>Ga0065714_10002409_pt1 | contig 19008 bp, 15 predicted proteins | sample MisRhiReplicate2_FD_59101 | JGI IMG/M metagenome (GOLD analysis project Ga0065714, IMG submission 59101) | Miscanthus rhizosphere microbial communities from Kellogg Biological Station, MSU, sample Rhizosphere Soil Replicate 2: eDNA_1 v2... | ecosystem: Host-associated > Plants > Roots >...
ACTGGACCAACCATGCGACAAGGGCCACACCATTCTGCCCAAAAATCTACTAATACGGGTTTATCTGATTTTAATACAAGCTCCTCGAAGTTTGCATCTGTGATTTCTAATGCCATAATTATTTTTTTTATGTTCAAATATATGTATTCAATTGTAATGCCATAACATCTGTAATGTCAATTTGACATTATTTTGGTAAAAGCCGTTCAGCGTCAAGCGGACAGCGATAAGCGTCCGGTAAACCAAAAAACCCTAAGCGCCAAACACCAAACGCTAGTTCAGCTTGTAATTTACAACATTCATCCCCATCAATTGTTCTAAGAACTTGTTGTTGGGGTTTATTTTTAAATTTTTAGAAGGTAAATCAAGCATAATCTGCTTTTCGCTATCAAAAACAGCGAAGTTAAGTTGGCAGTTTTGCTGTTCGGAGTTTGCCTTATTGTCTGCTAATATTGCCTCAATTTCTCTCATCAATTGATCGTTAACCCGCTCAATAGGCACCTGGATAGTTAAACTCTTCGCTAATTTATCCCGCAGTTCGGACATCAGGTTGATTGCGGTAATTTTAAACTCCCAATCGCCTGCTTTTCCAAAACGTTCGCCTACTCTTCCTCTGATCTGCAGGAAATACCCCTCGGTTAAAAATGATTTAAACTTTAAAAAGTCTTCACCAAACAAGGCCATTTCGCTGGCGTCTTCATAATCTTCGAAAACAAAAGTTCCGAAAGGTTTACCTGTTTTGGTAATTCGTTGAGATGCCGCTACTACTAAGCCACCTACGCAAAGCTCGCGGTTTTTAAGTTTTTCGAATTCGGCCAGAACCTCTTCATTGCTATCGCCCATGCGTACCTTGTTAATGATACTGAGCTGCCTAACCCCGTGGGTGCAGAATTTATCAAGTTCGAGTTTATAGTTATCCAATGGGTGACCGGAAAGGAAAATCCCGATCGCATCTTTTTCATACTTTAGCCTGTCCATTAAAGCCCATTCCGGTGAAACAGGCAAACTTGGTTCTAAAATCAGATCAGCTTTCGATCCACCGAATAATGAAGCCTGCGAAGTGCTTTCATTGTTTTGAAAATCGTTGGCATATTTAATAATCTTTTCAATGCCATTCATTTTATCATTAGGGCCGATATAGAAATATTGCGCCCTGTGTCCGCCAAATGCATCGAAAGCCCCGCTATATACAAAACTCTCGTAAGCCTTTTTATTTACAATGCGGGTATTAGAGCGCTTAGCAAAATCGTAAACACTATTATAAGGCCCATTTGCCAGTCTTTCTTCTATAATACTTTCTACCGCTTTTTCGCCCACACCTTTTACTGCCGACATTCCAAAACGGACTTCGCCTTTGGCATTTACTGAAAATTTAAGATCAGATTCGTTAACATCTGGACCTAATACGGTAACACTCATCTGGCGACATTCTTCCATAAAGAAAGCTACCTGTTTAATATCACTCATGTTATTGGAAAGTACCGCAGCCATATACTCGGCAGGGTAATGTGCCTTTAAATATGCTGTCTGATAAGCAATCCAGGCATAACAGGTGGAGTGCGATTTATTGAAAGCGTAGGATGCAAAAGCTTCCCAATCTTTCCATATTTTTTCTAAAGTTGCGGCATCATGACCTTTTTCGGCTGCTTGCTTCACAAATTTAGGCTTCATTTTATCCAGAACATCTTTCTGTTTCTTACCCATCGCCTTACGCAGTACGTCGGCCTCACCTTTGGTAAATCCGGCCAGTTTCTGCGATAAAAGCATTACCTGTTCCTGGTAAACGGTAATACCATAAGTTTCTTTCAGGTATTCTTCGCAGGCATCTAAATCGTATTTGATTTCTTCCTCACCATTTTTACGGCGCACGAAACTTGGGATATACTCCATCGGTCCTGGACGATATAGTGCGTTCATGGCAATTAAATCGTCGAAAACCGTTGGCTTAAGCTCTTTCATGTACTTCTGCATCCCTGGACTCTCGTACTGGAAGATACCGATGGTTTCGCCACGTTGGAAAAGCTCGTAAGTCATTACATCATCAATCGGGAAATTATCCGGATTAAGGTCGATGCCATGTCGTTTCTTTACCAGTTTTACAGTATCCTTAATCAGGGTTAAGGTTTTTAACCCCAGGAAGTCCATTTTTAATAAACCGGCGCTTTCTACAACGGAGTTATCGAACTGGGTAACGTATAAATCAGAATCTTTGGCTACCGATACGGGAACGAAATTGGTAATATCGCTCGGTGTAATAATTACCCCACAGGCATGAATACCCGTATTTCTTAACGATCCTTCTAAAATCTGGGCCTGTTGTATGGTTTCTGCACTTAAATCTTTTAACCCACCGAGGTTTTTCAACTCCACTACCCGTTCATATTCATCGGGGCGTAAAGCATCTTTTAAACTCTTTTCATCAAGGGTAAAAATTTTCGCCAGCTTCATGTTCGGGATCAGCTTGGCAATTTTATCGGCCTCGAAAAGTGGCAGATCCAATACACGGGCAGTATCCCTGATAGAAGATTTTGCCGCCATGGTTCCGTAGGTAATAATCTGCGCCACCTGGCTGGAACCGTATTTATTGATTACGTATTCCATTACGCGGCCCCGGCCCTCGTCATCGAAATCGATATCGATATCGGGCATAGATACACGATCGGGATTTAAGAAACGCTCAAAAAGAAGATCATACTTAATCGGATCAATATTTGTAATCCAAAGGCAGTAGGCAACCACTGAACCAGCAGCAGAACCACGACCAGGCCCTACAGAAACATCCCTGCGACGGGCTTCGGCAATAAAATCCTGTACAATTAGGAAATAACCCGGATAACCTGTTTTCTCAATTGTTTGTAATTCAAAGTCCAAACGTTCGGTAATCTCGGGGGTTAATGTCCCATAGCGTTTTTTGGCACCCTCATAAGTAAGGTGGCGTAAAAATTTATTCTCTCCACGTTTTCCACCATCGGCATCATCCTCTGCAACCAAAAATTCTTCAGGGATATCGAATTTCGGCAAGAGTACCTCTCGGGCAAGTTTGTAAATTTCAATTTTATCAAGGATTTCCTGAATATTCAGGATCGCCTCGGGCAGGTCGGCAAAAAGTGCCTTCATTTCATCGCCCGATTTGAAATAGTATTCCTGGTTTGGCAATCCATAACGGTAACCGCGACCGCGACCGATCGGCGTAGCCTGTTTTTCACCGTCTTTTACACAAAGTAAAATATCGTGCGCGTTGGCATCCTTTTTATTAATGTAATAGGTGTTATTGGTGGCTACCAGTTTAACCGCATGTTTATTGGCAAGGGCAATTAAAGTTTCGTTTACACGATCTTCATCTTCCTGGTTGTGGCGCATTACCTCTACATAAAAATCATCACCAAATTGAGCTTTCCACCAAAGTAAAGCCTCTTCTGCCTGATTTTCGCCGAGATTTAATATTTTATTTGAAATCTCTCCCGAAAGGTTTCCGGAAAGGACAATAATATCTTCTTTGTACTGTTCAATTACCTGCCTATCGATACGTGGAACGTAATAAAAACCTTTGGTATAGGCAATAGACGACATTTTAGCTAAATTGTGATAGCCTTTTTTGTTCTTCGCCAGTAGAACCATCTGGTAACCATTATCTTTTACTGTGCGGTCTAGATGGTTATTACAAACAAAAAATTCTACCCCAACAATGGGCGTCATTACCACTTCAGTTGGGCGCTCGCCCGCTTCAATCGCGGCTGCGTTTTTAGCTTCGGCAGCTTTATTATGGTTTAAAACATGATTTACAAAGTGGAAAGCCCCCATCATATTCGCATGATCGGTCATCGCTACCGCAGGCATTTTTTGTGCAGCTGCCGCTTTTACCAGATCGGGGATACTGATGGTACTCTGCAATACCGAAAACTGGGTGTGGTTATGTAAATGCACAAAAGTTGCTGCCGCAAGCTCTTGTTTATTAACTGCTAACGTTTGTTTAGAAATTCCGCTGCCTTCTGTTTTTTGCTGGCGTCTGCGGATTTCATCAGATGCAGCTTTTAGGTTGATGTGTTTTAAACCAACCCCTTCAATAGTACCAGGATTTACTTCTCTGAAACGCGGGAAATATTCAACATCAACAAGCAGTTCTTCTTTTTTGAAAACCTCTCTTTTAACCAGCTCCAGGAAACAACGCGTGGTTGCCTCCACATCGGCAGTAGCATTGTGGGCTTCGTTAAAAGGAACGCCAAATAAGTAAGAATGTAATTCGGTTAAGGTTGGCAATTTAAATTTACCTCCCCTACCTCCAGGCAATTGTAAAAGCTGTGCGGTAACTTCAGTACAGGTGTCCAAAACGGGCATTTCGGCCAGGCGGTTGGCTACACCAAAACGGTGAAACTCGCACCCCATAATATTCACATCAAAGCCAACATTCTGGCCCACAACAAATTTTGCTTTGTTTAAAACTTCATTAAACTTGGCCAGCATTTCGTCAAAACTGATACCCTGCTCTGCGGCCAGTTCGGTAGAAATACCATGGATCCGTTCTGCATCATATGGAATGTTAAACCCCTCTGGTTTAACCAGATAATCCTGATGTTCAACCAATCTCCCCATCTCATCGTGCAACTGCCAGGCAATTTGTATACAACGCGGCCAGTTATCCGTATCGGTAATGGGTGCATTGTAATTGCGGGGCAAACCAGTGGTTTCAGTATCAAAAATTAAGTACATATTGTGCGGCAAAGAATTAACCGTTATAAAATAATAACGGTTCTTCAAAAATAGGGAATTTGAGGGTTGGTGCTGTCATCGTTTTATCAACAAAATGTGGTGGAAAAGAAGAAAGCATATTCCGTTATTGCAATGCAAAAGTATGTACACAGAGCTTAAAATAGTCCTCGTTTGCAACGAGGATTAGGCAACAAACCTCGCAGGTTTTGAAAATCCTGAGAGGTCTCCATGTTAAAAACAACTGACTTTTGTTAATAAACCCGGATAGGAGCGTAAAACCCGCAGGTGAGGAACGAGCCAAGGCTTTGAAGCGGGACTTTAATAACCTACAAGTACCGAACCCGTCTTTTCTAAATAATATTGACCACCTAAGTCACCTGAATGCATCCAAGTGGGGCCATTAATTAATCTCGTATTTAATGTTTCCAATGAGGAAAATATGCTAACAGCTTGTTAAATTAAGTTAAACTTGCTTAACAAGAAAGGTATCAATCAAAAAACTATTATTTTAGGAGTATACTATAAATCAAAATTGCCAACATACGCCATGAAATTCATTTTACTCTCTATCTTCATCTTTGGAACAATCTCAATGTCATCTGCACAAAAGCAGATTAATCTAGAATTAAAAAAGCAACTCGATTCTATTTTACAACTTGATCAGGGTATTAGAGAATTTGGAGATACCGAAACCTCTGAAAAAAGAAAAGACACTATTGCAGCATTATTTAATTCTTCGAAAGAGGTACTTAAAAAAAGTCAATGGATGATAATGAAGGAAATAGATTCCATTCATCTTAAAAAAGTTGAAGCCATTGTTGCAAAGTATGGTTATCCAGGAAAAACACTTGTTGGCGAGCCAGCAAATACAGCAGTATTTTATGTAATACAGCATAATCCTGATATTATTTCAAAATATTACCCACTAATTGAAAAAGCGGGGAAAAGCGGAGAACTGCCTTTTAAATATGCCGCAATGATGTTAGATAGAAAATTGAGCAGCGAAGGGAAGGAACAGATCTATGGCACACAGATTTATTCTGTGCAGGTTACCAATCCTAAAACTGGAAAAAAGGAATTTTTCGAATACGTTATTCCCATTAAAGATGCAAAAAACGTAAATAAGAGGCGAAAAAAAGCGGGCTTCGATACAACTGTTGAAGAAAATACCAGGCGATTTGGTTTTGTTTATAAAGCATATACGCCGGACGAGATCAATAAAATTACAAAACCATCTAATTAAAGATGGGCCTTTTCAAAGTATTAGTACCGAACTCATCATCATTTTAACCTTTTTTATCCTCTTATTTTTGGAAACGAGTGGTTCGGTTTTTCATGGCGGTTTCCAGCCCCGCTTTCCGTTTTATTCCGATGAAGGATCGGAATGTTCACTGCAATCGGGTTTATTTACAACAGATAGTAGTACAGTCGGCGCCACCTAAACCCGACCGTAGCGGGATGCCGATTTTTTCAATCGGCAGAAGCGGCGGCGGGACTGAAGTAACCTAAATGCTGCTGCATTGCTTTCCATACCGAATTGATAAATCTTTAGAATATAAAATCATGATGAGATTCTTCGCTGTGTTCAGAATGACAAACATTTTAGTAATGCGAAACTGAAACCGCCAACTGAAAACTGTTTAAAAGTGTTCCTGGCTCACCAACTCACTCACCTCGTATCCTTTCTGCCTGCACCTTTCTATAATATGCACCAGTAAATCGGCTTCCATTTTTGGTTCACGGGCCATAATAAAGAGGTATTTTTCATCAGGATGCCCAACCACTACATAACTATAATCATCAGCCAGCTCTATAATCCAATAACCAATCTTAAAAGGCCATAAAAACTGGGCTTTCATATCGCCATCAGCTTTCTCCTCGTCGAAAAATAGTTTTGAGGTGATCGATTTTTCTTCGGGTTTTCCATCTTTATGGTAGGTGGTGTACACATCAAAATGATCATCGTCTGCCAAAGTATAAGTCTCGGTGGTTTGCTTCCAATGTTTATCCATTAAGGTGGGGATAGAATATAATGAATACCATTTACCCTCAAAGGCTTTATAATCGATATTAGAAATGGGCTTGTTTTCCATAATTTGTTAGAACAAAAAAAACGCTGTTAATACTTACTAAATAAACCCTGATTAAATTATAAAGTTTTGAAAAGCATTTTTAAACCTTATATTTATTTCTACCTTCGATAGATATTTAACGATTGCAAACCACTAAAAATATAAACATATGAAAGTAACGGTTGTTGGCGCAGGCGCAGTTGGTGCCACTTGTGCAGATAATATTGCCCGCAAAGAATTAGCAAACGAACTTATTTTATTGGATATTAAAGAAGGTTTTGCCGAAGGTAAAGCAATCGACATAATGCAAACGGCTACCCTTTTGGGCTTCGATACCAAAATTACAGGGGTAACTGCCGATTACAGCAAAACCGCTGGTTCTGATGTGGTAGTTATTACTTCGGGTTTGCCACGTAAACCGGGAATGACGCGCGAAGAACTGATCGGCATTAATGCAGGTATTGTTAAAGGCGTTGCCGAAAATATTTTAAAATTCTCTCCAGAGGCCATTTTCATTGTGATCAGTAATCCGATGGATACCATGACCTATCTGGCCTTAAAATCATTGGGTTTACCTAAACACCGTATTATTGGTATGGGTGGAACTTTAGATAGCGCTCGTTTCAAATTTTACTTATCGCAGGCCTTAAACTGCAACCCGAACGATTTACAGGGTTTTGTAATCGGTGGTCACGGCGATACCACCATGATTCCGCTAACCCGTTTAGCTACTTACCAAAGTTTACCGGTAAGCAATTTGCTGGATAAAGTTACACTTGATAAAGTTGCTGCTGATACCATGGTTGGCGGTGCTACTTTAACAGGTTTAATCGGAACTTCGGCATGGTATGCACCTGGTGCTGCAGGTGCTGCATTGGTTGAAGCTATTTTACGTGATGAGAAAAAACTATTTACCTGCTGCGTTTCGCTCGAAGGAGAATATGGACAACAAGATATCTGCTTAGGTGTGCCGGTAATTATTGGCCGTAGCGGCTGGGAAAAAATTATTGATTTTAAACTAACAGAAGATGAGCAGGCCTCATTTAATAAAAGTGCCGAGGCAGTAAGAAATATGAACAGTGTACTGGCCGAAATGAAGCTGGTTTAACATTATAGAATCGTCATCTCGAACGAACACAATAGCTATCGGATCGGGATGACGATTATTTTTCAAAATATCAACGGAAGTTTAACCATTTAAAAATTGAATATCAAAGGTGCAGATAACATATTGGCTGATACACACAACATCAGCACCTACCATAAAATACCCATTTTGGATGGCCTGGAATTGTTAAATGCCAAAAAGCATACCATCGATTTCCCATTTCACACGCACAATAACTTTAATATTACACTGATCTTAAATCAGACTTTTTATACTAAACTCCACGATAAATTTTTACAGGCACCGATTGGTACAATTTCAATTACCAACCCGAACGAAGTGCATGCCACCCCTTGCGATAATAAACTGGGCAATTCTTTCTTTACTTTCTACGTTTCGCCCGATGTGCTCAAAACCTTAAACAAAGGCCGCGATGTTTTTTTTGAGGATAAAATCATCTACGATCACCACGTTTTCAGCAGCTTTTATTACTTATCCAACCACTTTAACAACCCAAAAGTTAACTTTGAAAAGGAACTGCTTCGTATTTTAGAAAAACTGGTTGCACGTTATGCTATAAACTTGCATTTCGAGTATAAAAAAACGGCGCTCTTTCAAAGTTTTATTAGCGAAAACCTGATGGAAAAATTTTCTTTAACAGATACTGCAAAACGTTTTGGATTGGATAAATATAAATTCCTGCGCTTATTTAAACATGAAACAGGTTTAACCCCCAACAATTACATCCTTTTACAGCGGATAGAAAAATGTAAAAAACTCATCACCAAAGAAGCAGATTTGATGGATGTTGCCATCGAAACGGGCTTTTATGATATGGCCCACCTATCACGGCACTTCAAACGCTTTACTGGTGTAACACCTTCCGAGTATAAAAAGGCTTAAATCAGCAATTGCAATATCGTACAACAGCTTCAGGCATTTAAGTTTTATTTTTGCTATCACAATCAAACACAAATGAAAAAAGATAGCATCATCATCCTTGTTTTTTTATTTTTTGGTCTTTCCGTAAATGCGCAGGTTGGCAAAAACCTGATCCCGCTTAATATTGACAAAGTAACAGCCGATTTAACGTTGAAACAGGGCGAAGAAACCACATTCAGCTTCCAGTTAAAAAAAAATTTTTATTACTCGATAACTGTTGAACAAAAGGGAATAGATGTTACGGTAGGATTAAAAGATCGTAACGGCAAAACCATACAGGATGTAGATTCGCCTAATGGGCGGTTCGGCAGCGAAAAAATCATCTTCTCGCCAGATAGTACTGACTATTTTAGTCTTACAGTTAAACCGCTATCCGAAAGTACCAATTCAAAAGAGGGACACTATTCGGTTGTAGTACAAAACCCGCCAAAAAAATTAACAAAACTGAAGTGCAAAGCCCTTCAACAGGATTTCGATATCCTGAAAAATGCTTTCATAGAAACACACGTTGGATTGTGGTATAATACCTACACGCAATTTGATAGCCTGTGCAATGTGCAAAAAAGCAAAATAAAAGATCAAATGAATGCTTTAGATTTTTATCAGATCGTTGCGCCCGTGATTACCTATACCAAAGAGGGTCATTGTGCAATCCAGCCTTCTGAAGAGACCAGTAATTACATCAGGCAACATGGCAAGTACTTTCCATTTTTAGTAAAGATTCTGGATAAAAAAGTTTATGTCCTGAACGACCTTGGCAATTACAAAACCAAAGGAATGTTGATTTCTAAAATCAATGGAAATAGCATTGAAAGCATTCTAGCGAAGTTTCTAACAATTGAACCTGCAGATGGTTACAATACCACAAGTAAATACCGTTGGCTAGAAACAGCATTCTCCAAATATTACCTGCGTTTCTTTGAACAGCAGCCTAGTGTTTTTGATATCGAACTGATCAACCCAAAAACGAGCGAAAAGCTTAACTATAATAGGATACCAGCATTAAGCTTCAAGCAATACGGAAAATTCGCATCAAAAGAAACAAAATCCATTCCAAATTACAACTATAAGGAGCCAGCTGCATTAAAGATAGATACACTGAACAGCACGGCAACACTAACGGTGAATACATTTTCTACCAATAATTATACAGATGGAAGAGCGGGTTTTAAAAAATTTCTTGCAGAGGGTTTCCAAAGCATTACCAATAATAAAATACAGCATCTTATTATTGATATCAGGAAAAATGAAGGTGGTGCGCAGGGCATGGAAGATCACCTGATGTCGTATCTTGTCGATAAGGAATATCCTAAATATAAATATGCAGAAATTCCATCTTTTACCTATTCGTTTCTCGATTATACGGAATATCGCGATAAAAATTCGCGTGATGAATTCGAGAAAGAGTTGAGAGGCGAATTTTACCGCAGCAATGATGGACGCTACCTGGACATAGCTGGAAAATATAAAAGTGATACTCCACAGGTAAATCATTTTAAGGGCGATGTGTACATCCTTATCAGTGGGTTATCTTTTTCGGGTGGTTCAGAGTTTGCTGCATTGGCGAAAAACTACACTAAAGCACATTTCATAGGCGAAGAAACAGGCGGTGGATATTATGGCAACACCAGTGGCTATTTTATCCATTATACTTTGCCCACCTCAAAATTAATGGGCCGTATTCCGCTCATCAAATTTGTTGTTAAAGAAAAACAAAACGGCACTCCCTTTGGTCATGGTGTAATGCCAGATTACGAAGTTCAGCCCAAAATTGAAGAATATTTAATTGGTTACGATACTGAAATGGAGTTTGTTAAAAAATTCATCAAAAACAAATAACCAACTTCTGACATGGTTTTCGGGTAATTAGCCTATTTTAGGCAGATAAATATTTGCTATGAAAGCCATCTCCATCCCTTTAAAACTGATCAACCTACAGGATGACGGCTTCCACCTTTTAATGGAAGTTATTATTTTTAAAGAAAAACACCTTGCCGTTTTAGATACCGGTGCATCCCGGAGCGTGTTCGATAAATCATTAATCGAACAACATTTATCCGAAACGCTTCAGGTATCAGATGAGATTAATGCTGCTACCCTCTTCACCACTACAACCACCATACAGGCCACTATACCCGAAGTGAAAATCGGTACCTTAAAAATCAAAGCCTATGAAACTGTTGCTTTCGACCTGCAATCGGTTAGCGACACCTACCAACAGTTCGGTCATCCACCTATTATGGGCATTATTGGCGGCGATATTTTAATGCAGTACAAAGCGATTATTGATTACAATAAACTTCAATTGCGGCTTTACAGGTAAAAAATCCCATTTGTGACGCTAATCATTTTTGAAGTGTCACTTTAACTGATATTTGCATCCATGAAAAAGTCAATTGAAATTTTCTGCATTATTTTCTGGGCTGGACTTCTCGCCGGAATTAGTTTTTTGGAAGCTCCATTAAAATTTCAGGCTCCGGGGATCACAGTTGCACTTGGTTTAGGCATCGTTCAGTTGGTTTTCCAGGCCCTTAACAAAGTTGAGATCGTATTGCTTGTAGCCATTTTAGCTTGCTCACTACCAGCCCCTTTAAGCAACATAAAGAGTATTTTACTTTTCATGGTCACCATTCTTTTAATGGTAGATACATTTTGGTTATTGCCTTTACTCGATGAAAGAGCCAAAATGGTTTTAACAGGTCATGGTCCGGCCAAAAGCTACCATCATATTCTGTACATCATTATCGACATGATGAAGTTTCTATCCTTGGTTATTGTCGGTTTTTTAAACTTAAAATCATTGCACAATGAAAAAAGACATTCATAACAGGGAAGACATCATACTACTCGTAAATACCTTTTATAGGACGGTGCAGGAGAATAATAAAATAGGCCCGATATTTACCGAGGTTGCAAAAGTAGACTGGTCACACCACCTTCCAAAAATGTACGATTTCTGGGAAAGTATCCTTTTTGGAAAGGCCACCTACAAAGGCAACCCGATGCTGGTTCATTTTGTATTGAATGATAAAATATCACTGCAAACAGCAGAATTTGAAACCTGGAAAACGATATTCTTCAATACCGTCGACGATCTTTTTGAGGGCGAAAATGCCGAGATGATTAAACAAAAAGCGCAATCTATTGCTGATTTAATGCATTTTAAAATTAATTCTCCCCAGCCGGAATTCAAAATTGTGTAAGAAAATTTTGTTTTGATTTACTCTGGTTTCTTCATAAATTTAAGTAACCAAACTTAAATCAATTATGAAATTCCTGAAAATCTTACTTGGCATTATTGCCGTTTTGGCAATAATTATTATTGGAGGTAGTTTTTTTCTACCAAAAAGTTACGCTGTTAATCGGACAATAACGATTCTTGCACCAGACAGTGTTATTTATAAAAACATTGCCGATTATAATGAATTCTACAAGTGGAACGCTTGGTCAAAAATGGATCCACGAGCTAAGATAACCATTACAGGAACTGCAGCTCAGCCTGGTCACCTTTATCAATGGAATGGAGAAAAAAGCGGCACCGGACAAATGCTGATCAATAAAGTGGATGCCAATAAGATGGTTGATATGGAGTTAAAGTTTATCAAGCCTATGGAAAGTATTGCAAATACCCGTTTCGATATAGAAAAAGCCGGAAACAGAAATAAAGTAACCTGGACAATGAGCGGAGAAAGCAAAGGAATAATCAATAAATGGTTTGGCTTATTTATGGATAAAATGATCGGAAAAGATTTTGAAGATGGGCTAAAATCTTTGAAAGAAAAATCGGAGAAAGGGGTTTAATTAAACTTCATTTTCACTAGTCAGAAGACAGACGTCCGAAGTCAGGGGCTAAGTTTAGAGAATACTGTTTGGCTCCCATATGGAGCGTCATTTCCGGAGTGTAAAGCAGTCGAGACCCGAAAGCTCTGCGAAGCAAAATCCGTATTGATAGATCTCTCCATTACGCTTCACCTCGTCCGATAGCTATCAGATCGAGAGACGAATAAACCATAAAAACTTCGCGCCCTCTGCGCCTTTACTCTGTGCTCTTTGTGGTTAAAAAAAAGCGAAATAATATTCCTGGCCTCTCGAAGAGAGGCCTTTTTGTTCTTTCAATGATACCAATCAAACAATTATGTCGGCTTTGGGTTAAAAAAGTATTAAAAATCGCCTAAGTATCAATTAAGATTTTGTAATTCGCTATTTTTTAGATTACTTGCTAACAAATGAATTTATTACTAGTAGAAGATGAACCGAGCGTTGTATCTATAATTTCTAGAGGTTTAACTGATGAGGGATTTACCGTAAGTATTTCTCCTGATGGTTTAATCGGGAAACAGATGGCTTTAGAAAATCAGTTCGACCTGATTATTCTTGATATCATGCTACCTGGAATAAATGGATTGGAACTCTGCAAAATCATTAAAGAACAAAAACCAAATACTCCCATTATTATGCTTACAGCTTTGGGCACTACTGAAAATGTGGTAAACGGACTGGATAATGGTGCAGATGATTATTTAATAAAGCCATTTAAATTTGCTGAACTTTTTGCTCGGATCAGAATGCTATTGAGGCGATATCATGGCTCGGTTTCACAAGATCAGATTATTTCTGTAGGAGACCTGCAGATTAATTTAAGCGCGAAAACGGTAAAAAGAAACCAACAGGAAATTGTACTTACAGCAACAGAGTATCGGCTAATCGAGTACATGGCCAAAAACAAATCTAAAATTTTATCCAGGATAGACATTTTAGAAAACGTTTGGGATATCGATTTTAACCTTGGCACTAATGTGGTTGATGTTTATGTTAATTATCTTCGCAAAAAAATAGATAAAAATGCCGATCAAAAGCTTATCCATACTGCTGTAGGCTTAGGTTATATATTAAGGGAAAAATAAATGGAGATAGCAAAAAAAATCACTTTACTCTTTGCCATTTTATCGGCAATTATTATATCCTTATTAAGTGGTTTTGTTTGGTATTTTTCTAACGACTTCGCCTTTGAAGATTTTTATAAACGCTTGGAGGCAAGGGTTAATATTGCCGCTCAGATTAAGTTATATGAAGATGATAACAATAAGGTTTATGCGAAAATGCGCAATAGATACCTGGAGCGTTTGCCATCTGAAAAAGAATACATTATTGAAGCAGGCAAACCAACCAATAAACTAGATCGCGAATTACCCGCAGGTTTTTATAACCGGATAAAAGCCGGTTATGTAGCCCGCTACCGCACCGAAAATCACTTCTATGCAGGCAAATTCTTTAAAAATTCGAATGGAGGATATATCGTCATCGTTTCTGCAAATGATCCTGTTGGCTTCAGGGAGTTAAAAGACCTGCAAAGAATTTTAATTATTGGCTTTTTTCTTTCTGTAGTATTATCATTTGTGGTGGGATGGAAATTTTCCAATTACATGTTAATGCCGCTTCGAAACATCATTAAAAGTGTAAAAAAAATAAAGGCCGAAAATTTACACTTAAGGTTAGATGTTAAAAAAGGAAATGATGAAATGTCGCAATTGGCCCAAACCTTCAATAATATGCTCAACCGTTTGGAAACAGCTTTCGAAACGCAAAATAATTTTATCAGTAATGCCTCACACGAGCTGAGAACACCTCTAACCATCATTAGTGGAGAGGTAGAACTGGCCATGAAAACCATAGAAGATAAGGCTAAACAAGAAAAAGCATTATCAAAAATTAAAGATGAGGCAGAAAGGCTGGAACATATATTAACCAGTTTATTAGGTTTGGCACAATCGGGTTTCAACGGAAAAAACCAGCCTTGGGAAGAGGTAAGAATGGACGAGCTGTTATGGGAAATTAAAGATTCAGTAAACCAGGTACATCCTAATAGTAAAATAGAGATCGATTTCAGCAAACTTCCAGACGATGAAGAACTACTTTCACTTAGGGTAAATAAGAACCTGATGAAGCTGGCCATCAGCAATATTGTAAGTAATGCCTGCAAATATTCAAATGAGAATTTGGTGAGCATTAGTATAGAAAGTAATGTTAATATGCTTTCTATCGCTGTAACCGATAGGGGTATCGGTATTCCACAAACCGATATTCAGCATATATTTGAACCTTTCTACAGGGCATCAAACACGACTGATTTTAAAGGTTATGGCGTTGGCTTACCACTTTCACTCAATATCATCCGTTTACACAGAGGCAGTATCGCTATTAAATCACAAGTAGGGATTGGTTCAGAAATAAAAGTTTTATTACCTACGAAAGTTTAATTGGTTAATTGTTAAACCTTAACTGTAGATCAACCTCAACAATCGAACAATTTATCAATTCAGCAGTCAGCTATCCTATTTCCAGTTAACCGATTAACCAATTGTAGTTAACCAACTATCACTCCAAAAAGGAGTACGTTCTAATCTCATTCTAATCTTACTCTTATTTCGCTATAATAACATCGCGCTAAACTTGTATAAATAATATTTCAATTCATTTAAACAAGATATAGCGATGAAAACAGTATTAGTTCCAACCGACTTTAAATTAGATAGTATTAAAATTATTGATGCCCTAATTCAACATCAAAAAAATGAAAGTTTAAATATCATTTTTGTACATGCCTTTAAATTATCAGATTCGATCACTGATATGTTAATGTTGAGTCGCCGTAGCCGCGATTATGAAAATGTGAGCGACGAATTTTATCAGCTAATAAATCAAGCCAAAACAAAGTATCCTACTCAGATCAATACAATTGGAATCGAATATTTTTACGGAAGTACAGTTGCAGCTTTCAAAAACTTTATAGAAGCTTTTGATGTAGAATGCATTGCCTATTTAAAAGAATACAATTTTACGCCAATCAACAAATATAGCATCGACCCTAAAATATTAACGAAACGTGCAGGCTGTGCGGTAATTCAATTAAACGCATTGACAGTTCATGCTAGCGAAAACTTAATTGACACCAAAATACACGAAACGCACTTACAGGAAACAAATTCTTAATCATCACCTTTTAAATTTTATATTATGCTATTACGAAATAATATTCCGCTCACGTATATATTCGGAAAGATCAAAAAAGAACTTCTGTTTGTTATTGGATACTCTATAGGGATTGTGGTATTGTATGAGAACTTTCATGTTACCCGCATTTCCATTCCTGTTGCTGTACCAGCTTTACTGGGAACAATCATTTCGCTTCTATTGGCATTTCGGTCTAACCAGGCCTATGACAGGTGGTGGGAAGCAAGGATTCTTTGGGGCGCCATAGTTAACGATTCGAGAACCCTCTCCCGCCAGATATTGTCTTTCATTGAAAATCCTTATGGATTAGATGAAATTGAGGAATTTAAAGCCCGTTTTATCAAAAGACAGATCGCCTGGTGTTATGCACTAAGTCAGTCATTAAGAGGTTTTAATGCCAGAAAAGGCTTGGAGGAATACCTTAATGCTGATGAAATCGCTTTTTTAAAAAAACGTAAAAATGTAACCGCCACCATATTGGAGTTACATGCCATGGATTTAAAAAGAGCATTACAGGAAGGTTGGATCAATAAATACCAGCAGATAGAAATAGACAAAACGATAACAGGTTTATGCAACCATATGGGTGGATCGGAAAGAATTAAAAACACCGTTTTTCCTGTTACATATAGCAAGTATATCAATATGTCTATCCATTTATTTATCGTATTGTTGCCTTTCGGATTGATCGAATATTTTGGTTACATGGAAGTTCCATTAGTGGTTGCTATTGCAGCATTCTTTTTATTGGTAGAAAAAATGGCCGTTCATCTTCAGGATCCTTTCGAGAATAAACCTACAGATACTCCAACTACAACGATCTGCAGAACTATTGAACGTGATCTTTGCCAGATGTTAGACGATAATAAAATATATGAGGACAAACCTCAAACAGAACTGGCGCCGGTTGGGTCGTATTACATTTTGTAATCACCGCAAAAGCCTAAAAATAAATCTCATTGTTGAGATGGTTAGTTAATACCATTTGCTTTCCTTTTGGATAAAAGGAATCGATGGTCCATAGTGTATAAATAAAATAAAAGCCATTCATTTTTTTGAATGGCTTTTATTTTATCAAGCAATTAATAGTTTGGGGTTCGCGCGAAAATTATAGGGTGGCTTAGTACCACGCGATAATTAATATGACACAAAAAAACCTCTTCAAGATTTTAACTTGAAGAGGGTCTGTATATTAATCCCCCTTTAAGGAATTTATGGGTTAAGCATCAATCTTCGCATATTTTGCATTACGTTCGATAAATTCTCGACGAGGAGCAACTTCATCGCCCATTAACATAGAGAAAGTATGATCGCACTCTGCAGCACTTTCGATAGTAGCCTGTAATAAAGTACGTGTTGCCGGATTTAAAGTAGTTTCCCACAACTGTTCTGCGTTCATCTCACCTAAACCTTTATAACGTTGAATATGTACGCTATCCTCTTTACCTGCACCTTTTAAACGCTGTACAGCCGCATCGCGCTGAACGTCATTCCAGCAATATTCAAATTCTTTACCTTTTTTAACCTGATAAAGTGGTGGTGAGGCAATATAAACATAACCTGCTTCAATTAACGCCCTCATGTAACGATAAAAGAAAGTTAAGATCAGCGTGGTAATGTGCGAACCGTCAATATCCGCATCCGTCATGATTACAATCTTGTGGTAACGCAGTTTGGTTAAATTTAACGCTTTGTTATCCTCTGGCGTACCAATGCTTACACCAATGGCTGTAAACATATTTTTGATCTCATCATTCTCATAAATCTTGTGCTCCATCGCTTTCTCTACGTTCAGGATTTTACCTTTTAAAGGCAAAATGGCCTGAATGTTACGGTCGCGACCTTGTTTAGCAGTACCACCAGCCGAGTCACCCTCTACCAGGTAAATCTCACATCTTTCGGGATCACTGTCTGAGCAATCGGCCAGTTTACCAGGCAAGCCCGAACCACCCATTACACTCTTACGCTGCACCATTTCGCGGGCTTTACGGGCCGCGGCACGCGCTGTAGCCGCTAAGATTACCTTATTGATAATCATTTTGGCTTCTTTAGGGTTTTCCTCCAGGTAATTACCTAAAGCCTCTCCTACTGCAACATCAACAGATCCCATTACCTCACTATTACCCAGTTTGGTTTTGGTCTGCCCTTCAAATTGAGGTTCTTGTACTTTTACAGAAACTACTGCGGTTAAACCCTCCCTGAAGTCATCACCGGTAATTTCCATTTTTACGTTCTTTAATAAACCTTCCTTATCGGCATAGTTTTTTAAAGTACGGGTTAAACCCCTGCGGAAACCAGCAATGTGTGTACCGCCCTCGTGGGTATTGATGTTGTTTACATAAGAGTGCACATTTTCAGAATAACTATCGTTATACTGGAAAGCCAGCTCAACCGGAACACCGTTTTTAATACCTTCAATATAAATCGGCTCGGCCAGAATAGAAGTACGTGTATCATCTAAAAAGGCTACGAACTCTTTTAAACCACCTTCTGAATGGAAAGTTTCCGAAAAATAAGAACCATCATCCAACTTCTCACGCTCATCAGTTAACGTTAATTTAATTCCTTTATTTAAGAAAGATAATTCACGCAAACGGCCAGCTAAAGTATCGTATTTGTATTCTGTAGTTTGTGTAAAAATGGTATCATCCGGAGTGAATGTTACAATCGTACCACGTTTATCGGTAGTTCCAACTTCTTTAACATCATACTGCGGAACGCCAATTTTATATTCCTGCATCCAGATCTTGCCTTCGCGGTGAACTTCTGCTTTTAAATCGGTAGATAATGCGTTAACGCAACTTACCCCCACACCGTGCAAACCACCCGAAACTTTGTAAGTATCTTTATCAAATTTACCACCGGCGTGTAAAACCGTCATTACGATTTCAAGCGCCGATTTGTTTTCTTTTTTATTGATCCCGGTCGGAATACCACGACCATTATCTTCAACCCTGATAGAGTTCCCCTCTAAAATGCGAACGTCTATGGTATCTGCATGACCGGCCAAAGCCTCATCAATAGAGTTATCCACAACCTCGTAAACCAAATGGTGTAAACCCTTAACACCAGTATCACCTATATACATTGAAGGGCGCTTACGCACCGCTTCTAAACCTTCTAAAACCTGTATATTATCTGCCGAATAATTTGACTTTAAATCCTGTT
>Ga0065714_10002993_pt1 | contig 18963 bp, 10 predicted proteins | sample MisRhiReplicate2_FD_59101 | JGI IMG/M metagenome (GOLD analysis project Ga0065714, IMG submission 59101) | Miscanthus rhizosphere microbial communities from Kellogg Biological Station, MSU, sample Rhizosphere Soil Replicate 2: eDNA_1 v2... | ecosystem: Host-associated > Plants > Roots >...
TTAATACTAAAGAAAAATTGGTTTATACTTTTTATCAATACACTTGTAAATTTGCGGATAAATTAATTGAAAATAAAAATACAAACAGGCACTTAACTATAATTTAACGATAACATCTTATAATCTGCTTAATGGAGCTTCCTGCAATTTTGCCAAAAGGTAATATAGCAAGCCAATCTATTTAAATCTTGCAGAAAATATATAGGAATACAATCACAGTCAATCCTCCATATCGCGCATTTTCAAATCTCCATAAAACAGGATTGGAACATGTTTTAACATTTAACCCTTAAAATACATACAAACCGCTGTCAAACTAAAAATCTAAAATAATTACCTTACAAAATCATCTGAAAATAACCCATTTTTTTAAATCTTGCAGAGATTTTGGGTGAGTTTAAATTATAAAATAACAATTATTTCCAAATACGACACAACCACTCAAAGTGACTATAAAAATAAACATTCAGTAATCGTTATTTCAGCATTATTTTAGAAGCGCTATAAAAAAAATCGCATTTGAGGTCAGTTTTATTTTTATAAATTTACATTATGAAACAAGCCGAAAGCGTTAGCGATTTTTATAAACGACTTCCTAGCCATGCACCAGCAAGCGTACCGCTCAATAATGCAGGTATCGGACATATTAACATATTCAGCAGAGATAGCTGCGCGGTGGTAAGTCCTTACAGCCGCCGGGATTTTTATAAAGTTTCCCTAATTATTGGTAAGGGTAAAATTTATTATGCTGACAAATGGATACAGATCGACCAACCAGCACTACTTTTTTCCAATCCTGTAGTACCTTATTCCTGGGAGGCAGAATCTGAGCAGCAGTCAGGCTGGTATTGCTTGTTCACCGAAGATTTTATTCAGCATAGTGAGCGTCTGGGCAGCTTACAGGATTCACCTTTATTCAAAATTGGCTGCAACCCGATATTCTTTCCCGATGCTATTCAATTGAAGGAGCTTTCGTCACTATATAGGAAGATGCAGGCAGAAATGCTCTCTACTTATCCACATAAGTATGATGTACTTCGCAGCTATTTGCACCTGATAATTCATGAGGCCATGAAAAATAATCCTGCAACCCATTTTAATAGTTACACTAATGCCTCATCAAGGGTTTGTTCTTTATTTTTGGAATTGCTCGAAAGACAGTTTCCAATTGATTCGCCTGCACTTGTACTCAAACTGAAAACCCCTGCAGATTATGCTGCAGCCTTATCGATTCATATCAATCACCTTAATCGTGCGGTAAAACAAGTAAGCGGCAAGACAACAACCGAGCATGTCACTGCGCGCATTATAAAAGAGGCGAAGGCATTATTACAACATACTAACTGGAACATAGCCGATATTGCCTACAGTCTTGGCTTTGAATATCCTTCCTATTTTACTCTTTATTTTAAAAAGCACACAGGTCTGACACCCTCGCAGCTGAGGTAGTCTGTTTGAATATTATAACTATCAGTTTGATCATTATAAATTCTGCTGCGTTTGCTGATCTAAATTTGTTGTAACAAAATAAGATAAAAAATGAAATACAGAAAACTTGGAAAAACTGACGAACGTCTATCTGCACTTGGCCTGGGATGCATGGGTATGAGCTTTGCGTACGGACCTACAGATGATAAGGAAAGTTTGGCTACGCTGGAAAAAGCCCTTGACCTTGGGGTCAACTTTTGGGATACAGCCGATATGTACGCCAATGGTGCCAATGAAGAACTTATATCAAAGGTACTGGTACCCAACCGCGATAAGATCTTTATCGCAACAAAATTCGGATTCCGTTTTAAAGATGGTATTGCAGGGCCCAGCAGTGCCGCCAGCACTTACTTTGACGGTTCGCCTGCCTGGATGAAAGTTGCAGTTGAAAACAGCTTAAAACGTCTGAAAACAGACACTATTGATCTGTATTATGTACATCGTGTTGATCCAAATATTCCAATTGAGGAAACTGTTGGCGCAATGTCAGATTTGGTAAAAGAAGGAAAAGTACGTTATCTTGGCCTGAGCGAAGCCTCGCCAGCCTCGATTCGCAAAGCCCACGCTGTACATCCAATTGCCGCCCTGCAAAGTGAGTACTCGTTACTAACAAGAGATGTTGAAACAGAAATATTACAAACTACCCGTGAACTTGGAATCTCACTCGTCCCCTATTCTCCCTTAGCCAGAGGTTTGGTTACCAATGTCCTTAATATCGACACTTTTGCCGATAATGATTTTAGAAGAACTTTACCGCGCTATCAACAGGAGAATATAAATAATAACAATATTCTGGTACGTGAGTTTGCTGCTATGGCGCTGAATAAAGAATGCACGCCGGCACAGCTAGCCCTTGCATGGGTATTGGCTCAGGGTGATGATATTATCCCAATACCCGGCACCAAAAAAAGAAAATACCTGCAAGAGAATGTAAGGGCAATTGACGTCAATATAACAAATGAAGATCTGATGACAATTGACAGGCTCCTCAAACAATATCCTATCATAGGGGATCGATACAGTGAAGATGCTATGAAAATGGTCAATCATTAGGTAGCAAGGATCTAATAAACAAGCCTCCAAAATCAAATGACTTTGGAGGCTTGTAATTTTTGTGACACTCTTAATACGCTCCTGGAGTAAAGACTATTTAACAATATTATAGTCCACCGCGGACTGGTCATGCATAAACCACTCATTGCTGTCAATGAGATTTAAATAGAGAATTTCATTCTCATCTCGGTAACTGCGATATTCTTCCTCGGTATGATTTTCAGAAAGATCCGAAGCCTCTATGGATTAATCGGAATATTCAAAAAGCTGTTTTGTTTACCATTTTATTTTGCCTTTAAGGTTAGAATTTGGCTTTGTATACCAGGCGAAGTGACTTTAAGCTGTATGGTGCCTTTTTCCCTTTTGCTTTTTATAATCAACAATGCCTGCCCTTTCCAGGCTTTATGGTGGGTAGAGACATAGGGGTCGATATCTTTTAAATTTGCATTTGCCACACCAGCAATAGTCCCCGCACCTGTAACCTCAAATGTCAGTTGGTTTTCTGCATTAGGCTGTGGTATACCCTGTGCATCGGTAAGCCCGACCATTACATAAATAAGATCCTGCCCATCTGCTTTAAGTGTGGTATTATCCGGACTTAATTTAATTTTAGCTGTTTCTCCTGCGGTTTTTAATGTCTTTATCTCTGTTTCCTTACCGTTAACCATACCCACAGCCTTTAATTCTCCTTGCAGGTAGGGCATCTTAAAAACNGCTTTAAACTCTTCACTTCGGGTNGTTGCCTTTTCACCAATTAATGAACCATTGCAATAAAGCCGCACTTTATCATAATTTGAATATACTTCAACTTCGATACTTTTNCCCTCGTGCCCGGGCCANGTCCAGCTTTCCCAAGTAGGCCAGACAGACCACATNGTTTCTTTAATTTCGCCATAATAATTGTCGGGTTCCTTAACAGCGAGGTATATTTTTTTGCTGTTGCTGTAAAGGATCTCCCTGTAGTGAGAAATAGGTTTTCTCCAGCCAATTAGATCTATATCGCCGCAATAGGAGCCGTGCCATGGAAAAAATTCTGCCTGCCAGTGTTGACCTTCTATTTCACCTTTGTAGTAATACCTGCCGATGCTTGATTCGCCAAGGTAATCCATTCCTGTCCATACAAAATCACCTATAACATAAGGGAGGTCGTTTACCGCTTTCCAGTTGTTAAAAGCATCCCTGGGAAAAGACTCAGTTTGTATAATTAAACGGTTCGGAACCCTTTTATGGTCTTCTTCGGCATGGTGCATTTGATAATTATACCCGCCAATGTCATGCACTGCAAATAAGGGGTCGAATATTTCCCAGGTTTCGTCCCAGGTGGTCATAGCCGAAGTTACAGGACGGGTAGAGTCAAGTTTTCGTATCAGGCCGGCCAACTTTTTGGCAGTCTCTACTGCTTCGGGTGATTTACGCTCAATAATTTCATTGCCGGTGCTCCAAAAAACAATAGATGGATGGTTCCGGTCCCTTAAAACCATGGCTTCAATATCTTTTTGCCACCATGCATCAAAATAAACAGAATAGTCGTATTCATTTTTCTTCTCCCTCCAACCATCAAAAGACTCATCCATCACAAGGAGACCTAAACTGTCGCAGGCATTTAAAAATGCCTCAGATGGCGGATTATGGCTGGTCCTAACCGCATTAAAACCTGCTGATTTTAGTAATGCTACTTTTCTTATTTCGGCACGGTCATAGGCGGCAGCCCCCAATGCCCCATTATCGTGATGTACACAGCTTCCATTAATCTTTGTTTGTCTTCCATTTAATACAAAGCCTTTATCTGCGCTGTATTCTATTGTCCGAATCCCGAATGATTGTGAAATTTCATCAACAACATTTTTGCCTTCCAATATACTTATTTCAGCCTTGTACAAGTAAGGCATCTCCGGCGACCAGAGATTAGGTATTTTAACCGCAATATCCACAGAAAATTCTTTGCTTACATTGGAAGGGATACTTGCAGTCAATTCTTTTTTACCGACCTTTTTATTATTGCCGTCATATAACTGGATAGCCAATTGTACCGTTTTAAATAAAGAAGTTTCGTTTTGCAACACTGCTTTTACATTCACAGTAGCCTGTTGGGTGTCTGCCTGGGGTGTACTAATGGCCACTCCCCATGGGGATGTATGCACAGGGTTAGTAGTCGTAAGCCAAACGTGCCTGTAAATGCCCGAGCCACTGTACCACCGGCAATTTTTTTGCTGTGAGTTGTCTACACGTACTGCAATAACATTATTCTGCCCAAATTTTACGAAGGGGCTAATATCATAAGAGAATGATGAAAAACCATAAGGCCTAACTCCTACCGATATACCGTTTATAAACACTTCGGAGTTCATGTAAACTCCTTCAAAATAAAGGCTTAGTTTTTTACCCTTGTCTACCGCCGGAATATTTACTGTTTTTCGATACCACCCAATACCAGCGGGTAAATAACCACCATCTTTACCCATTGGGTTTTTGGCATCAAATGCACCCTCAATGCTCCAGTCGTGGGGCAGGTCAAGCTTACGCCAGCCTACATCATTATAGTTTACATGCGAAGCATCAGGATGATCGCCCAATTTAAACTTCCAGTCGTAGTCAAACTTAGTTTTCCTGTCGGTACTTTTCTTTGTTTGGGCGCCTAAGCTGATGCTGACCAAGGCAAGCATCAGAAGCAAAAACCTAATAATTTTATTCATTTGTTAAGCTTTAATATCGCTTAAATATACTGAAATGATTTAAACTTTTTACATAAAAAAGGATGTCGATATTTGTGTCGCCAAACATACAATGTCAAAATCATCCCACTCTGTAAAAACCGGACTACTCATTTCTGTATGAAGTACCATACAATTATTTATTTGTTATCTTTAATTACAATGCTTTAATAAACTGAGAGTTAGGTGACGCTATAGGGCACTCTTTTTTAATTAATATAACTTAACTTCTGTATTTTCTGGGATTGGCATAAAATCAGCGGTCACCTTTTTCTCCTCAAAAAGAAGCCTTTCCCTCATGATAACAGCCTGAACATTTATAAAAGAATTAAGAGCCTCTTTTTAATCAATACGTAAATAAATTTAAAAATTAAATCTGCTCCATTCACTAACATTTAGACGGGTGTGAATGGAGTATTTTTATGATGATGAAATATTCTTTGCTTAAAGGAAATTAATAATACTTTAAATTTACGCTCTGATTAACCTGCTTAAATAAACAAATTAAAATTGATTACAATTAAAGAATGCCAAAAAAACCAGCTCGATCTGCTATTTGAAATTGCTATCCAAAGCTATAATGATACTTATCAATATCTATGGACAGATAAAGGAAAAGCTTATCTTGACGAATTTTATAAAAAGGAAGATTTTCAAAAAGAACTCTCAGCACCTGATACTTTTTATTTTATGATCTATGATTCTGGAAGGGCATCAGGTTATTTCAAAATAAAACATAATAGCCTTTCAACATATCCTACAGATCAATGCACCGAAATTGATAAGCTTTACCTTTTAAAGGATTACATGGGTAAAGGACTTGGAAAAGCTGTAATGGAGTTTATTATCTCACTTTGTAAAAAGAATAAACGACCTATTCTTTGGCTTAAAACAATGGAAACGAGTGATGCCAAATATTTTTATGAAAAACAGGGGTTCACACAAATTGACAAAGTTTATCTCGATTATCACACTATGAAACCAGAATACCGATGGATATTAACGATGAGAGCTCATATTGAAATATAAAACATTTACTGCAAAGTAATTAAACAACCTCCATTAAAGTATTCTGTCGGATTTAAAACTCACAATGTACGTTTAAAAATAATGCTTTAAATATGCTGTGTTAAGTAAAAGATATTGCAAAAGGTAATACGTTATATCAAATTCCTGCTCATAAATTAATTTTTGGATTTAACAACATTTCATCAATCCCCAACAGGACATCCAAACCAAAATGGTAATGCCATTGAAGAATAGTAACTACAGGTAATAATATATATCCAGGGCAAATTCATTTTACAAGTATAAGTGACTCGATCTGGTATAATATTTTGAATTTTCTGAATTTACAATATCTATAGGTAAAAGAATTCTTTCTGGAATTTCTTTTTGAAAAAGAAAATATTCTATTAGTGAAGTTAAGCCAAAATATGCTTGTCCTTTTTGATTTTGATGAATAATAAAATCAATTATTCCTTGCTGTAGATAGACAATATTCTCATCAATTAAATCATAACCAACAACTCTAATTTTTTTGCCTTTGACTTCGCCAATCCTTTTAGCAATTTGATATCCTTTAGAAGTAGTAATAAAGATTCCGGATAAATCGGGATTTTCATTGAGAAAAGCATTGAAATTAAGTTCAATGTTTGGATGTTTTAATTTTAGCGTTGTGATGTTTGATCCATTTTCTTTTTCTTCAAAATACATCCGAAAACCTCTTTCCTTTTCTTGCATGTGAATAGCATTTTTGTAGTCTTCATCAATATGAATAATTGCAATTTGACTTGGTTCCGCAATAGAATCCAGCAATTTTGCTCCAACACGGCCACTTCTAAATAAATCCTGCCCTATAAAGCTTTTTACTAAACTGGATTCTACTTGATTATTAAAAGTGTTAACTATGATATTATTTGAGTTATATTTTTGAATCACCTCTAATGTTTCTTTATGAAATATAGGTGCCAGCAAAACTGCATCAGGAGCTAATGCAAATACTTTTTCACTCGTTTTTAAAAATGATTTCCTTTTTTCCGGATTAAAATAAAAAATTCCAATGCTTAGATTATAAGCTTTAAACTCATTGACAGCATCCTCTATTCCCTTAATACAAGCAAGCCAATATGCATCAATTTTTGGGTCCGGAAGCATTATGCTTATATTGTAATTTTTATTGTTCCTTAAATTTCTTGCAATAAGATTTGGTTTATAATCAATTATCTTTAAGACATCATTTATTTTCTCAAAAGAAGCACGAGATACATATCCTCTTTTATGTAATACCCTGTCTACTGTACCTTTAGAAACTCCTGCAAGTTTTGCAATATCTTTAATTGTATGTTTTTTATTCATAGTGGGTAAAACTTTGGTTTGCATTTAAATTAAAATTGTAAACGAAAAGTGTTTACTTGATCAGTATTGTAAAAAGGAGCCCTTTATTCTTACTTTAGATTCATCATATTTATTCGTGAAAATGTTTTGAATGCTATTCTGTTACTACTACAACTTTTTCTGATTTTTGCAAACAGTTTCGATTTACTACTATTTTTTTATGATATCATATTTCCGATTACATTAAACAGTAAAAACCTGCTTTTCAGTTGCTGCTATTTTTAAAGTTTTACCATTAACAATCAGTTTGTATTTTTCATTACTGCTTATCTCAATTTTATTCCCAACGGCAATAATATCGGTTATCACAGTACCAAATTTTAAACGTCGAATACCATGTTTGTCCGTTCGCACTTTTTTCCATTTTACGGTTTTTGTGGTTGCATTGATATCGTAAAAACCCAATACATTTTCTATTAACAAAGAAATAGCTCCTAATGCTGACCACCCGCAAAAATCAGAGCGAACAAGTCCATTATTGGCATGTTCATTGGTTGCTGGTTTAGGTTCGACTGGATTATAACATTCCCAAATGGTATGAGGAGTAAACTCCCTATATGTTTTTTCCATGTGAGAGATGATATCGTATGCATTTTGATGGGCAAGTTCAAAATAGTTATATTTTTCAAGCGATTTGATTCCCATATAGGCTAAAGGCAACCATACAGAACCTCTCCAATAGTTTCCGTTTTCTTTAAAATCACCATCGTTTCTTGCCAGTGAAACCCATGGAACTGCACCTCCCAGGACATTACTATCTTTGATCTTATCTACCATTTTTTTTGCTTGTTTTGCAGAACACATTTCAGCAAGCATTGGCCAATAAGAAGCAGGGGTCACTACTTTGATCGGTTCAAGGGTATCTTCGTTGATGTCGTAATAAAAACCATCCTTTTCATCCCAATAGTATTCATTTACAGTTGTTTTTATTCCTTCATAAATAGCTTTCCATTTTGTTGACATTCCATTATTTCCAAGTTGTTTAAATAGTCGCGAAATACATAAAGCGCTTAAACCCTGCTGTGCAATAGCATCAATCCATAGCATTTTTGGATTATTGGGACGGGATTTGAGGGCATGCTCACCAGTCCTTCCTCTAGGTGTGTTATCCATACCACTTCGGCCTCCTTCCCAATGGTAACCCTTTTTTACTTTTTCAAGACAAGTTGGGGCGCTATCGGCTATTACCTGACCCGGTTTGGTGGTATCAAACCAATCAAAATGTTTTTGAAGATATTGTTTTTTCAAAAGTAATTCTTCTAAATGCTTTTGATCGTTAGTGAATTTAAAATATTCCAACTCTGTCCAGGCAAAAAGTGGTGGATTGTCTGGTATTTCAATACGAAGTGGGATATTTACATGATCATGTAAAGGCGCATAAAAATTGTTGAGACTTTCTATCCCTGGGAAAACGGCAGGTGCATATTTACAGAACTGTACCATAAAACAAGTGTCCCATATCCAAATGGTAGAATCGTCAAATGCTTCATCCATATAAGGAGACTGCGGTAAACCAGTTTGCGTTTTGATATGTTTATATGCCAATTCCCAAGCTTTGTAATAAAGATCTATAAAACCACTGTCATTCTCCATGATTGGTTCAGGAACAAAACTTCTATCAAAAGCTATATTATCTAATTTCAACATATTTTCAAACGCAAGCAAAGGAGAGGGTAAGAAAATTATCCCGCTTGCTAATACATTTTTTATAATAAAATCTCGTCTATTCATAATGGTAAATTTTTAGTTTTTATTTAGTTTCAAAACATTGTTGACGTACTATTGTTTCTTAATTTTTGAAGGCATCTCCTCCTTATTTTCAAGATTTACGATCATTCACCAAGAACACCAGGCAGGTTCGGCAGAAAGTCGAATGCTTTTTTATAAGCAACGGAAATTGAGTTTCAGTAATTTACTCACTTGCCGCATCTTTTAAAGTTTTTTTTAGGACAGCCACAAATGCAAATATTCTTGATAGACCAAGGTATATGTATTTTTGTCAATTCTTTTACAGTATGAAAAGACTGGGCATTTATTAAAAAACAATACCAGCCACCAGGAGGCTGAATACGAATTTTTTAATTTTTATACAGTTTTTATAATCTAAATCTATTGTTGTTTTTTAATCTGTAGTGATAACACTCGGTAAATATAAAAACACCGCTTCTTGTGGGATCTTTAAAAAAAGCACCATCAGAAATGACTCTGATGGTACTTTTAACTAATCAAAAAATAAAAAATTTAATAACCTGAATTTGTATTATTGTACGCTTAAATATTCCACCTGATTATTCATTAAATGCTCCTATCTCCGATACATTAGCAGCTCCACTGCCATTCCATGAAGATGTAATGATAATTTTAAAATATCGGGCATTTTTTACTGCGCTAAGATAAACATGTTGTGGACCTGGCATTTCTTTTAGTACAAAATTACCTGCGCTTTCCCACGTAGTACCATCATTACTCAATAAGATTTCAATATCCTTACTTTTAGTATCATACAATTGCTCCATGGCAATGGTAAAACCTTTTATGGACAGTGATTGCTTCATGTCTATTGTTATATAATGAGGATGCACAGCAAAAGGATCACTCCATTGCGACAACCATGATGTATTTAGGTTATCATCTATAATTCTGGCAGCACTCCCATCTTCTCCACTTGTTTCATTCGAGCTAAAACCTACTACTGACCAGCCCGATTTATCATATTGACTTACTTTAAAACCAAAATCAATAATAGGTTGGTCATTGGCAAAAGTATAGGAAAACCAAAAAGTTGAAATAGTCCCGTTGGTATGACAAAACCTAATACGCAGCTTATAAGGTGTATTTCCTTTTTTATGCAACTCTGCTATAGGCATATTAAAGGTAAAAGTACCATCTGCATTGGTTTGTGCCTTCCAGCCAACAGCGTCATAATCAGCATTATCATCAGCGGGATCGTTATAACAAATAACACTACTAACAGCAATATCTGATTGAAACTTTCCAGATACTATAATATTTCCATTTATATATGAAGCCGAAATTTTATTAAGTGCTACTACAGGTTCTTGGTTATAAAACGCGGTATTTACTTTACTAAATACCTGAGAAGAATTTAAGGTAGCACAATCAACGGCTGTAAGGAATGTTGGACTTTTACCATAGGTAAAATTTCCACTGCCCATAAGTGCAGTACCATACTCACTACTGGCTCTTTGAGAAACTGATTCAGAGTTATGTGGAAGATTAATGGCATGCCCCATTTCATGCAACAATCCTCCTATATATGTTGTAGCTTTATTTCCGTCATCTCCTCCTGTACCTAACAGGTTAACATTCATCTGCGGAAGGTCATTGCAAAATCCCCAACGACCAGAAGCATAGTAAGGAATTCCTTCTGGAAGAGTATGATTTGGCTGTATTACTAAATAATGATCGCTTGTTTTCTCAGATGGATTTTGGGCAAAATATTCATTAATTTCAGTGACCATATTATCGTGCTTTCCACTTACATAGTTGATCATAGGAAATTTACCTTTTATGGTAATAATTTTTACCCTCTTTTTAGCTTTATCAACTAATAGCCCAAAAGTTTTGTCTCCATATCCATTCAAGTTCATCCATTTTTTGTAAAAAGCCTGTCCATGTAACAAAATACCACTTATTCGATTTTCATAATCTGGAACGGCAGGATTATCAGTAGGAATAAAATAAATTACATTCAGGTTATAAGCATTATCCGAAGTATAGTTTAGCTCCATAGACTTACTGTCTATCGCAGCATCTGTTACATTTTGATTTTCAATGTCTGAACTGCAGGCCACTAATAAGCATAACAGTACTAATGGAAAAAGTATTTTTTTCATTTTAAAAAGTTTTAAGGTTTAAATTTTTCGTAATATTTCTAATAAGAAATGATGATTGCAATTCTTTTTTTTAATGTATTATTTAAAAATTAGCAGTTTTTGCAATTACATTCTATTCATAAGGTTTTTTATATTTTTATTCGATCGCAACTTTGTAGTGCGCAATCATAATACGCTGTTACTATAAAAACAGCTTCATACAAGATCTTTTTAAAAAGCATCATCAAAAGAATCTAATGGTACTTTTAACAAAAACCAAAAGTTTAATAGCCTGGATTTTGTATTATTTTACCATTACTTTCATCCACTGCTTTTCTCGGTAATGGATATAGCACTTTGTTAGGAGTTGCAAATGGTGAACCGTCATCAATAGCTCGTTGAATATATTTGCCCCAACGAATTAAATCGTCTCTACGACTTCCCTCACACCAAAGTTCAAATAATCTCTCGTCCATAATTTTATTTCTGAAAAGATCTTTTGATAAGCCTGCTTCTAAATTAGGAAGACCAGCTCTGGTTCGTATTCTATTTACCAGATTGTAAGCTTCCTGTGTTGGACCGTTTACTTCATTTGTTGCTTCAGCAATCAGAAGCAATACATCAGCATAACGCCATACAACAATGTCAGTCCCATGTGCTTCACCAGCAGCGGACGGATCTAGACCATATTTTTTTGGAATTGCACCTTCTAATCCCTCTGCACGAGCATCAAATAGTACTCCGCCATCGGTAGGATANACTGCCAGTAATTGCTTCAGACGTCTGTCTGCCGGATTAAACTTATCATAAGTTTTCCAGGGCATTTTATAACCTCCCCATGCTTCAAGCGCCTGGCCAGAAGGGTCAACATAGTTTCCTGGTATACAATGTGCCAGCCACATATTATAATTTTCACTAGAACTGGTACAAGGAACTGCAAGAATCATTTCCTTATTTTGTTCATTTTCTATCTTGAAAATATCTTCATATTCCGGAACTAAAGAATAAACTCCTTGTGCTTCCAATGCTTGCAATTGATTTCCTATAGCAATAGCTTCAACCCATTTTTTTTCTTTCATATACAACTTAAGCAACCCCATCATGGCGGCTCCTTTGGTAAAACGACCGTAGTCGTTAGCACTATAAGTAACTGGTAAATCAACCATTGCATCTTTGTAATCAGACTCAATCTGTTTAAACATCCATTCACTTGTAGGTCTTGCTTCTGGTAAGGAAGCGGGATTCTGGGCATAAGCAGGGTCTATTACAATTGATACAGGCCCATAAAAATTATACAAAATATTACTCATATGTGCTCTCAAAGCTTTCACCTCGGCCAGATATCTTTTTTTAAGGGAAAGATCCATATCTATGCCATCTATCTTCTCCAAAAGAATTGTAGCATTGGTTATCCGTGGCATTAATCCTGAGTAATGATTAGTAAGCGAGCCAAATCCATCATCAAAATTCAGATTGTTTAATTTAGTCCAGCTACCACCATCTCCCCAAGAACATACTAATTCATCAGTAGTTTGTGAACTCTGAACCACCCAGGCACCTTGAGTAGAACCATAACCATTTCCGGCATATCCCATTAACATACCAGTGTATAAGTTGGTAAGAGCTGCTTTGGCATCAGCTCCATTTTGAAAGAAAGTAGATGGCGCCAATTTATCAAATACTTCCGGTTCCAGGTCTTTTTCGCAAGAAGCAAACAATATCATTATAAGCAACAGCTTAAAAACTATTACTTTATTTATAGTATTTTTCATATATTTTATATAAGAGTTTTTATTAAAAAATAACATTGAGTCCTAATACAATAGAACGTTGGGCAGGATAAGCAATAAAGCTTGATAATTCAGGATCGATACCAGAGTAAGGTGTAATGGTAAATAAGTTTTCTAAATCGACAGACAAACGAAGTGATTCAAATACTTTTTGATTTGGAAACATATTCTTTGTTAATGTGTAACCTAATGTAATGTTACGACATTTCAAAAAATCAGCTTTTTCTCTGTAAAAATTACCAACGTAGCCACCGTAAGGATTCACTAATCCACTCGGATTGGTTCCTTTTGTATTGTCAGAGGCCCAACGATCTTTTACCATATCTAAAGCATTCCAGCCAAATGCACCAATTTTACTAGATAAATCATATGCAACAGCTTTATCATCATTATATTTAAGCCTGTCAAGCATACCATACATAAAAATATTAAGATCAAAATTTTTGTATTTAAATGTATTTCCAAAACCAAAGGTATAGCCAGGATCCGAATTACCTAAATAAACAGCATCTGCCGAGCTCAATTTTCCATCTGGTATTCCAGTAAGATTACCCTCAGCATCATATCCATTAAGGTCTTTTGCTTTTAACATCCCTGGTTGCAGGTTAGGCATAGCAGCCGGAACAGCTTCGCCAATTTGCAATATTCCGTCTGTCTGGTATCCATATATTGCTCTAATAGGATCATTTAAGCCAACATATTTAGGTAACGTTTTTACAACCAATGGATCTCTTTCTTTCCAGGTATCTTCATAATGTGCGATATTAAAATCCGTTGTCCAACTGAAGTCACTTGACTTAATATTGACTGTTTTTAGCGTAAATTCAAAACCCTTACTTTGTGTTTTACCAATGTTTGCTGCCACACTGCCTACTACAGAAAAAGTAGACATGGGTCTGTAGCTTAATAAATCAGATATTGTTTTGTCGAACATTTCAAATGTTACACTAATACGATCGTTAAATAAGCCTAAATCCAATCCAAGGTTTATCTCTCTTGCGGTTTCCCAGCTTAACTCAGGATTTGCCAATTGACTTTGATAAACACCTGTACTTTGTACCTCCCCAAAAACATAATTAGAACCCGCGCTATAAAAAGGAAAAGCATTCGCTCCTATATTACTGTTTCCGGTTGTTCCGTAACTGGCTCTTACTTTCAAAAATGAAATCGCTTTCAAATTTTGCATAAATTGCTCGTTTGATATTTTCCATCCTACAGAAACAGAAGGGAACCAACCATACTTTTTATTCTCGGCAAAATTGGAAGAACCATCACGACGAATAGACGCTTGAAAAATATACTTGCCCTGATAATCGTATCCTACTCTCCCAAAATAAGAAGCCCAAACTTGTTTGTCTTTAAAAGAACCTACAGTTGGTTTTGGAGCTTCACCAACTCCCAGACTATTATACAAAAAACCATCTGTTAGAAACTGGCTATTACCTGCATTAAAACCTTCTCTGGAACGCACCTGGTAAGAATACCCCCCAACTCCATTCAAATGATGGTTCTCATTAATATCTTTTCTATAAGCTAATGTATATTCTATCAAACTTGTATTAGAAGAATTCTCGCTAATATTTGCGACACCATCATTTCTTGCTCCATACAAAAAGGATTTTGGTAAATAAGTACTGCGTTTTGCAGTAGACTGGTCGTAGCTAAAGTTAGCTTTTGCTTTCAAATTCTTGATTATTTCCCATTCTGCAAAGGCAGTGGTCATTAATCTGTTTAGCACGGTTTCATCTGTCGTTTCCAGGAATGAAAGTGGGTTTGCAGAATTTTTATAATCCGGATTCAATGGGTAAGAACCATCTGGAGCTATCAAGTCAACAGTTGGCGGATGGTAAAATGCAGCCAGAATAATCCCAGCGGTTTCATTTTGCCCAGTACCAATAGAAGGGTTATCGCTAAAAGACTTTGTTTCAATTACGTTAACTCCAACTTTTAGTTTATCGGTAATCATTTGATCCAAATTAATACGCCCCGTATATCTTTTATAAGATGAAGTTTTGATGACACCTTCCTGGTTAAGATAATTTCCAGATACAAAATATTTCGTTTTTTCAGTTCCACCGGTAATAGACAGATCATGTTGAAAAAGAAGACCAGATTGAGTAATTTTGTCAAAAGCATTTGTACCTTCACCCGCACTGTCAATGTCTGCCTGCGAAAATTTAGGAACAAAAGCAGCTACTGAAGCTGGATTGGTAGTACCGTAGGGCGCAATTTTTTTGCTCAATAAGTATTTTTCTTTTCCTATACGGTTACGTTCCACCATATAATCATGCTTATTCAAAATNTCGTAAAATTCAGCAGGCTGCTGAAATGCAGCTGTCGAACTGTAATTCACTTTTGCCTCTCCTGTTTTTCCTTTTTTAGTAGTAATCAAAATTACTCCGGCACCTGCTCTGGCTCCATAAATAGCCGCAGAACTTGCATCTTTTAAAACCTCTACAGATTCAACATCATTAGGGTTAATAAAGTTTAACGGGGAACGGCTAACACCAGCTCCAAAGGGGCTGCCACTGCCAGGTTCACCTGCTCCATTATCAATCGGAACTCCGTCAACTACATATAGCACGCCATAAGAGGCAAAGGAAGCATTTCCTCTAATTTGTACGTTTACACTCGCGCCCGGTTGTCCTGAAGTTTGAGTAACTACTAATCCGGCAGCCCTTCCACTTAACGCCTGATCTATAGATGTATTTACTCCTTTAGGAATTTCACCCGTTTTTATAGTAGAAATTGCTCCTGTAATATCTTTCCTTTTTGTAGTTCCGTAACCGATTACAACAACATCTTCCAATTTTTGTCCGACCTCTTTTAGAACAATATTCAAAGGATCTTTTCCAATGGCCACCTCTTGTTCCTGCATACCTATAAAAGAAATAACTAACGTTGTAGCATTTTCCGGCGCTTCAATGATAAACCCACCATCAAATCCAGTCTGCACTGTAACAGTACTTCCTTTGATACGCACATTGGCGCCAGGAATAGGCTCTCCTTTTTCATTGGTTACTTTGCCCTTGACTTTCTTTTGTAAGGGCGAAATGAAACTTTCCTTTTTTATGGGAAAATTTTCTCTTTCCTTTAATATAATATACTTTCCGGATAATTTAAAATCTGTATTGGTATCCTTAAAAATTGTTTTTAAAACGGATTCAATATTTTCATTATTTACTTTAATACTTATAGTACGGTCTAAGTTAACATACTTAATATTATAAATAAATCGTAAGTCAGTCGCACTTTCAATTTTTTCGATTAGCTTAGAAACCTCCAAATTAGTGGCATTCAAGGAAAGCTTCGTTTTTTGTGAATAAGTGTCGTTGGCATGAATTACAGACAATGTTGTGAGTAAAAATAATGTGGTTATTTTCATTTTTAAATCAAATTTTAAAAAAGGTTTATTAAACCTGATCATGTTCAAGAGTTTTTTCATACTTTTAAATGTTTTTTTTAATAGTGGTTAGTGTAGTTAAATTAATCACGTTTATCTGCCGGGAAATGTTGGCGCATTTTCCGGTTTTTTATTTTATAGACAAACGTTTCTCTTTTTTTTTGGTTTTTTTTTTACAAAATAGGCATCGTTTTTTAGTAGTTATTTAATTATAATTTTATTATCAATTATCTTATAATCAATATTATAACTATCACTAAAATACTTAAGTACAGCAGCAATAGGTTCTTGATCAAAACTCGCATTAAAAATTTCTTTACCAAGAGTTTTATTCTTGTTGATAAAGGTCACATTATAATGTCGTTCCAGTTTTTTAATAATAGCATCAAAAGGCATGTTTTTGAACACTAAACTTCCTTTTATCCATGCAGTATAAATGTCAGTATTTACTTTTTCTGTCGTGATATTTTGCTGTCCTTTAGTAGTAGAGCCTTTTAGACCTGGCGTTAACTTCACCCAATTATCACTAGCTTTTTTACCTTTATAAAGTCCAACTTTTCCTTCCACAAGAACGATATCAGTTGTAACATCATCAGTATAAGAACTTGCATTAAATTTGGTACCCAAAACCTCTACACTTAATTCTTGTGTATTTACCGTAAAAGGATGGTCTTTGTCTTTGGCGACTTCAAAAAAGGCTTCACCAGTCAAGAAAACCTTTCGGCTCTGGTTTTTTAAAAATGCCACAGGATATCTAAGAGTAGTTCCGGAATTCATGTGCACTATAGTTCCGTCAGATAATTCTATTTCAAATCGTTTTCCGTATGGTATTTTTAAAGTATTGTAAACTAGAGTTTGAGTAGATTTATCATCAGAGTAAATAATTTTACTTTTATCTTGCTTCCCTATTATTTTACCCGTTTTATCAGTAAAGTTTCCGGAATTTAAAGGATTAATTATTTGTGTGCTCCCGTTGTCGGATTGCAAAATAATCATCTCTTCTTTTGGAACTAACAGATTGTCTTTTTGATATAATGCGGTGTCTTTTTGATAAAAATATATTGTACTTACAGCCAATCCAATTATTATGGCTGCATATTTAAAATACATCTTTATTCTTTGTCTATAAAAAATACTATTGTCTTGCCCGATTCTTCGCAATAATTTCTTTTTTGCTTTGGCGGTATCAAAAGTATTCATAGCATAATCAATAGCGTAATTGGTTTTTACAAAATCCTTAAACACTTTTTGATTATCTGTATCTTCAAGCCACTTAGTAAGAAGTTCTCTTTCTTCCTGACTTGCCTGATTTGTGATAAATTTAACGATTAATCGTTTTGACTGTTTCTTCTTCATTACAATCTAATTTTATACTATTACGAAGCACAAAAACAAAACCCTAACAATTTCTTAAACTTTTTTTAATTTGATAAAAATTTAAATCCAAGACCTTGTTTAATTGAAAATAATTACTAAAAGATGCCAACTGTTGTTTATGTTTGCAGCTCAATTTTTATTATACTTATTTAGACTTTAATTTAAAATTTATTAGAAAAATCTGTAAGAACTTCAATTTCCCCCTGTATTACTTGACTTATAATAAAAGCCCGCATCTAAACGCGCTAACTATTCAATAGTGATTTTGTAATTATTTTACTATTATTACTAAATATAAACATAAAAAACTAAGAATTTGATAATATTTTTTTTATTTACCTAAATAATTAAATTATATTTTATTTAATTTGTTTCATGAAAAAAGAAGATTACTATGATAATGAAATATTAATTGAATTCCTTAGAAAAGGGGATGAAAAAGCATACGCATATTTGATAGATACGTATCATTACAAGCTGTGCGTTTATGCAAACAGCCTTATAAGAAATATTTATAAGGCCGAAGACATTGTTCAGAATGTTTTTGCGAAAACATGGGAGCAACGCAGTCAATTAAAACCAAATTATTCTATTAAAAGTTTTTTATACAGATTGGTTTATAATGAATTTATCGATCAATATCGTAAAAACCAATCGCTCTTTCTCCTTGAAAAAGCTTATTTTGATGCTTTGGATGCAACTGTACTCGAAGATGACTCAGAGACTTTTAACCGAGTACTTATCGCCGTTAAGAAAGAAATTGAAAATCTTCCCGCAAAATGCAAAGAAGTTTTTATTTTAAGTAAACAAGAAGGCTTGACTAATATTGAAATAGCTGAACATCTTAATATATCAGTTAAAACAGTTGAAGCACAAATCACAAAGGCCTTTTCAGTTCTGCGTTCTAC
>Ga0065714_10064784_pt1 | contig 18926 bp, 16 predicted proteins | sample MisRhiReplicate2_FD_59101 | JGI IMG/M metagenome (GOLD analysis project Ga0065714, IMG submission 59101) | Miscanthus rhizosphere microbial communities from Kellogg Biological Station, MSU, sample Rhizosphere Soil Replicate 2: eDNA_1 v2... | ecosystem: Host-associated > Plants > Roots >...
CCCTTGTGCACATGAGGGGCACTGTGGGTTTTTAATTACCACAGTGCATCGCAGCAACAATTGCTACTGCCATGTCATTCGAATAATGTAGGATTGACTTTGTTTACAATCGAACCAAAAAGAAAGTGATAGATGGTGCGGGATCACCCGCACCATCTTCATTCACTTACTGGGCAGGTGTAGGAGTCAGCTCGGCAGCAGCCTCGGCAACCACTGCTGCCAGTGGAGTGCGCGAAGCCTGGAATTTCTTCCAGCCGTAGTAACCACCCACAACAGCTGCCACGCCAACGGCACCCAGCGCAACGACCGGGTTACCTTTGACGAGGTTGGCAGCGCCGTTCAGCGAAGTGGCGAAGAAGCCACGCTTTGCAACTTCAACAACAACAACGGAACCAGTGTCAGCAGCCATTTCAGCGGCGACGTTTGCAACTACAGCAGCAGTGGTATCAACGATCATGGTAAATCTCCGGGATATTCAACTTGAGATGAGTACAGCAGGATTGGTATAAGGCTGCGACCTCTTGGGAGGCCGCAGGTGCAACGATCTTACTTAAGACTTACGTAACTTACCCATGAGGTAAGAAACGCTGCCTACAGCTACCACACCGCCAATGATGGCAGTGGTGGCAATCGGGTTAGCAACGGCAGCACGGCCGATAGCCTTGCCCAGGACGCCGGTGGCTTTACCCAGTTCGACGATGGCAGAGCCAACGCCTTTTGCTGCAACCAGCGTACCTACAGCAACTGCTTCAGCAGCGGAGGTCAGAGCAGGGGCAGCCAATTCGCCAGCAGCTACGATTACGTCATCCATCGGTGTTACTCCACTTGGTTGGTTTTCGATATGTAAGCAGGATAAGTTTCCCGCATGTTCACTAAAACAATGTATTACCAAGATTATTTGGAATCCACTTAGTCTAGACTAAAAAGAAACCTGTAGGAATCCATATTGTGACGTACTGGCAAATCGAGGATATGTTCCCCATGGAAATGATTCAGTTACCCAATGCGAAGATCGTCACGCTGCTGAATGAGTTGGAAGGGATGCCGGACTTTAACTTCAATTCAGTGGACTGCTTCCTGCGCACCGATGATCCCTCCTCCCCATTGATCTTGCGTCAGTTGCAAGAAGCCATTGATGAGATGGACACCAAGATCCCTGTCTTTAAGCGGATCAACAAGTTCGGTGACGTGGAATCGATGTTCCTCTTGTTCAGCAAGTTCGTAGTCGCCCAGCATTACCCTGTGGTCGCTGATGGCTTTTACTACGTACAGACGAGCAAGGGTCGAGTTCGCTTCCCGTGCAGTTATCAAGTGCAAGCGTTTGAGACAGTAAAAAAGGCATAAACGGGGAGGGCTGTGAAGCCCTCCCCGTATGCCGTCACTGCCGGAACTTATCCCATTGACGCTTGAGGCCCTTGGAGATCTGTGGCCAGAACAGCATGGTGGCTGCTATGACTACACCAAGGACTTTGTACCACAACGGAAACGGTTCATCGTACATCATGCCCCCTAGTACCCGAAACTTAACTCAAGTTCACGATGGGCTTGAGCATGCGCAGCCTTCATGTCAGCGATGCGCTTGTCGCGAGCCAACAGCGAAGTGTTGATGCTGTCGTCAATGACATCGCGTTCATCATCGTTCAGGACCTGAAGTCGACGGATTAACAGACGGCGTTCCAACTCGTTGTGGTTGAAGGATACCTCCTGCTCAAACGCTTTAAGCTCAAGCCCGTGCGCCTCTTCAAGTGCAAGCCGTGCACGTGTGAAACGGTTGAAGATGAACTTCTGTGAATAGTGCTTGAACATCAGCCAGAACGTAGCGCCGATCAATACGACACCCACGATTACCAGAGCAAGTGTTACGTACCAGACAAAGGGTTTATCGAACATCGGTGACTCCTTTTATTTATCGTACCATTCTCTTTTGGAGGCGCGTCTTTCCTGATTCCAGAACGGGAACCAGCAAGTGAACACACCCCCAAAGAATACAATTGCAAGTAGCCATTCAAGCATCAGGTTTCCCCTAGAGCCCGTGACCCAGCACTCGATAGTGCTTGGCACGAAGGTCGTTGTGTTGACGGGCGTGTTTGTTTTTCATTGCGGTGTACTGGCAGTTAACCCGGTCCTTGATAGCATCCATCATGAGCATGGCTGAGGAGACCGTGTAGATTGAACCAGAGTCGAGCTGACGCTGGAGCATCGCTACCTGATCGCCAAACTCATCGCGCACTCGCTCGCGGAGGAACTGAATCTCTAGGATCTGATTGATCTCCAATCGATGCAGAGAGCTGCGCCACTCTTCCAGTTCTCGTTCACGTGATATCACACGCATCCGAGACAGGAAATGATTAGCTTGCCAGATAAAGACCACGCACAGAAGTCCAATCATCCAAAGCCATACTGGAACCTCAAGAAACTCGGTCGTCATAGACTTGTCCGTATCGTTGAGCCAGCGCACGTCTGGCGTATTCATGGTCGGCCAACAGTTCAGCATAGGCCTTGTTGGTATTGTAACGAATTATCTTAAAGCGCTTCGCCGCAGCCTGCCATTCAGGGTCAGGGGTTTTATGAGAACTCAGCGTGTTCCACAAAGTCCTGACCGTGTGCCCATGCCATAGCTGCCATTTCATAAAGGTGAATTGCAAGTCCATGACGAAGCTCTCATCGATCTTAGCCAACTCTTTCTCGTAGACTTCTTTCTTCGACTCAGCCCACAAGTTAACCACCCCCTTAAACCCATGACCAATCCCCCTGAACAGTGTGATGACGGCATTACCGATTGCTGCCAGAACAGTCTTGGCTACACACAACACCAAGACCACACCCAAGAAAGCAAAGAACAGTTTCATGGTCAGGCCTTAAGGACAGCATAATGGAACATCAACACGCGGTGACCTAGGGCGGCATGCTCACCTAGAATCTTGTAGTGTCGTTCGGCTAACTGCGCAGTGAAGTCTTTCATCTTGGCTTTGGTGGTGACAGACAACTGTTGGGCTTCTGGCAACATCTTCATCAGTTCACCAACATTGCGGGCTTCACAGACACGCGGAATGAACTGGTCGAGATCACGAACCAGTTGAAGACGGAACTCGTTCTCTTCCTGACATAGACGGGCCATGCATTCAAGGAAGTGTTGGTGTAACTCCATCTCCTTGGTCATTCGATTGAGTCTGGCAATGCGCAATTTAAGTCGCCAATGCCGGATGGTAAACACAATCATCGTGATCAGCATGAAGTTCTGAATAAATTCAATAGCCATGGGTTATTCTCCAAATAGCTTGTTTAGGTATCATAAACGTAATGTATTGCTGTTTTTGTTTAGAACGGCATAAACGGAGGGATCGCTCCCTCCGAATACACTAGGTCTTACTTGACCTTAGCGACGATCTTCTTGATGACAGATGCGAAGCCTTCCACGGTGTACACCGATTGCTCCAGCGCACACTCGTAAGCAGAGCCGCCCACGAAGTACAGCTCGTCAGCGAAGCCTTTGACGAACTTGAGTTTCGCACGGGCTTCTTTGCCAACTTCGGCGCCAATCTTGCCAGCCAGCTCGTTCTTGGCATCTTCGAACAATTCGAAGCCATCCAGGAAGTTGCTCAGCTCGGTACGCTTACCGGCAACCGAAGTGGCCAGCGATTGAACCGAAGTCACAGCGCCATCCAGTGCTTGAACCGGGGTGTGCGAAGACTGGCTCTTGTCAGCAGCCGCTTGGTCAGCTGCGTCTTTACCTACAGACTTGCCGACGAGGGAACCCACGACACCGGCAACAGCAGCGCCAACTGGACCGCCGAACATGAAGCCAACCATCGCACCAACACCACCGCCTGCCATCGCGCCGGCGGTAGCAGCACCTTTCTTCTTCAGGTAGCCTGCTTTGCCTTGGATGGTGTTGGCTTTGTAATCGATGATGACCTCACCACCTTTCGCCCATTCACCAGCACCTTCCAGCTTCTTCAGCTTGCCGTTGGATTCGGAGTAGGTGAAGGCACGACCGCCGAGCAACACTTGCCCACCAGCAGTACCGGGGGCTGCCAGTTTCGACGGTGCGGGCAATGCCAACAGTTTGCCGATGAACGCTTCGACATCAGCGTCCGTGTTCAGCTTGGCCGATTTGCACAGGCCGGTCAGCTTGGTCAGGGTCGAGCCACATTGAGCAGCGGCCTTGAACAGCTTGTCGATCTGAGCGTTGTTGCCCTTGACAGCATCGGCGATGTTGTTGGTGGGCTGACCATTGACGGTCAGGAACTTGGCCACACCAGCGTGGTTGATCTGAACGCCTTCTTTGTTCAGCGCAGCTTTGGACGATGCCAGAGCAGCTTTGGCTTCACCCAGGGTTTTGGCAGCCGCTTCCATCTTGGTCGCTTCGCTACCGAAGACGTTGGTGAAGAAGCCTTCCATGGAGGCGTCCAAGCCTTCCTGAGACACGCCACGGAAACCTTCAGCCTGACGGCGCAGTTGAGCAGCCAGAGCCTTGTGGTGAGAGGCAGCGTCGTCGCCGTGGGATTCCATCGAGGAGACTTTCAGCTCCAAGTTGAATTGACCCAGCATGTGCTCAACGCTCATGGTCAGGGTATCGGCAGTCACAGCACTGGCAGTGCCGTCAACGATCAGGGCTTCGGCTTTATCAGCCACGGCATCCAGTTGGTCGGCCAGGGTGTCGATGCGGCGGATTTCAACAGCGGCAACGGAAACAGGGCGAACCGGTTCCTGTGCAGCCACTTCCATCAACTCGACTTGATCGTCGGTCATCGGTACCGCGGCCATGTCTTCAAGCGCTACCTTGAGGGCAGATTTAAGATCGGTGTTGTTCATGCGAGGATTGTCCTTACAGGGTTTTTTGATGGACGGCCAACTGAAGACTCAGTGGGACGAAGACCTGGATTTTCTTCGGGATGTGACTGACCATCTGAAGAATCTCAGTGGCGTGCGCTTGGCCCGATTCCATGCTCACACCAGCCGCTTCTTCGTCCCGAGCAAACTGCTCAAGCGAAGCGATACTGAAGTCGTAACCGTCGATGTCCATCGGGGCCTGGTAAGCTTCCAGCGATGGATTGCTGTACTTGTTGGCCACGCTGATACCCGGTTCGTTCACCACGTCCCACGTGATGATCTTTCTCAAGCGTTTGATACGGATACCGCGCTCGAAGGAGTCGTGGGTAAACGACCGTACGGAGAAGCAGACGTTCTCTTTCGGGTTCTGCATCTGGCGCATCAGGTACGCCTCGTTCTGGCCCGACGGACGAACCAGACCCATCACTGCCACCACCTTGCGACCTTGTTTGTCGCGCAGGGTGTCGTAGGACAGTTTGACTTCGGCGATGTGAACGCAGCAGTTGGGTTCGAAGATGTCACTGACACGGGCAAACCAAGCCCGCTCACTCATGCCTTCTTGAAAGCGTGGGTGACCTGTCTCGCCACGCAGGCACGCGTTGGCAATCCGGCGCATCAGCTCGGCGTCGTTCTCGAACAACAACCGGGACTCTTCCAACTCGTAGAAAGCACCGGCACTGTTAAAGGCGGACAACGCACCGAGCACCACCCAGGTGTAGCCATTTTTGTCGAACTGCAAATCCCCAACCAGGTTAGTCCCGGCCAGGGCAGTGCAGCCATAGGTAATCGTTTGCATATTCATGGCGTTGTCTCTGGCTTATAGTCGCAACAGTCGTTCCACCCGCTCTACCCGTTGACCTGGGGAGATCAGTGCACTCGTGACGTTCTCGTCAAAGTACGGGCCCATCAGTTTAGCGATGGTGTTCGTTGCCCCGTAACTACTGACGCGCAATGGAATAACGGTAGGAGGCTGAGTGATAACTTGCTCAGCCCCGGTGATCCATTGACGGTAGTATTTCTTCACGTCATCGGGTGACCGGCAAATAGCCGCTACGATCATTTCAAATACAGCAGGGTTTGCACCCACACGAGGCCCTGAATGATAGCGGCTGGTGGCAAAAAGTTTGCCGAGGTCGTTATAGTTCAAGTACCAAGGTACCCGCCCTTTAGCGATCATTTCGTCATAGATTTTGTACAAAAGGTTGTCGATTTTTACCAAGTTTGTGTTGGCAATTACACGAGCGCCTGCATCGTACGACATTTCGATGTAGTCGATATCGTCAATGTTGACGGTATTCACCAGAGACGGTTCGGTTCGCATGAAGGCGTTGACCATCGAGATGGCGTAGAACTTATCCTCCACTACAAATGCACACACCCCAAGGAACGTGGTCTCGGCTTCGAAGTTAGCCAGTTCCGCTTGAGGGTAACGCGCCGGGATATAGACCTTAACGGGTTTGGTACACACCACCTCGTTATTGTCCGTCCGGGCTAAACAGCTGTAGACCTTACCCGGATCACGGGTAAACATTCTAGAGTCCATGGAGTCGCTTCCAGTTGTGGCCTATACAACATAAACAGGAGGAGGGGTTACCTCCTCCGTCTATGCCGCTATCAGCTCAGGCGAGTGAGCTGTTTGGCAACCCAGATCGCCACGTACTGAGTGGTGGCCAGGAACAGTGCTTCTTCAGCCGAGATACCAGGCTGAGTAGCGCCGATCTTGTCCACTGCACAGATGATGCGACGAGCGTCGGTGTGAGCGTAGAAGACGTGGATAACCACATCTCGCACCAACACCGGCAGGCAGTCGAGCAGTTCCTTAGGAACGGTTTGCAGGTAGGACTGCAAACGCTGTTGAAGCACTTCACGGCCCACGCCCTGTGGCAGTACGTCGTCAGCACGCTCGATGATCATCTTGGAGATGACGCCGGACACGATGCCTTTCAGGCGCGCCACGTCTTCGATGTCAGCTTGCAGTTGACGCAGGCCGATCTCTTGACGGTAGACGCGAGTCAGAGCTTCGGCGTTTTCCATGAGCGAACCGGGCATGTACGGACGGCCCAGCAGTTCGTTACCAATGACGATCTCTGGGGTGAGACCGGCATTGAGCATGGCCACGTACACGTCAGTGTTGACGTAGATGGTGGCGCCGCCCACGCTCGATGCGTCGGAGTACAGCAGACCTTGGGAGATTTCACGGTCGAAGGACTTCAGGCGCTGATACGTCACACGACCCGACTGGGCAATGATAGTCGCCAGTGCGTCATTGAATGCCGCCAGACCAGGAACCACGCCATCGACCGGATTGTCGTACAGGGCTTTGGCAACCAAGTACAAACCGGCTGCGTAAACACCCATGCCTGCCACATCGCCTTCGCCACGCAGGACGTCGCCGATCAACAGGTAACCGATATTGCCTTCGGAGCTGAGCAGGGTTTCCATTTCAGCATCGAACGCTTCGGCACCGGTACCGACCAGCGCTTTAACGCCGTCGATGTCCAGACGCACCAGCTCTTGACGAGTAACGTCAGCGGCCGCGGTTTCCGAGAACTTCTCAACCATCTCCAGCAGCAGAGGGTTGGCGTACACCGCAGGGCGATCCATCTGCACGATGCGGTACGGTTCCAGGACGCTGTTGCGGTAGCCCACTTGAGTGGCTTCCACTTGGGTCAGCACGTCCTTGATGTCAGGCATGACCATGTTGCGGGTCAGGGACAACTGCGAAGCGACCGCAGGGCCGGCCAGCGCTACCAGACCTTGGGTGGTCAGGTCGTGATCAGGCACACTGCCTTCGGTGGCCATCTTGGAGCGTTCAGTGAGGTAGTCGGTGACTTGGCTCAGACTGACGTCCTTGAGATCCACCCCGTCGACATAAAGGCCGTGGGTCGAAGTGCAGCGTACCAGACGATCCAGAGGACTGTCCGGGATAGCTGCCAATCGCACACCGCGATCCGACAGGGTCATTGCCATGCCAGTGGCAAAGGAAAGTACGTTGGTCTTAAGCATTGCCGACTTCTCCAATCTCTTGGTTGATGGCGGCCAATGCAATGCCACTGATCGTGTCAGAAGTCACTGGGTTGCCGTTGTACTGCTCGGTCAGGTTACCCGGCTGAATGCTCAGCAGGATCTCCGACACCAGGTGACTGGCGTTAGCCAACATCACAAGGTTGTCAACTTCGGTAGGTGTAGTCATGATGGAGTTGGCTCCGTGGTCACAGGGCGACGGTTGAGGTTATGGCGATAGACCCGAACTACCAAAGCAGTGGGAATTTCAGCGTTGACAGCGTATGCGAACTGTCCACGTTCCATGTCGAGGAAAATGCTGGCCTTACGAAAGCTGTCAGGCAACGGCACTTGCTGTCCATCGACTTCGATGGCAACGACGCACGTCTTCTTGTTCAGGCAATCGGTATCGGAGATCAGACCCTGCTCCAGCCACTCTGGGATCGAAGTCACAGAAAGCAGGTTGGTGGTGGCCAGACCATCCGCGGCGAATGGAACGCGGACGTCGACCGACAGATCGTGCAGGTCAACCGCGATGATAGTTGCTGGAGTGTTCATCAGATCTCCTGGGAATAGGTCACCCGAGGGATTGCTCCCCCGAGTGTGTCTTGCGTTACTCGTTGAAGAAGATGTCAGCTGCGTTCTCGCCAATCACCCGCAACAGGGTGTTGGTAGTCCCGATGAGCAGGGGCGACAGTACGATACGATCCTGAATGGACTTGTACCCGAAGATGGCGTCAACCTTAACGCCGGATACCGTCTCATGGACCCCCGTCAGAATACGACCAAAGACCGTCTTCATCTGGTTACCGAACACCGCCTTGTCACCGATACCGGCACTGACTGTCCCGGTGATGTACACCTTGATAGCCATGTGATCGAGATCAAGACCTTCACCATCGATACGCAGCGACTGGTCCACGCTACCGGTCACGGCAGGTTTACCCAAACGCTTGGCACTGCGACGACGATCCTTGTCACCGATGGTGGCGAGTTCTTGCAGGGACTCAGACATGTCTTCAAAATCGCCGTGGTAGAACACTTCGATCTTCTCCACAACACCCACGGTTTTAGCCTTGGGGGTCATGGCAGACAACAGACGAAGCGTGTCCAAACTGCGCTCATCAAACAGATCGGCCCTAGCAGTTACTGAGTCTTCTATCGTGCATAGAATAGTTTCCAGATCCATCTGGTCCCCAATCTGCACTAGGTTACGCACCGACTGATCAAACTTGAGCTTGATGACCTTAACCTTGGTCACTTGGGTGGCCAGTGCATCAGCCAGCTCTTGAGTGATTGCCGAACTATCTTCCAGCGTGTAGACCGCTTCAAGCAATGCTGTCTTAGCCATCACACCCGCTTTCCATGCAACCTGTTTAGGGTTGAAGTACAGCGGCTCAAAGAAGCCTGAGTTGTAGACCACGATGTCGCCTTTATTAACCTTGTCGCCGAGTTTGAACCCAGTGGACAAGGTGTTAGGCAGCGTGGTACCCACACTCGTACCGAAGCGACGACCGATCTCGTAAGATTGAGTCGAACCATCTTCGTACTGCACGCGGATCGACGTATCGGTCAGCTCGGTCACGGTGCCGTTCAATGGCGCAGCGCTAGCAAACAGACCGTCGGTTCGGTGAGCAAGGATCTGCTCATAACCGGTACGCAGAGGACTTGGGCGGTAACCCACTGCGGCGACACCGTGGCTCTGCTGGATGCCGATGAAGTTAACCCGTTTAGGGTCATCACGGTCAGCCTGTGGAGCAAGCAATGCGGTGGTGCTGAGCAGCGTAGAGGCGCCGTCGATCTTCTCGTTGTAGCCACGCACTGTACCGCGCACCGACGTGAAGTTGGCGTTAGGTGACATGTACGTGATGATCGCCACTGCACCGCTGTCGACCGTTGCCTCAGAGATAAAGCCTTTGTCAGACTCTTGGTACAGACGAGTCTCGGCCACCATGGAGCGATGGCTACGACCACCACGACCACCAAAGGTGATCAGCTCTTTCTCTTTGAGGTTGTGCACCGGGTTGATGTCATCCACCAACCCAGCGGCTGGGTCTTGTACGATGGTCGTCCACACCGCGTGTGGGTTCATCGACAGGCTGGCAGCGCTTGTTGCGTTACGGGAGTTGTAGACCCGCAGAGACTTGATGATCTCCGTGTAGACCGCACCGGCAAACCGCTCGTAACCGCGCGACAGTTCCATCGAGTCGATGAAGCCTTCGGCCCCTTCTACCCGCTGAGGCACGTGACGGGTCACCAGCATCTCAGACGCACGCACCATAAGACCGACAAAGTCAGTCGGCTCGTTCATCCATTCAAGGATGGTCTTGGTGATCGGGTCAACGAACATGGCGTTGATCAAATCGAGTTCACGCAGGTAACGCACACCAATCCCGTACGAGTCGAGCACGTTCAGGTAGATGTCTTTGCGATCAAACGACTTGACGCTGTAGTTACGCAGCACGTTCTGATACATGTTGAACCCGGAGAGGATCAACGAGGTCTTCACGTCGTCTTTGGCAAACACCAAGGACTCGTCCAGGAAACGCAGCACCCATTCATCAGGGGCCAGGTTCAGACGCTCACCGTTAGGCACTCGGCGAGGACGTGCACCGATCATGTTCAACAGGCCTTGGAAGCCGATCAGGTAACCCAGTACCACACCCACCGGAATGGTCTTGCCGAAGATCTTGAACTCGGCCATCGGCGTTTTAGCCTGAGTGGCATCGATCTCAAGGATCTCTTCCAAACGACCCAGCACACGCATCCCACCGGCTTGACCGTAGACGTAGAACACGTCATTCATGTCAACCACGATGATGTCATTACCACGACGACCCACGGCAACCAACCCACCTTGCTCGGCAGCCTTCAATTCAGGAATGGTGAACAACCCACTCGCTGCACGGTTGGCATAGTCGAACCAGTAATCCACGCCCTTGCTCTTAAAGCTGGAGATGCGGCTGGAGATGATGGAGTAGATGCGTGGCAGTTTCTTGCTGTCATCGGACACGTCAGAGACACGAATGTCCGTGATGGTTTCATCCGACGGGTCGAGCCCTTTAGCCACCACAAGGTTGCTGATCCAGCGGTCGTAGTCAAAGACCTTACGGTCAGACTTGTCCACGAACACTTTACCGTAGTAGCTGGACAAGCCCACACGGGTTGGAGAGACCTTACGGATTGGCAAGTCAGCCCGTTGTTTCTTCAGGCGATAACGCACGCCGTTGGAGATGTAGGTGCCTTCTGGTTGCACAACCGGTACACGGAAACGCAGCGTCGATTGACGACCGACCACTGGCGTTACAGAGACGCTGTGGATCTCGAAGTCACTGACCGCATCGGTGACGCGCTCGATCTCGTAACCCGTTACAGCCACACCGGCCTGTTGGGTCATCATCACCATCCCCATGATGTCCTTTGGCAGGATCTTGGGAATGTACTGACGATCCATGTCAGCCACGGTGGACTTGAGCATGGACTTGTCGAGGATGTTCGCATCGTCCGGGAACGGTTCGACATCTTTAAGGATCAAGTCTTCCTTCTTGATCACCAGCGCTTCGGCAAACGACAGACCTGAGCCATACGGGTCTTTCATTGTCTTGTACGCTTCGGCGTTCTTCATCAGACGGCGATAGTCGCCACCGGAGATAACACCTGCGTCGGCCAGTTCATCCACCTTGGCTTGGATAGCACCCTCGTGGGTACGCACCGCGTTAGGACGAATGGTGCCGATGATCACCGGCTGGCCACCCTCGGTCATAGGCGCCGCTTTACCGACCTGGTTACCGTCTTCGTCGAACTCTTCTTCAGGCTCGACCACTTCCTCAGGACGGTTGAGGTTTTCGATGACGTTCAGTTCAGCCAGCTCTTCTTCGTCTGGCGGAACGTCCAGTTCATCCAACTGATCCTGAATCTCGGCATGGGTTGGCTCAGGGGTAACATCGACCTCAACGATCGGTGCATCCACTACCGCTACCGGTTCTTGCTCAACCACCTCAGCAACCGGCTTATCGCCGACCACACCACCGGCTTCGTGCAGGGTCGAGATCATCCGCAGGAAACGAATCTGGAAGGTCTTCGGATCAACCCCAGCATCACGCTCGATGTTCGGGTTCTTGCGCCACTTCTCCAGCACACCCAAGTTGATGGTGAGCCAAGCACCTTGGTGACGAATGATGAAGTTGATGCGATCCAGGTACTCGGGCTCGATGTGGCTCAGCGAGGAGTTCTGGCGATTGACCCCTAGGAACGTCCACAAGTCCAGCAGCGACAGTTGGTCGTTGGTGGTGAACGGTTCCAGTGCATCACGGGTCTTAGCCTTCTCAGCCTTGCGCAGGGCGTTCAACCCTGGCAGCACAGGAGGCAGGATCAACTGAATGAAGTGATGACGCTGGGTCACCTCGGCCAGTTCGTTGATCTTGGCGTACATGGTGTTCTGCACGTTCAGCCACGCGTAGTAACGCGAGAAGAACGAACGGGTGTACTTGACCAAGTGTGGCAACATGGCGTAGTTGTAAACCAGCACGTTCTGCGGTTCACGGTCAGCCAGTTCCAACTTGTTCAACGGGCGCAGTTTACGGTAGCGACGACGGTAGTCTTGAATCAACGGCGTCGGTTGCACGTAGGTGCTGCGGGGGTTGCCTTCCGAGCTGCTCAACGCGGTCACATGACTGACCAAGATCAGACGTGGTGCATTGAGCAACAAGGCTTCATCAGAGGCCGGACCAAACTCGGCTTCCGACTCCGACAGGTAATGCAGGATGCTGTTGCGCGGAAGCGACATCAGGCTCAGTGGGAACAAGCGGGGCTGGGTCAGATGGTTAGGCATCCGCACCGCGTACCGCTTTTCGTACTGAGGGTAGAGGTACATTTGAGACATGCTTATCGCCTTGTAAGGTTGTGCACTACCAATGCCACGGTGTCATACGACGCACTTGCACGCAGCGATCCGTCGGTGGAGATCCACGCTTGACGGGTACTCAGGTACTTGCGGTTTTCCTCGGTGGCTTCTTCCGACATAAGGAAGGTAGCGGAACCGGTGTCACCGTCAAAGTCAGCCCCCAGACCGACAAGGCGGCTGGAGTGCGGCGCTTGTGTGTCGAAGAAGGCGGGCAGAGAAGCCAGTGGGAATTCCAGAGCCAGGGCATCGTCACCCTGAATCGGCATCCAGTTGTTGTCCAGTTCACGACGCACTTCACCAATGGTGGTGGTTTTGACGTAGGTGCGGCTGGAGTAAACGCTGTTCACGCCTGTTACCGGGTAACGCACACAGGACACGTAGTAACGGTTCCAGCGGTTGTAGCCCGACAGGTAGAGCAGTTCGCACAACGTGATCGGCGAGACGTGCTTCTTGTCCAGGTGAGGTGGCAGTTCGCGGATGTCCCCGAAGATCTTGAAGGTCATGTCCGGGCCTTTATAGATCAAGGCCAAGTAACGTCCTTCTACCATAACGTGACGATGGCGGGCTTCCTTGTCAGCAAAGCTGTTGATGATCGACAGCAAGCCTTCCTTGGTTGTCCACTTGTCACGTGTGGCCGGGGCAATCGAAACCAGCTCAGGCAACAGCGTCTTGGTGTCAATCAGAGGAGCCGACGAATCGCCCTCGGAGAACACGTTGGCCAGATAGCTGTTACGCAGCAAGTGAATGGTCAGTGGCCCCAAACCCTTGATCGTCTGGAACAGACCCAACATGGTACTGTCGTAACTCGGCGCATTGAGGGCACCCAGTTTGGCACTGGACGTATCCATTACCGACAGAACGTTACGGGTACCGTTGTAGATCCGACGGCTACCCCACTTGTCGAGCATGAAGCCTTTCTTACCCTCAATCATTGCTTCAAGCATCGTGTAGATTTCAGCGAAGCAGTTGGTCAGGGCATAACGAGGAACATCGAGCGCCGGGGATTCCATGTCCCGGTTCTTGATGATGGTGTTACTGATGCTGAGTAGGCGGAAGTACAGATCGTTGATCTCGTTCTTCGACTGACGACCACCGTCATCCACTTCCAGGTCACGCAGACCAGCAGGGATCACCACGATACGGTCAGTCAGCGCACTGGCACGGTACTTCTCGATGAACTCCACCCGTTGCTGACGCGTCGGGCTTTTGTTCTTACGGAACTCGATCTTCAACCAGTTAGCGATAAAGAAGCTGTAACCGGTCTGAGCCTCGGGGGCGTTGGAGGCCACGAAGTCTTTGGCGTTGTCGTCAAAGATGGCCGTCTCTTTCCCCTGCAAGATTCCGCGGTACAAGCCTTTAAGGCGAGTCAGGTCACGGAAGATCTTCGGGTGCAGGACTTTTGCCTTGATGTCAATATAGGAGAAACGTTGATCACGCTCCTCGGAACCGACACGGCCAAAGATACTGGTGGAGTACAACCCGTCTTCGTGGAAGTTCTGTGTTGCCCCGTCGTAGATGTCAAGACTCCTGACGGGTTTCAATGTCATGACCACAGGATCGCTCAGGACTAAGAGCTTGATCTCCGTGGGGAGCATTTTAAAGTTCATGTATCCTCCAGAGCGGGTTAATAATTGCTAACTTGATATGACTATTCGCAACGCCACTAGGGAGACGTCTCATGGCTAAAAAAGGTGATACGGATCTCGATAAGTTGAACTTAGACGACTTCGATTTCGCGATCCCCGAGTTTGATGTAACGCCTCCGAAAGACAACCGTAAGCCAGCCACCAAGTTGGCAGCGGCTGTTTATAAGGGTGCGAAGGCGCATGTCGTTACCCCTTCCACCATTGAGAAGGTGTTGCGACTCTCTCTGCCGAAAGGGTACAGTCAGGCTTTTAATGCCAAAGACGCCATCATCAAGTCAGGCAAGGAACTATACAATACCGCCGGTCAAGAACTGCGCCCGGCCGCCCCTGCTATCCGTAAAGCGGCTGAGAAATTAAGCGCCGTCCTGCCTGCCTCGGTCCTCAAGACCCTTAAAGAGTTCGGGCTCGACAAGAACGGGTACACCGCTGGCAGTGCTACGCAACAGCGTCGCAAGGCTGACCAGGATGAAATGACCGCTGCGTTGTCCGAGCTGTTTGAAGGGCAGCGTGCACAGGCGATGGCACTGGACGCCAAGAACGCCGGCAACGAGATGATGCGTGCCAAGATCGAGGATGACCAACACCAAGGTCTCATCGAGCAAACGCAAATCGTTGCACAAGGTGTTAGCCGGTTGGTGGGGTACCAGGATGGTATTCTCAACTCCTGGCAGAAGAAGATGCTGGAGCTGCAATACCGCCAGTTCTTCGTCAACAAGGAATTGCTGGACATCACCAGCGTTCAGAACGGTAAGGTGCTCTCGGCGCTGGAAAGCGTTATCAAGAACACCGGCTTGCCTGACTTGGTCAAGTTGCACAAGACTGAGATTGCAGGTCAAGCGATTCGTCAACGCCTGATGAACTCGGCCATGGACGGCATTGGCAACTATGCCAAGGGCTACCGTGAACGCATTACCGGTAACGCCAAAGGCTTCTTGCAAGGTGCTCTCGCTCCACTGGGGATGATGGGTAGCCAGATGGGTGGCGGTGGCATGGGTGGTGACCCTCATGCTGCGGCAGGTTACGGTCTAGGTAAAGAAGCCAGTGACGCTATCACCAGTTGGATGGCAATGCGTGCTCGACGTCAAACCTCGGGTAACGACTTCATCCGCCGTGGTGGGGCTAAGCTGTCCAATGTCCTGACAGGTATCCCACAACGCATTGACGACTTCGCCAAATCGGAAACCACGCAGACTGGCTATAAAGGCATCGCCACGCAGTTTGCCAAGAACCTGTTGCCACGTTACTACTTGAACGACCGTGTTCAAGGCGGCTTGGTTGAGAACTCCGACAAAGCCAAAGCGTTCGATGAGCGTTCATGGCGTTCGCTCAACGAAGTCATCCCAGGGTATCTGCAACGGATTGCCCACTGGAGTAAAGCGTCTGCTACAGGCGACCTCTCCAGTCCGATGGAAGTCTACAGCTTGGCCCGTGGTGGTTTCACCTCCAAGGAGAACATGATCAAGGATGCGAAGCGGGTTATCCTGCCTCGTTCCGAAAGTCTGGCCATCAAGCGTGAGATCGAAGACTACATCGACGGCATTGACCGTGGTGGTGAACTGGATGCTAAGGCCAAGCGTGGTTTGACTGCGCAGATCCTTGGTGACGTCTCTAAGGGCAAGAGCTTTGACTTCAACCGCCTCACCAATGCCAATGCTTACGACAAAGGCGTGGACAAAGAGTCGGCCAAGAAGATTGCCAAGTTCTTCAAAGAGAAGTTCAAGATCGGTGCTGACGGTGAATCCACTGATACGTCTACCGAGAACGTGGTGCGGATGGCTAACGCCAAGAAGTACTACGATGACCTGCAAAACGTTTTGCCGGGTTCTGGTGAACGTGTGCGGGCATTGGCTGACGCTTTGGGTCGCGACACACTGCGGGAAATGGGCCTGATCACTCGGGTTAACGGTCAAGATAAAGTTGACTACGATTCGCTGTGGAAGATGCAGCTCGATGTTGAGCAGCAAGAGGGCGATGCCCCTATCATCACCCAAGCCCACAAGCGTGATCTGAACCGCCGTGACGCCGGTGTTGATGAGCGTCTGCAAGAAGCCTTGGCAGCGGCACAACGTCGTCGCCTGGAAGAACAGCAAGGCTACCGCAACAACGACCGTGACGTAACCGATAACGATGCAACCGTGGGTGCCGGGGGTTACAACCCTAGCAACAAACCACGTGGCAGTGCAGGAGAAGGGGGTGGTATCAATGCCTCCAGTCTCCAGGACATGCTGCGTCGTGCGCTGATCGAGGGTCAGCAGAAGTCTGCTCAGGTAGGCCCTGCTCTGTCCGACGAATCCCTTGAGAAGTACTTGGGGATGGACAGCCCGATCCTGAAAGAACTGCAACTGGTGCGTACGGCTATCGTGGATAACCATTCCTTGGAGTGGCACAACCTCGAAGTCGATTGGCTGATGGAGATCAACAAGTCGATCAACTCTGCTGCGGGTGTCCCTCGTGGTGAGTTGGAAGGCGCTCCATCGACAGGTGGTGCTCCGGGTGCAGGCCCTGCTCCGGCAGGTGGTCGTGGTAAGCGTCTGCTCAAAGGTGCACTCAAGGCTCCATTTAAAGCCTTGGGTTGGTACGCCAAGAAAACCCTGAAGTTCTGGAAGGGGGCGGCGATTGTTGGTGGGGCTGCTGCGGTGGCTATCCCAGCAGGTGCGGGTTACTTGGGGTATAAGGGCGGTAAGGCCTTGTTCAAAGGTCGTGGTACCACCGACATCTTTGTTAAGGGTCAGGAGCTTCCTGCGATCCGCAAGCTGGGAATGGAAGCCGGCGAGTACATCGACGTCAACAGTAACAAAGTCATCAAGTCCATGGATGACATCACGGGGCCCGTTAAGGATAAGGACGGTAACTACGCCTTGACCCAAGCGGACTTTGATAAAGGGCTGGTTAACCCAAGCGGGCACTCCATTGCTCGTCGGGGTGCGGGGCTATTGGGTCGCGCTGCCAAGGGTTACATGAAGTTGGCTACCAGTCCTTACCGTGCACTATGGGCGGTGACCAAATGGGCGGGTAAGGGTCTCTTCGGCCTGGCCACCAACATGAAGGACGGCTACATCCGTGGCCGCACTGAACCTGCAATCATTGCGCGGCTGTTGTCGCAAGGGGAGTACTTTGACAAAGAAACCGGGGACCCTATTACGTCTTACAAAGACATTAAAGGCACGGTTGTTGACCGTGATGGCCAGACCGTTGTCACGGCTGATGAGCTAAAGCGCTCCGGCGGTCTGTACGACAATAAGGGTAGTCGTATCAGGGCTGGCTTGGGTGCATTGATCAAAGGTGCATTCAAAGTAGCCACCCTACCGTACCGCATGGCGTGGAAAGCCACCAAAGGTGTCTTCAAGGGCATTCGCGGCATTGGTCGCATGATGTTCGGTGGTAAGAAGAAACTCTCCGCAGGCGGCGGCATAGGCGGCGCTGACGGCGACGACTTGGTTCAACTGAACTACCACCAACTGACCATTCAGGAACAGATCCTGAACTTCCTCGTGCAGCGCTTCGATAAAAAGAAAGTGTTGGGGGACAGTAACGGGGATGGGATTCGGGACAACTCCTGGCGTGACATGCTCAATCGTCGCAAGGGCAAGAAAGAAGAGGACGACAAGAAGGCCAACGGCAAAGATCCTGCTAAGGGTCTGTTCGGCGGACTTGGCGGAATGCTCGCTGGCTTGTTCAAGCGCAAGAAGAAAGAAGAAGAGGGGGATGACGATGACGGCGGGTCGGGTCTGGACGTCGGTGATATCGACATCGACCGCGATGGGAAGAAAGGACGTGGACGTGGCCGCGGGCGTATTCGCGGCGGTGGGAAGATGGCCAAGTTGGGTCGTGGTCTGAAAACCGCTGGTAAGTTCCTCGGTCGTAACGCGTGGAAGGCGACTCGTTTTATCGGTCGTCAGGTATTGTGGCGTGGCCTGCAATGGGGTGCAACTGCCCTGGCAGGTCTGGTCAGTGCTCCGGTGCTGATTGGCGCAGCAGTGGTAGCAGGTGTCGCCGTTGGTGGCTATCTGATCTACAAGCACTACGCAAACAAACCACCTGCGTTGCGTGCACTTCGGATGCGTCAGTACGGGTTTAAACCGACTGCCGAGGAAGAAGTGGCCAAGATGGTCAAGTTGGAAGAGATGCTGATCCCCGCCGTGCAATATGGTGAGGTGGGCACGATTCCTAAACTGATCGATTCCCAAGTCAACGTCGGTGAGATGTTGACGATCTTCGGCATTGACACGCGTGAGCCTGAGAAGTACGAGAAACAAATGAAGGCGTTTGCCTTCTGGTTCGCCGGTCGTTTCAAACCGACGTTCCTGACGTACATGGGCAAGATCAACGACTTGCTCAAAGGTACCAAGTTGCAGGAACTGGATGAGAAGATGCCAGGGCCGGTGGGTGTCTCGTACGTGAACGGTGTTCGACTGGCTGAGAACGCTACGGCGTTTGACGCAATGACAGGTCCGTTCGCCGATCAGGAGCTGACGCAGAACAACAGCGACGTTGAAGATGCTTGGAAAACTGCGCTGGAATTCTACCAGAAGAAAGCGTTG
>Ga0065714_10002585_pt1 | contig 18890 bp, 19 predicted proteins | sample MisRhiReplicate2_FD_59101 | JGI IMG/M metagenome (GOLD analysis project Ga0065714, IMG submission 59101) | Miscanthus rhizosphere microbial communities from Kellogg Biological Station, MSU, sample Rhizosphere Soil Replicate 2: eDNA_1 v2... | ecosystem: Host-associated > Plants > Roots >...
AGTGGTTTCCTGTTGCCGCTGGACGTCAGCCTGGAGATGCGCCTGTCCGACCTGATTGGCGTGGACAAGCAACGTGAAACACTGGCACGCAATACCCAACAATTCCTCGACGGCCTGCCCGCCAACCATGCACTGCTATGGGGGTCGCGTGGTACGGGCAAATCGTCCATGGTGCGTGCCTTGCTGGCCCAGCACGCCAAGGCCGGCTTGCGCCTGATCGAAATCGAACGTGACCACCTGGCCGACCTGCCGCGTGTGGTCGAGCAACTGGTCAAGCTGCCACAACGCTTTATCCTGTTCTGCGACGACCTCTCGTTCGAGGCCGGCGAAGGCGATTACCGCGTGCTTAAAAGCGTACTGGACGGCTCCCTTGAGCAAGCCCCGGAAAACGTGCTGCTGTATGCCACCTCCAACCGCCGCCACTTGGTGCCGGAAAACCAGAGCGACAATGACAACTGGAAGCGCGTGGATGGCGAACTGCATCCGAGCGAGGCGGTGGAGGACAAAATTGCCTTGTCCGACCGCTTCGGCTTGTGGCTGTCGTTCTACCCGTTCTCCCAGGAGCACTTCCTGGACGTGGTGGAACACTGGATCGGCGAACTGGCGGCCAAGGCCGGCTTGCAGTGGCAGCGCGACGAAGCACTCGACATCCTCGCCGTGCGCTGGGCCACCGGCCGCGGTAACCGCAACGGCCGTTGCGCGTATCAATTCGCCCGTTACTGGGTGGGTCTTAAATTGCTGGAGCTTCAACCATGATCGATCTAAACAGCGCCGGCACGGGCCTTGATGGCTACGCCATGCTCTGCGCGCAACTGGAGGCGCTGCTCGCCGATGAGCGGGATTTCATCGCCAACAGTGCGCAATTTTCGGCGTTCCTGTTCAACCAGTTGGACGACTTGAACTGGGCCGGCTTCTATCTCAACCGTAACGAAGAACTGGTGCTCGGACCGTTCCAGGGCCAGATCGCCTGTGTGCGCATTCCGTTCGGCCGTGGGGTGTGCGGTGCAGCAGCGGCGTCGCGGCAAACCCAGCGGGTGGAGGATGTGCATGCGTTTGCAGGGCACATTGCCTGTGACAGCGCATCGAACAGCGAACTGGTGGTGCCGCTGGTCAAGGACGGCAAGCTGATTGGCGTCCTTGACCTCGACAGCCCGTCGCTCTCGCGTTTTACCCTCAAGGACCAGGCCGGCATTGAACAGCTGGCGGCAATTTTCCTGCGCCTGACTGACTGTTGATCACGCAAGGGGCGGCAACCGCCCCTTACTGACCATCAAGCCCACGAAGCTGCACCTGCAGTGCCCTCTCCAGTTCCAGCATGAGCTTTTCCAGGGATTTCGCCCCGGCTTCGATCAACGCCCGGTCATCGCCGCGGGCGCACGCCTGCTCAAGGGTTTCGCACTGCCCGGCCAGTGATGTCGCCTGGACGATACGGGCAGCACCCTTGATCCTGTGGGCCTGCTCGATGAGGTCCTGGAGCGGGGCATGCCCAGCAATCAGTGCGGTCAGCGCCTGGCGATCATGTCGACTGCTGCTCAACAGCTCCTCCAGCAAACGCCAGCTCAACTGCGGATCGCCGCCGGTCAGGGCCTGGAAGTTGCCAAGGTCCAAGTGCAGGTCGGCGGGCTGAGGGGCGATCTGCGCGAGTTGCCGCTCCAGTGCCGTGAGGCTGATCGGTTTGAACAGGCAATCGTTCATGCCTGCCTGCGCGCAGCGTTGCTTCTCTTCGGGCTGGGCATTGGCGGTAAAACCCAGGACCACACACGGTGCCAGTTGCTCACGCTGTTCGTACTCGCGGATGGAGCGGCTCAACTCGTAGCCATTCATGATGGGCATGTTGCAGTCGGCGATGACCAGGTCGAAGCGTTCCTGGCGCCAGGCCTGGAAACCGGCTGCGCCGTTCTGGGCCGCCGAGAACTGATGGCCCAGGTAACCCAGTTGCTGGCACATCAGCAAGCGGTTTGCGGGATGATCATCCACCACCAGCACATTGAGTACCGGCGCGTTTGCCGGCGACTCGGGTTTGCGCTCATCCGTTGCCTGCTCCGGCTGCAGGCGCGTCATTTTCAGGCTGACATGCACCTGGGTGCCGACCATGGGCACGCTGCTCAGGCTCAGTTGGCCACCCATCATGGCGCACAGGCTGCGGCAGATCACCAGCCCCAGGCCAGCGCCGCTCCTGGCGAGTTGCCCGGAATTGTCGGCCTGGGCAAAGGGTTCGAACAGGCGCAACTGATCATCCCGGCTGATACCGATCCCGGTATCCTCGACCACCAGCTTCATCTCCACCTGTTGCGCCAGTTCGGTGGGCAATACCTCGACCTTGATGGTGACCTGGCCACGCTCGGTGAACTTGATGGCATTGCTGACCAGGTTCGACAACACCTGCTTGAAACGCAGCGGGTCGATCAGGACTTCGGTGTCGTCGCGGTCGGGGTTGAAGGCCAGGGACAGGCTGAGGGTTTTCTGGCGTGCCAGGCCGTCGAAGACACGCACCACCGACTCGATGACTTCGCGCAGGTTGACCCGCTCCGGGGCGAGACTCAGGCGGCCGGACTCGATGCGCGCGATGTCGAGGATATCGCCGATCAGTTCCAGCAGGTCCTTGGCCGAGTTGTACGCCACTTCGATGGCCGGGCGATCGAGATGGCCCTGGTCGGCGCGCTTGAGGGTCAACTCCAGCATGCCGATCACCGCATTCATCGGGGTGCGTATTTCATGGCTCATGGTGGCGAGGAACGTGCTCTTGGCCCGGTTGGCTTCGTCGGCGCGCTCCTTGGCCGCACGGATTTCATCGAACAGCTGGCGTCGCTCGCTGATGTCGATCCAGCCACCAATGATCCCCTGGACTTCTCCCGTCGAGTCGCGGTACGGCAGGATCCAGTGGTAGATCGTCAGTTTCTGTTCGCGAATGTGCAGGGTGCGATCGAGGATCAGCGGGTTGCCTTCGGCCATCACCCGCTCATAGTCGGCATGGTATTGCGTCGCGTCCGTTTCAAGGGCCTCGCTCATCTGGATGGCGCTTTTGCCGATGACATCTTCGCGCTTGACGTCGAACACTTGCAGGTAGCTGTCGTTGCAGGTCTGCAGCAGGCCCTTGCGGTCACGCACATAGATCGGATGCGGGGTTTCATTGACCAGCGCGCGCATGAATTCGAACTGGTCATTGAGGGCGCGCTCGGCCATTTTGCGGTGTTTGATCTGGCGGCGCATGTAGGCGTTCCAGGTCAGGGAGATCAACAGTAAAAGCCCAGTGCCGATGATGATGCGGGCGATCAGTTGGTGATAGTTGCGCCAATAGCTGTCGGAGGCGGCCGTGTAGCCACGCCAGCGACTGTTGATCACCCCCAGTTCATCCGGGGCGATGCTTAGCAGGGCCTTGTCGAGAATCGAGCTGAGTTCGGTGGCACTGCGGGCGGTCGCCAGGGCGAAGGTGGCGGGAGCGGTGCCGATGCTGGTGCTGATCTGCAGCTTGTCCTGGAACACATGGGACGACAGCAGGTAGTTGGCGACCACCAGCGAGTTCACTGCACCTTCCACATGCCCTTGGGCGAGCAACTCCGATGCCTTGAAGGTGTCGCTGGCGTCCACCAGTTGGACCCGCGGAAAGTCGCGGCGCAAGAGCGGTTCGAGAGGGTTGCCTGCAGTGATTGCCAGGCGCTTGCCGGCCATCTCCTCCAGGCTCGAGGGCGCGCCGACCTCTTTGCGTGTCAGCAGCACATAGGAGTTTTCCAGGTAGGGACGGCTGAAGTTCAGTTGCGCTTCCCGTTCCGTGCTCGGCACGATTGCGCCGATGATGTCGACCTTGCCGGTGTCCACCTGTTCGATCATCGCGTTTACGTCACGTCCACGCTGAATCTCGAAACGCAGCCCCGTGCGCAGGCGAATCAGTTCCAGCAGGTCGGCGGTGATGCCACGGAAATTGCCATCGGCGTCGAAGAAGGTCAGGGGGGCGAACGTTTCGTTCACGATCACTTTGACCACCGGATGATCGGTCAACCAACGTTCCTCTCGTTGGCTCAGTTGCAGCTTCTCGTCGGTGAGCAGGATGTCGCTGCCCGCGCTCCAGCGCTTGGCGATCGCGTCGCGTTCGGCGGTAGGCACGGCTGTCAGGACCGCGTCGACGATACTCAGGAGGGTGCGCTGGTGATTGGGCAAGGCAAAGCCGAACCCATAGGCTTCGTGCTTGCCGAAGTTGGCCATGCGGATGTTCTTGAGGTAGCCCTTGTTGATCATGTAATGGGTGGAAATGGTATCGCCGAGGAACACGTCGGCCTGGTCGAATGCCACCGCATTCAAGGCGTTCTGATAAGAGGGGTAGGCGCGGATGATCGCCTCGGGGTACAACTTTTTCACCTCATCCAGGGGCAGGTAGTGGTAGACCAGGGCCAAGCGCATCCCGGCCAGGCCATCATTCAGGCTGCGGGTTTCTCCTTCGCGCGTCACCAGTACCGGCTGGTCCACGGCGTACGGTTCGGACACGCTGAGATTCGGGTTCGCTGCCTCGAAGCCGTTCGAGGTGCCCAATAAGTCAATGTCCCCCGTTTCCAGGGCGCGGATGGCGTCCTCTCGGGAAGGGTAGCGCAACACTTTCACCGGCAAGGCCAGCGACTTGGCCAGCAAACCGGCGTAATCGGCGGTGAGCCCTTCATAGTCGTGACCACTGGACGTCAGGTCGAAGGGAGGGTAGTCAGGCGATGCGGTGCCTAGCACCAGTTCGCGCTTGTTTTGCAGCCATTGGCGTTGTGCCTTGTTCAGGTGGGTTTCCAGTTGAACCGAGCCGGCGCGGCTCAACAAGGTGAAATGTTCCGGGCCCGTTTGATGGTTCGCGAGCACGGCGGTGCTGAAGCACAAACCGGCACTCAATGTAATCAGATAGTCCTTTATACGCCTGGGCATCCGCTTTCTCACACTAGCGCGTTTCGTTTTGCCATCTCGATAAGTTCTACCAAGGATTTGGCTTGAAGTTTCTGCATCAGCCTCTTTTTATAGGTGCTTACTGTTTTGTTGCTCAGAAACATACCTTTGGCAATTTCCTTGTTGGTGCGACCTTGTGCAAAAAGTTGCAACACCATTAGTTCCCGGTCGTTGACGGTCTTGAATAATTCAAGTTCCTGGAATTCCACGCCATCGACACCACTGGTCGTCAATGCCTGGCTGGGGAAGTAGTTGTAGCCGGACAACACCGCGCGGATAGCGCTCAGCAACTCGCTCAGGTCGCCTTCCTTGCACACGTAGCCATCGGCGCCCGAGCGCATGCAGCGTGTGGCGAAGAGCGTGGGGGACTGGGCCGTCAGGATCAGGGTTTTCATCGGCGTATTCATCGCGTTGAATCGGCAGAGCACTTCGAGCCCATCCAGCTTGGGAATACTGATATCAAGGATGATCAGGTCAGGCTGGCATTCGCGGACCATTTGAATGGCGTCGCATCCGTTGTCCGTTTCGCCCACCACTTTGTAGCCTTCGTGCTCCAGCAACATACGGATGGCAAGCCGTATAACCGGGTGGTCGTCGATAATAAAAACTGAGTTCATGATCACATTCCGTGCAAGTGCAAATAAAGCGGGCACATTAGCTCAGAAGAGGAGGCAGGCGCATGAGCGCAGGGGGGAACAGATATAAAACAGGAAAAGTCCTACATTAAAAAAGGTAAAGGCCTACCGGTTACTGAGGCTTTGTGCACCGATCTGTCAGGGGTTTGAAAATGCGTCGGTTAGATCGTGCTGCCAGGGAACTAAGTGGCGTGTTCCAGGCAACTTTCCCAGGGTAATAATGTTTAAAGTCCTACATTTTTAACCTGAGTAAGGGGCAGATCAAGCGTGCAAGTTCGTCTTTGTTCAACGGCTTGGATAAATAGCCAAGCAGCGGCAAGCCACGTTCCATGGCTTGTGCGATCAGGTTGGCGAGTTCCACCACAGGCAATCCGCTCAACAGGATGGCGGTGGTGGTAAAGCGTCGGCGACTGGCGATTTCTATCAGCTCGAGCCCCGGCAGGTCGGGCAGGCATTGGTCGCACAGGATGATGTCGAAGGGCACCTGCGCCCGCGACATCAAACGGATCGCCTGTTCGGCGCTGTCGGCCGGGGTCACCCGTGCAAAGCCGAAGCTCCTGAGCAGGTACTGGGTCGCTAGGAGTTGAAACGGATGATCCTCCACCAGCAGGATATGAAGCGGGTAACTGGGCATTGGGAGCACACGGTGAGTCAAGCGTCGATGAAGGGCGTGTAGGAACAGTTCTTTTGGGTCGCCCGGAGCGTGCGTGATTATTCATCGTGTGCTTGTGCGAATTCGATCAGGCCGCTCTGTTCCCTTCGTAGGTCGATTCCTTTCAGGGAACAGGCCGCTTGATCGTGCGCGTTATTGCGGGCTGGAACGCCCGGTCATTTCGCGTGCCATCTCGGTGGCATAGCTGTCGGTCATGCCCGCGATAAAGTCGATCATGCGCAGGAACGAGGCGTGCAAAGGCCATTCAGGGTTCGGCGCGTTGTTGCCCAGCAGGTCGAGAATGCGCCGGTTCTTGAACGACGGCGTGCGCCCACCATGCTGCTCCAGCGCCGCCCCGCAAAAGGCGTTCAACAGGATTTCCAGGGTGGTGTAGGCGCCGATCTCATGCAGGGTCTTGCGCTTGTCCTGGAAGATCTTCTTGCGGGCCATGTCCTTGGCGTCCAGTACGCAGCGTTTGGCCGGGCCATGCATGTGCTCGACCAGATCGCCGGGCAGGGTGCCGGCAAGCAAGGCATCCTGTTGTTCGACGAAGGCACTTGCCGCAGCGTTGGTCAGGTGTTCGATGGCCTTGCCGCGCAGGATTGCCAGTTTGCGTCGGCGCGAGTCCTGGGCACCGAGTTGGCGGTAGGTCTGTGGCAGGTCATCGCCCACCAGGTTGAGCAGCAGCGACTCGACTTCGGCATATTCCAGCAACTCCATTTCCAGGCCATCTTCCAGGTCGATCAAGGCGTAGCAGATGTCGTCCGCCGCCTCCATCAGATACACCAGCGGATGCCGCGCCCAGCGCTGTTCCTCGAGTTGCGGCAGGCCGAGCTTGTGGGCGATCTGCTCGAGGATCGGCAGTTCACTCTGGTAACAGCCGAACTTGTGTTTCTTGTAGCCCAGGGAGTCAGCGTGGCGGGCGGTCCAGGGGTATTTCAGGTACGTGCCGAGGGTGGCGTAGGTCAGCCGCGTACCGCCGTCGAACTGGTGGTATTCCAGTTGGGTCAGCACACGGAAGCCTTGGGCGTTGCCTTCGAAATTGAGGAAGTCATTGCGCTCGGCACTGCTCATGTCGTCCAACCAGCCGCGTCCGGCAGCCTGTTGGAACCAGTGGCGGATGGCATCTTCGCCGGAGTGCCCGAACGGCGGGTTGCCGATGTCATGGGCCAGGCAGGCGGACTGCACCACCATGCCCAGGTCGCTCGGGTCACACCAGTCGGGGAGGGCACTGCGCAGGGTTTCGCCGACGCGCATGCCCAGCGAGCGACCCACACAGCTCACTTCCAGCGAGTGGGTCAGGCGCGTATGGATGTGATCGTTGCTGGAGACCGGGTGCACTTGGGTCTTGCGGCCCAGGCGACGGAATGCGCCGGAGAAGATAATACGGTCATGGTCTTTGTGAAACGGGCTACGCCCCAGTTCTTCCGGGCTGTGCAGCGGTTTGCCTAGACGTTCGCGAGTCAGCAGGGTGGGCCAATCCAAGGCGGTTACTCTCCGTGCGGTGAATGACCCTCCCAGCTTCCCGGTTCAGCGCGGCCTGGGCAAGCGAAAATCTACAGCCCGGCCGCGTCGATATCGATTAACAGCAAACGCTGACCGTTATCGAAGAATTGTCCGGCGGTAAGGCAATACTGGTTGGTGGTTGCATCGCGGTAGGTCGAGGACAGGGTCAGGCGGCGCTCCTCCCACCCTTCGGCCAGCAGGTGGTAGAAGTACGGGCGCCACGACCAGTTATGGCCCAGGTAGCGGCTGTCGGCCTGCCAGGCGTCCTGGCGCCATTCGAAATTGGGCGTCAGCTGGGTGCCATGCCGGTCGCACTGGTAAAAGCGCAGCAGCCAGGGAAAGGCGGGTAACTGGGGCAGTTTGCTCAACGGCGCCTGCGCCTGGGCCCAGGTTTGCAGGATCTTCATCAGTTCGGCCAACTGGTGGCGCAGTTGCATGATGCGCCCGCGCTCGGCCAGTTTTTGCTGCACATAGGCGCTGCGCAACTGCGCAAAGCGCGGCACGAAGGCGTCGGCGGCAAACCAGTCCAACTGCGCCTGGGCGAACAGGTAGCCCTGCACGTAGCGCGAGCCGCACTCCAGGGCGAAGTTCAGCTGTGCTTCGGTCTCTACACCCTCGGCAATGATCCAGCACCCGGTCTTCTCCGCCATTTGCGCCAGTGCGCGCACCACTTCACTGCTCGGTCCGCCTCGAGCGGCCTCCTGGAACAGGCGCATGTCCAGCTTGAGAATATCCGGCTGCAGCGCCAGCACCCGGTCGAGTTGGGAATAGCCTGCGCCAAAGTCGTCGATGGCGATGCGCGCACCGGCTTCGCGATAACGCACGACCACGTCAGCCAGGCGCTGGATGTCGCCCCCCAGTTCGGTGATCTCGAACACGATGCGCCGTGGGTCGACGCCATGGTTGTGGATCTGCTTGAGGCTTGGCAGGGCTTGCCCCGGGCGCAGGCGGTTGATCCAGCGTGGCGAGATGTTCAGGCTCAGGAACCAGTCTTCGGGCGCTTCATGCAAACGGCTCAGCGCGTTGTCGCGGATCTGCCGATCGAGACGCCGCAAGGTCACGCCCGGCGTGCGCGGGTCGGCGAATAGCGGGCCCACGGACTGCAGGCGGCCGTCAGCCTGGCGCAGACGGCCCAGGGCCTCGACGCCGGCGATGCGGCCGGTGGCGGTGTCGATAAACGGCTGGAAGCAGGCGAGCGGTTGCCCGTCGATCACGGGGCCTCCTTAAGCGAGGTGGCTGAAAAAAGGCCCGGCCCTCGAAAACGAGGGCCGGGCCGATTCTGTTAGCAAGAATGCAGCCAGCCAGGCTCAACTTTTGCGCGAAGTGCCCTGCATGGCCAGTTTGATCAGTGGAATCAAGCCGGCACCCAGGCGCACCATGCGCGTCAGGCTGCCGATGCCGCCACCCTTGGCGCCTTTGCCGGTGAAGAAACCCATCAGCGTCACGGCCGCCACGCCCCACAGCGGCGCGTGCTTGATCCCCAGGCTGTCCTGCCAGTTCTGGCCCATGTTGCGGACCTTGTTCAGGGGCAGCATCAATTGCTGGGACTCGTGGCGGATTTCCTGGCGGTGCATTTCCATGCGCAGGCGAATCAACGCCTTGCGCATTTCCCGCCGTGAAGTGTTTTGAGGCATTTCAGTCAGGCTCATGGCAGCAGGCGCTCCCGGTCATTGGCCAGTTCTTCGAGGGTGGCGTGGAACGGCGTGGACTCATCGAACACCGCCGCTTTCAGGCGCACCCCGCAGAACGCTGCGGCCAGGCTGTAGAACAGGCAGAGGCAGATGATCCCGGTGAGGCGGTAGCCGGTGTCCCACACCAGGATCATCACCAGTGTCGACAACCCCACCAGCAGAAGCAGTGCAAACACCAGCGCCAAGCCGGCAAACAGCAGCAGGCTGACGGTGCGGGCCTTCTGTTCCTGCAACTCGATGCCAAACAATTCGACGTGGCTGTGCAGCAAGCCCAGCACGGCCGCGCCCAGACGCCTTGAGGTAGTACCTGTGGCCGAGCCAGTTTCGCCGATAGACATGATTAGCGCCTTGTGGCCAGCAGGCCAATCAGAAAGCCCACGCCGGCGGCAATGCCCACCGACTGCCAAGGGTTGGCCTGCACGTAGTCTTCGGTCGCGGTGACCGCTGCCTGGCCGCGTTCGCGCAGGGAATCTTCAGTCTGCTTGAGGGTTTCGCGGGCCTGCAACAGCGTGTCGTGAATCTTGGCCCGCAACTCATCGGCTTGGTCGCCGGCCAGGACCTTGGTGTCGTCCAGCAACCTTTCGGTGTCAGTCACCAGGGTTTGAAAATCCGCCATCAGTATTTCTTGAGCAGTCTTTGCAGTTCTTCTGGCCATGGTTATCTCCGTGATTGGCTGATCTGTACGTCTGTTTTCGAGTCACCGGCGTCGGTGAAGGTTCAGTTCAATTCTCTGGTACAGCTTTTGCTTTGCCTTGGTGCGCAGGCCCCGGGGCCTGCGCTGAATCCGGGCGGCCCTGGGCAATGCCTTGAAAAACCTTACCCTAAATAACTGAAACTCGCGGAAAAACCCTCTCGGCAAGGGCCTATTGTGTTGATCGCTGCGCTAAAGCGGTTCACACCCTCTGAAGAGGGGTGGGACCGGTGGGGCCAATTTAGTGCGCGCAACCGGGGCTTGAACCGCTTTGGTGCTTTTTGCCCTGACTGCAGGCCTGCCAACCTCCATGGAAAATTTGCAAAGTGCAGTGGACACGCTCGTCCATAGTTCCAACACCCTGTTTATCCTGATCGGTGCGGTCATGGTCCTGGCCATGCACGCAGGCTTTGCGTTCCTGGAAGTCGGTACGGTGCGCCAGAAGAACCAGGTCAACGCCTTGTCGAAAATCCTCAGCGACTTCGCCATCTCGACCCTGGCCTATTTCTTTATAGGCTATTGGATCTCCTACGGGGTGAGCTTCATGCAACCGGCGGCGGTGATCAGTGCCGACCATGGCTACGGTCTGGTGAAGTTTTTCTTCCTGCTGACCTTCGCGGCGGCAATCCCGGCGATCATTTCCGGAGGTATCGCCGAGCGCGCCCGGTTTGCACCGCAGCTCTGCGCGACGGCGCTGATCGTAGCGTTTATCTACCCGTTTTTCGAAGGCATGGTGTGGAACGGCAACTTTGGCCTGCAGGCCTGGCTGCTCGCTACGTTTGGCGCCAGTTTCCATGATTTCGCCGGCTCGGTGGTGGTCCACGCCATGGGCGGCTGGCTGGCGCTGGCGGCGGTGTTGTTGCTCGGCCCACGCAACGGGCGTTACCGGGAAGGACGCCTGGTAGCGTTTGCGCCGTCGAGCATTCCGTTCCTGGCATTGGGCTCGTGGATCCTGATCGTTGGCTGGTTCGGCTTCAACGTGATGAGCGCGCAGACGTTGAACGGCGTCAGTGGACTGGTGGCGGTCAACTCGCTGATGGCGATGGTGGGTGGCACCGTTGCCGCGTTGATCATCGGCCGCAATGACCCAGGCTTCCTGCATAACGGCCCGTTGGCCGGCCTGGTTGCGATCTGCGCCGGTTCCGACCTGATGCACCCGGTGGGGGCGCTGGTCACGGGCGCCGTTGCCGGTGGGTTGTTTGTATGGTTTTTCATCGCTGCCCAGGATCGCTGGAAGATCGACGATGTACTCGGTGTGTGGCCCCTGCATGGCCTGTGCGGCGTGTGGGGCGGCATCGCCTGCGGCATTTTCGGCCAGGCGGCCCTGGGCGGGTTGGGCGGCGTCAGCCTGATCAGCCAGTTGATCGGCACGGCCCTTGGCGTGCTGGTGGCATTGGTGGGAGGCCTGCTGGTGTACGGCGTGATCAAGCGCGTGCATGGGCTGCGCCTGAGCCAGGAAGAGGAGTACTACGGCGCGGACCTGTCGATCCACAAGATCGGCGCGGTCAGTCAGGATTGATCGGCGCTTCGTCCGGTGCGTTCGGGTGTGAGTAAAAGCCGTGCAGCAGGCGATAGCGGTTCTGCCGCACTTCATCGACTCGCGCCTGTACTTGCTCGTCCGGCAGGCCCAGCAGGATCAAGGCGTGGGAGGCGAGCATCAGGCTCGATTCCAACAACTCGGGCACCACTTCGCTGGCGCCCGCCGCTTTCAGCTCGGCGAGCTGGCTGTCGTCGCGGGTGCGCACCAGGATCGGCACCTCGGCGTTGATCCGGCGCGCCTCTTTGAGCACCGCCAGGGCGACATCGCTGTTGTCCACCGCAACCACCACCAGCCGCGCGCGCTCCACGCCGACCGCGCTGAGCAGGGCGCCGCGCCGACAGTCGCCGTAATGCACGCTGCTGTCTTCGGTGGCCGCTTCCTGTACCCGTTCAGGGTCGTCATCCAGGGCGATATACGCCTGTTGTTCCTTGCGCAGAAAACGCCCGATCGATTGGCCGACGCGTCCATAGCCGCAGATCACCGCGTGCCCGCGTAACTCGGCGTTCAGTGCAGTGATTTCTTCCAGCTGCACTTGCTGGTTGGGCTTGCGGTGCAGGCGCAGGGCAATGCCCGGCGCGGCGCGCAATAGCAGTGGCGTCAGCAGCATTGAGCAGAAGGTGGCCGCGAGCAGCAACCCGTTGAATTCGTCGGGGATCAACCGGCTCTGCTGCATCTGCGCCATCAAGGCAAAACAGAACTCGCCGCCCTGGGCGAGTGCCAGGCCACTGCGCCAAGCGGTTTCACTGTCACTGCCGCGCAGCCTGACCAGCGCGGCCACCACGCAACCTTTGACGAGCATGAGTGTCAGGGTGAAGCCGAGGATCAGCAGGCTATGGCTGACAAACAATTGCAGGTCGATGAGCATGCCGATGCTGACGAAAAACAGCCCCAGCAAGATGTCGCGAAACGGGCGGATATCCGCCTCGATCTGATGGCGGTAGTGGCTTTCTCCCAACAACATGCCGGCCAGGAAAGCCCCGAGGGCAGGGGACAGCCCCAGCAGGTGGGTGAGCCAGGCGGTGAGCAACACGATCACCAGTGCCAGCAGCACAAACAGCTCCGCCGAATGGGAGGCGGCGACCTCATGAAACAAGCGCGGCAGCAGCCAGCGACTGGCGAGCAGCAGCCCTACGAACAGCACCACGGTCTTGCCCAAGGTCAGCGGCAGTGCCCAATACCAGGCTTGCTCGCCGGTGCCAGCAAACACCGGCACCAGGGTCAGCAGCAACACCGCCACCACATCCTGGAACAGCAATACGCCAATGGCGTTCTGGCCATGGCTGCTGAAGATTTCCCCCAGGCTGGTCAGCTCCTTGCTGACGATGGCCGTGGATGACAATGCCAGCCCCGCACCCAGCAACAGCGCAATACCCGGCGCTACACCCAGGGTCATCAGCAACAGCCCCAGCAGGGCGGCGCAACCCAACACCTGCAAGCTGCCCAGGCCAAACACCACGCGGCGCAGGGCGAGCATCTTCGTCAGGGAAAACTCCAGGCCCAGGGAGAACAGCAGGAACACCACGCCCAGTTCGGCAAGGTCGGGCAGCTCTTCGCTGTCATTCACCCAGTCGAGCGCGGTGGGCCCCACGGCCAGGCCGACGCACAGGTAGCCCAGCACGGGCGGCAACTGCAGTCGGCGAAACAGCGCAATGACCACCAGGGATGAGGCCAGAATGATCAGCAGGTTGGCAAACACACGCATCTCCGTTGCAAGGGGGCAGGCAAAAAGCCGCGAGAATCGCTGAATCAGTTATAGGCCATGCTGACCTGGGTCAGGGTTTTTGTGAGGGTGGGCTTCACGCCGCCACCGGGCTTAGAATGTTGGCCTACTTTCTCATCAGGTCCATTCGCCATGCTTCCTGAATGCCAGCTATTGGGCACCCTGGGTTGCCATCTTTGTGAGATTGCCGAAGCCGAGATCATGCCGCTCGTCGATAACGGGTTGCTCGTTGAACTGGTGGATATTACCGATCCCGAAGACCTGACCGACGTCTACGGCCTGCGGATTCCGGTACTGCGCCGGGTGGACACCGGGGCGGAACTGGATTGGCCGTTCGACACACAACAGGTGGTGGCCTTCCTTCGTTGAGCGTTATGCGATGGCAGGTTTCCAAATATTAAGTTACTGTATGTTTGTACAGCGATTGAATAGAGGGAACGCCCGTGGTGAATGTCGAACAACTGAAAAGCAGCGTCAATCGCATGTCCGCCGACGTCGTGCGCGATGCGGTGAACGAGCTGCGCCTCGATGGCCTAGTCACGGAAGGCAAGACGCCGTTCAACAAAGTGCATTTCAATACCTGCTTCGCCGAGATCGAGGCGCTGTTCCAGCGCGCCGGTTACCACAAGCAATTGGATGTGGTGGGCTACCAGGGCTTGTTGTACGCGCTGTACGATCCGGGCCGCTGGGAAGCGGTGGATGTGCTGCGTTGGCTCAAGGAATTCACAGACGCCGCCAGCGCCTCGAAGGTCTTGCGGGCGGAGTTGGCCAAGGCCTGATATCCGCCCTAGGCTCGATCGCGCTCCATGCGGGATAATGCCTGCCTGTTTTTTTCCAGGCTTCGAGCAATTCCATGTCCACATCCGGTTTTTCCGCGTCCCAGCACCAAGCCAGTACCTTGTATCTGCCGCCCGGTTCTTGGGCGACGGTGCTCGATTGCCTGTGCGAGCACTTCCCGGCGATTGCCCGTGAACACTGGCTGGACCGCATCGCCCGGGGCCGGGTGCTGGACATCAATGGCAGCCCGATCAGCCAGGACCTGGCCTACAAGGAAGGCCTGTGCATCTATTATTTTCGCGAAGTGCCCAACGAGAAAGTCATCCCGGTGCAGGAAACCATCCTGTATGCCGACGAGCACCTGGTGGTGGCCGACAAACCGCATTTCCTGCCCGTGACCCCGGCCGGTGAATACGTCGAGCAAACCTTGCTGCGCCGCCTGATTCGTCATCTGGACAATCCGTCGCTGGTGCCCCTGCACCGCATTGACCGGCATACGGCGGGGCTGGTGCTGTTCTCGGCCAACCCGGCCAGCCGCTCGGCTTATCAGCAACTATTTCCCACCCGCCAGATCGACAAGTTCTACGAGGCCATCGCGCCCGCCCTGCCACACCTGACCTTTCCCCTGGTGCATAAGAGCCGCCTGGTCGATGGCGAGCCGTTCTTCCGCATGCAGGAAGGTCCCGGCGCCAGTAACACCGAAACGGCTGTGGAGGTGCGGGAACAGCACGGTGATCTGTGGCGATACGGCCTGTTCCCGGTCACTGGCAAGAAGCACCAGTTGCGCGTGCACATGACCGCACTCGGCGCGAGTATCTGCAACGATCCGTTCTACCCCGACGTGATCAAGGACGCCGTGGACGATTACACCAACCCGCTGAAACTGCTGGCCCAGGGCGTACGTTTTATCGACCCGGTCACCGGTGTCGAACGCAGCTTCCGCAGCCAGATCACCCTCGACTGGTAACCCTCAGAAACGACAAGGCCCGCGCGAGGCGGGCCTTGTGGACAAGCGCTAAGACTTACAGGTCTTTAACGGTGCGAACCTGATCTTTGTTGATACGGGTGCGCTTGCCGTCAAGTTGTTCGAATTCGTAGAAACCCGAATCTTCGTTGTATTTCGGGGTGTCGACGGCCTGGATTTCGCGCCCGTCATTCAGGGTGATCACTGTTGGCGAGGCGCAACCGGCGAGGGTGGCGAGGCCCAGTGCAAGCATGAGAGCGGCGATGGTCCGTTGAGTCATGAGTTCGTCTCCGAGAGAATTCTTTTAAATAGCTGACCTTGTGACGCATACGGCGTCGACAAAGTTCCTTGTGCGAGGTTCATTCTGACACGCCCGACGGCGTCTGTAACAGCTCCGGCGTATTAAGGTTGGCCAGGCGCGGGTCATCCGCCGGGCACTCCAGGCCCACGCCGCCCAGTTGCAGGAAGATCTTGCGCGGGCTGCGCTCACCGGCGTGCCAGGCGCTTTGCACTGCGTCCCGCAGGGCGGTCGGGACGCTGCAGATCAGCGGTTCCCAGAACTGGCCATGGCGTACCATCACCGGTTGTCGCGGGTGGCGCCGCGCGGTCTCGCGCAGGTCGGCGAGCAGGTCGGCGTCGATCTGCGGCACATCGCACGGCAATACCAACAGGTGCGCGTGGCGCGCGACGTCGAGCCCGGCGCGGATGCCTGCGAGTGGGCCTGGAAAGTCCGGACTGTCGTCGCTGACCAGTTGGTCGGCATACGGCGCGTACCGGTCATGGTTGCGGTTGCACGAGATGATCAAATCGTCTGTGAGCGGGCGCACCAGGCGCTGCAAGTGCGCGATCAAGGGCAGGCCACGCCAGTCGAGCAAGCCTTTGTCCTGGCCGCCCATGCGCTGGCCGCGCCCCCCGGACAGCAGCAGAATCGAGCAGGGCAGGGGTGAAGAATCAATCGACATGGCGGTTCCGCTGCGGCAGGTAAATAGGGGCCTGTGATATAACATCGGGCTGTTCCTTCGACAACCGGACCGTGCCATGAAAGCCAAGGCAGATGCGCCCTTCGTACCCCTGAATATTGCTGTATTGACCGTCAGCGACACCCGCACCCTCGAAACCGATACCTCCGGGCAGGTCTTCGTCGACCGCCTCACTGCCGCCGGCCACAACCTGGCCGAGCGCGTGCTGCTCAAGGACGACCTCTACAAGATCCGCGCCCAGGTTGCCCACTGGATCGCCGAAGACGTGGTGCAAGTGGTGCTCATCACTGGCGGCACCGGCTTCACCGGCCGCGACAGCACGCCCGAGGCCGTGAGCTGCCTGCTCGACAAACAAGTCGACGGCTTTGGCGAACTGTTCCGCCAGATATCCGTGGCCGATATCGGCACCTCCACCGTGCAGTCCCGCGCCTTGGCCGGCCTGGCCAATGGCACCCTGGTGTGTTGCCTGCCGGGCTCCACCAATGCGGTGCGCACCGGCTGGGACGGCATCCTCGCCGAACAATTGGACAACCGTCATCGCCCGTGCAATTTCGTGCCGCACCTGAAACAGGCCGAGCCTTGTGAATCCCGTGGGTAAGCCCGGCAAGACCGGTGCCCTGATGCCGGTGGAACACGCACTGCAACAGCTGTTGGCCATGGCCGAAGCCGCGCCGATCCGCGAGCAGCAAACCTTGCCCCTGGCGGACTGCGATGGGCGTGTCCTGGCTCAAGACCTGGTCTCCACCCTCGACCTGCCGCCGTGGCCGAACAGCGCCATGGACGGTTACGCCGTGCGCCTGGCGGACTGGACCGGTGAACCGCTGGTGGTCAGCCAGCGCATCTTCGCGGGCCAGGCGCCGCAGCCCTTGGCCGCTGGCACCTGCGCGCGCATCTTCACCGGTGCACCGGTACCCGAGGGTGCCGACTGTGTGGAGATGCAGGAAAACGCCGTGGTCCACGCCGATGAGCGCGTGAGCTTCACCGAACCGCTGCACCTGGGCCAGAACATCCGCCCCCAAGGGCAGGAAACCACGGTCGGCGAGCGGGTGCTGACGGCCGGCACGCGCCTGGGTCCGATTGAACTGGGCCTGGCCGCGTCCCTCGGCCATGACGGCCTGGCCGTGATCCGCCGCCCACGCGTGGCCGTGCTGTCCACTGGCGACGAATTGGTCGAACCCGGTTTGCCGCTGGGGCCGGGCCAGATCTACAACAGCAACCGTCGGGTGCTGTGTGCCTGGCTCAGCCGCATGGGCTGTGAGGTGATCGATGCCGGCATTCTCCCGGATGACCTGGAGAAAACCCGTGCGCAACTGGCGAGCCTGGGCAGTGTCGACCTGATTCTGTCGACAGGCGGTGTGTCGGTGGGCGAGGCGGATTTCCTCGGCATCGCCCTGCGTGAAGAGGGTGAGCTGGCGTTGTGGAAACTGGCGATCAAACCCGGCAAGCCGCTGACCTTTGGCCACTTCCGTGGCGTGCCGGTGATCGGCCTGCCGGGCAACCCGGCCTCGACGCTGGTGACGTTCGCGCTGTTGGCACGCCCTTATCTGCTGCGCCGCCAAGGCGTGCTGGACGTCGAGCCGCTGCGTTTTGAAGTGCCGGTGGGGTTCACCTGGCCCAAGCCGGGCAACCGCCGCGAGTACCTGCGCGGGCGTATCGAGCAGGGCAAGGCGATCATCTACCGCAACCAGAGCTCCGGCGTGCTGCGCAGCGCGGCGTGGGCGCAAGGGTTTGTGGAGGTGCTGGAGGGCACGACGCTGGAGATGGGCGATACCGTCAATTTCATCCCGCTGAGTGAAGTCCTGAACTGAACACAGATCAAAAATGTGGGAGCGGGCTTGCTCGCGAATGCGGTGTTTCAGCCACTAAATGCGCTGACTGATCCACCGCTTTCGCGAGCAAGCCCGCTCCCACAGTTAGTTTTGTGTTGTCTGTGAGTCAGTAGTCATCCCCACGCTCCGTCACATCCCTCTCCACCGGCCCTGCATTCGGGTCATAGCCCACCGGGAACTTGCCCTTCAACGTCCACGCAAACGCGATGATCTCGGCAACCGTGCGGTACAACTCCTCCGGAATACTGTCGCCCAGTTCCATGCGCGCCAACAGCTTCACCAGCTCGGCGTTTTCGTAGATGGGCACTTCATTCTCGCGCGCCAGCTTGAGGATGGCTTCGGCCAGGGCATCATCGCCCTTGGCCGTCAGGGTCGGTGCCTGCTGGCCGTCGTACTTGAGGGCAATGGCCTGGCACGGTGGCGGGGGATTCTTCATGCGGTTTCGTCCACCCAGCGTTGCTCCAGTCCGGTCTTTGGCCCACGTGGCGGGGTGCCGAGGTGGCAATCGAGGTCGCCGACGTTGATGCCTGATGTCACCAGGCGTTCGCGCAGGTTGCCCAAGTGGCTTTCGATCAGGCTGGCAGTGAACGGTCGGGAGGCCCATAGCTGGCTGGACAGTTTGCCCTGGCTCAGTTGCGCCTGGACCTGCAGCGGTCCCAGCGGCTCCATGTCGAAGGCCAGTTCGACGCGCCAGAGCATTTGCTTGGCATCCTTCTTGTCCTTGCGCTCGGGCTCGTCCTTGTCCGGCGTCGGCTCTTCGCGTTGGAATTTGACCTGCAGCGGCACGATGTCTTGCAACGTGCGCATCGGGATTTCCAGCTGCCATGTGGTTTGCAGGCGACCGTCGGCGGTGGTGCCGGTTTGCTCCAGGCTCGACAGCTGGTGGCTCTGCAGCCGCGAGATCGCCCCGGCGGCCAGGCGCAGCAGGTTTTCGAGGTCGCCTTCGCCTTCCAGTTTTGCCATCAGCCGCTCGGGCAACGGGAAGCCGCTT
>Ga0065714_10002412_pt1 | contig 18872 bp, 16 predicted proteins | sample MisRhiReplicate2_FD_59101 | JGI IMG/M metagenome (GOLD analysis project Ga0065714, IMG submission 59101) | Miscanthus rhizosphere microbial communities from Kellogg Biological Station, MSU, sample Rhizosphere Soil Replicate 2: eDNA_1 v2... | ecosystem: Host-associated > Plants > Roots >...
AATGCGATTGAGGAAAGGGATTTGAAAATATGGATGTCAGAAAGTGAATCCAACAAAATTCTCTTCAATCAGCTTACAGATTCAATGTACAGGCAAGGGGAGTTAATGGAAATAAGAAGTTTTACAAGTGCGCCATCTGCATTTGCAAACTTTATGGAAAAGTATGGTGAGCGTATAAGAATAGCCGATGATATTTACATTCCTCCAAAGCCTCAGGTTGAAGCGAATCGAAACTATGAATCTTTAAAATACGCAGTCGTTATAATTGTTCTGATTACCCTTTCAATTGGGTTTTTTCTTTATTTGAAAAATAGAGAAGAACTAAAAAATGATATTAACCTTAGCTCGTTAGTTTTAAATGACATTACTTCTGCTGAAAATAATGATATGGATCTAACCAAATCCGAGGTTCCAACCAGAATAGGGAGTTCTAATCAGAAAATGGCGCCTAACGCGATTCAGCAATCAGTAATTAGTAACAATGCGAACAAGATTTTTGAACAAACCCCGGAAGTAGGTATAGTATGGAAACAAGGTTTTTTTGTGTTTGATGGTGAAACACTTGAATCTCTTATGCGTAAAATTGCGCATTGGTATAATGTTGATGTAGTTTATGTAGATAATAATATCGGCAAAAAATTGTGTAGCGGCTCGGTTTCAAGATTTAGTAACATCACCTCAATATTAAATAAACTTGAAAGAACAGGGCCTGCTAAATTTAAAATTGAAGGAAGGCGAATTTTGGTTCAATCCCGGCAGCAATAAGGTTTTCTTTTTTCGGCACTATTCCATTTTTAATTTTAATAGAGTAATTGATAGGATACACAAACGTTTGCGCAAAAATAATGCGTGAATATTAAGTGTAAATAGCATACTTTGGTTTAATAAATACCTCAGGTGAACAACTTGTGGTATATTTTTCTATTTTTAGAAAGTAAAATCAGTTAATTTTTAACAAAACAACAAAAGCAGTAATAAAACCTAAACAAACCTGAATTTAATTATGACCAACCAAACAAAATCGTCTGTAATTTCGCCTATCGTCACTATTGGGGCGCTATTCTTTATTTTTGGCTTCGTAACATGGGCCAATAGTACGCTAATACCCTTTTTGAAACTAGCTTGTGGTTTGAAAACTGATTTTGAGGCCTTTTTGGTGACATTCGCTTCTTATATTGCTTATTTCTTTTTAGCCTTGCCGTCATCATGGATATTGAAGAAACTGGGCTTTAAAAATGGTATTATCATTGGATTACTAATTCTGGCTTTCGGTTCATTAATTTTCATTCCTGCTGCAAGCTCAAGAAGCTTCGGTTTATTCCTTACCGGTATATTTATTCAAGGTGCTGCATTGTCATTATTGCAAACTGCATCAAACCCTTACATCAGTATCATTGGCCCAATTGAAAGTGCAGCGAAACGCATTAGTATAATGGGATTGTGCAATAAATTTGCAGGTATTATTGTACCTATTATCATGGGTACATTGTTTCTTAAAAATGCGTCGGGTATAGAAGCGAAAATTAACGATGCAGCTACTACATTAGCTGAAAAGGAAGCATTATTAGCGGAGGTTTTAGGTCGCGTTTATACACCTTATATCGCTTTAGCTGTTGTGTTTACGGCTTTTGCATTGTTTATCAAATACACTAACCTACCTGAGGTTGATGTAGATAAAGAAGAAGTTGTTGATGGTGAAGAAACGAAAAGTACAAAAACTTCAATTTTCCAGTTTCCACATTTATTTTTAGGAGCCTTTTGTATTTTTGTATATGTAGCTGCCGAGGTAATGGCAGGAGATATTATTGGTGTATATGGAAAAGCATTGGGTATTAGCCCTGATATTAGTAAGTACTTTACCACGCTTACTTTAACAAGTATGTTGGTAGGTTATGTAATAGGTATTATCACTATCCCTAAGTACATTACTCAACAAGCTGCGCTAAAAATCTGTGCAATTTTAGGTGTTATATTTATTTGTGCTGCTTATGTAACTACTGGTTATACTTCGGTGATTTTTGTTGGTCTTTTAGGATTAGCGAATTCATTAATGTGGCCTGCTATTTTCCCTCTGGGTATTAAAGGGTTAGGTAAGTTTACTAAAACCGGATCAGCTATTATGATCATGGGTATTGCAGGAGGTGCTATATGGCCGTTAATTTATGGTTACCTTAAGGATTATGCCGGTATGCATTTCCAGTTGGCTTTCTTTGTTAGTGTATTGCCTTGTTATTTATACATCTGGTTCTTTGCAGCTTACGGTCATAAAATTAAATAGAGTTATCAAGATATAGTTAAAAAGAGGTTATCATTACGATAGCCTCTTTTTGTTTACTTATAATTCCATGCGATTGAAATTGCGTGGTTTTTGAACAAAATGAATAAGGGTTATAATCGTGTTTCTTGAGCTAAAACGATTATTTTTGAAAAAAATGTGAATAATAGGGTTTTGCATTTTAATTAAAGCTCCTTTTATGCTTATTTCTTCCTTGCGAAAGAAGCTCAATAATATATCCATTTCCAGAAAGTTGTATTTCACCATTGGTATTATAACTCTTTTGGTTATGGTAGAATTGTGTACTTTATGGTTCTCAATTACTACATTATCCGCCGTAAGATCTTACGTTGGTGGAGAGGGCTTGTGGTCTAAGGCTCAAAAAGATGCCATTCTAAATTTAAGAGAGTATGGTTATACTTATGATGAAAAAAAATATAGGGCTTTTCGGGAATTTCTAAAGGTTCCAATTGGTGATAAAATTGCCAGAATTGAAATGGGAAAGCCAAATCCTGATTTAGAGGTTGCGAGGGCTGGTTTTTTGCAAGGTAGAAACCATCCTGATGATGTAGTTAATTTGATAGGACTAGCCAGAAGATTTAGTAAGGTGTATTACCTAAATAAAGCCTTTGTGGCATGGCAAAAGGCCGAGCCTGTTTTAGATGAACTTGTAGGAATTGGAGATCAGCTTCATATCTTGATTACTGCTCCAAAAATAGATAAAAAGAAAATTTCTTTTTTACTGGATGAAATTGAGAGACTTAATACTGAGCTTACTATTCTGGAGGATGACTTTTCATACACGCTGGGCGAAGGTGCAAGGTGGTTGGAAGGTATAGTGCTTAGGTTGGTGCTTGCATTATCTATGACAATTGGCACAATCAGCATTGTAATTGCCATATCCATAAACAGAAGCATTAAAAGAGGTTTGGATGTTATTGCTGAGGGAGCCGAATTGGTTAAAGAAGGTAACCTGGAAACCCGTGTTAAGGTTTTTGCTAATGATGAAATAGGACGGGTAGCTACTGCATTCAATGAAATGACAGATACGCTTGAACATAATGTGGCCGAAACAAAACTTACAGAAGCTAAACTGGTAACTGAAAGAGAGCGGGCTGAGTCGTCTGATAAGGCTAAACATGTATTTCTGGTGAACATGAGTCACGAAATTAGAACTCCGATGAACGGAATTCAGGGCTTTGCCAACTATATTAAAGACTCTTTAACCGATAAAGAACATCTTGTGGCAATTGAGATGATTATAAAATCTGCGGATCATTTAATGAGCATACTTAATGATATTCTCGACTTTTCAGGACTTAAGAATGGAGAGGTAGATTTTATGAAGGAGCCGATTAAAGTTAGAGATGTAATTAAGGATGCTTGCCTTTATGTAGAATCTAATGCTAAGCTTAAAAAGATTGAATTGAACTATTCTATTGGGGAAACAGTTCCGGAGGTTTTTATAGGAGATTCTATAAGGCTCTCGCAGATCTTTGTAAACCTGGTTTCCAATGCTATAAAATTTACAGAAAAGGGTGAGGTTGCTATTTCTGCTGATGCCATTGAAGAAAACGAGGATGTTGTAGTCGTCGAATTTAGAGTACGGGATACTGGAATTGGAATTCCACAAGAAAAGCAACAAAAGATATTTGAATTGTTTGAGCAGGCTACTAATAGTGCATCGCGCAAGTTTGGTGGTGTAGGGCTGGGACTAAGCATGGTGAAACGATTGGTTGAACTGCAAAATGGCAAGATATTTCTTGAAAGTACTCCTGGCATTGGGTCTGAGTTTTATTTCAGGATGCCTTTTTTGAAATTAAATGATACCGAAAATTACAAGGAAACTGAGCATGTGCTGGTTGGCGTTGAAGAGTCCGGAAAGGGAATTAAAGTGCTGATTGTTGAAGACAACCCGATTAATCAGCTCTTGGTTATTAAAGTGTTGCAAAAGAAAGGATTTTATACAGTAGTTGCTAGAAATGGAAAAATAGCCATTGAAAAATATAAAACTGAGGATTTTGATATTATTTTAATGGACTTGCAGATGCCCGAAATGGATGGTTATGAAGCAGCCAGATTTATACGTAGTATGGATTCAGATAAAGCAAGTATTCCAATAGTGGCCATGACGGCACACACAATACAAGGAGAACTAGAGAAGTGTATGGCTATTGGCATGAATGATTATGTTTCTAAGCCTTTCAGTCCTGAAGACCTTAATGCAAAAATCCAACGTCTTGTTAAGAGAAGTCGCTCTGATAGTGAGGCTGGAAATTACGCTGAGGGCATACCCAAATCAACAGCTTAACGTTGCAGGGTATGCAGCCCATGTAATATTTAAAGTAATTCCAGAACTTGTGCAGTAGAGTTTTTTGTGTCAACTTTTTTGATGATATGAGAAATAACACCATTTTCATCAATAAGGAAGGTAGTTCTGTTGGTGCCCATATATTTTTTACCATACATGTTTTTCTCGCCCCATACTCCATAAGCTTCAACAATTTTTTTGTCTGGATCAGCAATAAGGGTAAACGGTAAATTGTGCTTGGTAACAAACTTTTGATGAGATTTTTCATCATCAACACTTACTCCAAGTACCACAATTCCTTTTGCTGTTAGGCCCTGATAGTTATCTCTAAAATCACAAGCCTCTGCAGTGCAGCCAGGGGTATCATCTTTTGGGTAAAAGTATAAAACAACTTTTTTTCCTGTAAACTGAGATAGCGATACATTGTTGCCATTCTGATCGTTGGCGGTAAAATCAGGGGCCTTTTGGCCTTCTTTTAATTCACTCATAATGCTATTTATAAAAAGAAATTGAATAGTTCTTGATGTTATCTTTCATATCTGAAACAATTACTTCCAGGGTATGTTTTCCAGGACCGGTACTGTCGTCAAATGTATGCCATAGGGAAGCGGTTTTGGTGTCAAACTCCATCAATACCCATCTTCCATCAATATAGCCATTAAAACTTTTAATGCCTGATAGATTATCTCTAATCTTGAATGACATTTTACTTATTCCGGCCATGCTTTTTCCTGCTGATACGTTTACAGGGGTAATACTTGGAGGAACAGAGTCTATGGCTATAAAATAGCTGCCAAAAGTGCGTGGCTTGGCTTTTACATATCCGTTTTCGAAATATCCACCCTGTGATGATCTTGAAGTGCTTACAATAAGCGCTTTCTCCTTGTATTTATTAAGAGAACTATCTGCTTTTATCCATAACTCAAAACCTATGTGTAATGGAGTTAAAGGATTGTGAATCTGCTGTACATTAGAGAAAGCATTTGATAAAGGCTTTGGTAACGTTTTGTAAGTAAAGTTAAGGTCGTTATATAGCGTGCCTTTCGGAAGAATTACTTTTACTTCTGCATTGTTAAACTCATTAACGGTTGTATAGGAGTAAGTAGTGCCTGTAGTTGGCTCTGGCGTGTTAATTATGGCTTTGTCATCTGCCTGAACATTGAATGACAGCGTGCTTTTATTTCCGGTTGCATCAGATATAATATATTTTAACTGATGTAGTTTACCATCAGTAAACTCTATCCTGCCATTGTTAACTAGATTACTATAAATGGTTAGTGGATTGCCCGGGTCTACAAAGCTTTTTTGTATGCTCCTTTTTGTGCCTAGATAAGTTGGGTAGTCAATATGAGAATTGATGCCTTTACTGTTTTCAAACTGGAATTTCTCGAGAGCTGAGGTGTATACAGGTTTCCCATCAACCTCAAGTTGAATAGAATATACACCGTTTGTTCCGGATGCACCGTTATGTTTGTCGGTAGCAACTATGCCAAATCCAACCTCTCCACTTAAATTGATTGTGCTTACGTTGTTGAGGTGATAATTCCCTGTGCCTCCTGTAATTTGAAAATATTGCTTCGGTGTAAACTCGTTAAACGGTTTTTTGTTTAGGCGATATACATACATGGAATAAAGCACAGGAGGGATGTTGTCAGGAATCTCTAATCCAAACAGCTGCGGATTAATAGTAGCTTCGGTTTTAGAATCTCTGATTTCAAAATGAAGATGCGGACCTCCAGAGCTTCCTGTATTACCTGAATAGGCAATTATATCACCTTTGCGTACAGGGATAAGTGTGGGGCTTGGAAATGAGTCAACCTCATAACTTTTTTTTTGATACTGAATGGTTTTTACCTGCTGCGCAATTTTAGGGTTAAAGCGCTGCAAATGTCCGTAAACAGAAGTGTAGCCGTTTGCATGATTGATATAAAGAGCAAGACCAAAGCCACTATTTTGTACCCGAAGGCGGGAAATATAACCATCAGCAATTGCGTACACAGGATAGCCTTCGCGCTGGTTGGTTCTGTAGTCCATCCCTGAATGAAAGTGGTTTGCTCTTAGCTCTCCAAATGAACCGGCAAGAGCAGGTGGGGTAATGTCAAGCGGAGCCCTAAAATCTACAAGTGGATATTTATTGCCACTAAATACCTGTTGAGCTTTGGAGCATACTACCGATAGTGCAATAAGTATTAGTGTTAAGTTCAGTTTAATCATTAATGCTATTTTATGTCGAAATTAAGTAGTTGCTGACCTGATAACCGGGCTTCCAATTTATCTCCGGGGTTTACTTTTCCTACTCCTTCAGGAGTGCCGGTAAAAATAAGGTCGCCCTTTTTTAAAGTGATGTATTGAGATACGAAGGAGATTATTCTTTCAAACGTGAACAGCATATTTTTAGTATTGCCGGTTTGTCTGTTCTCGCTATTGATCTTTAGCTCAAAGTCCAGATTATAGATGTCGCTGAATTGAGACTTAGGCACAAAGGTACTGACGGCGGCAGAGTTGTCGAAAGCTTTTGCTAGCTCCCAAGGTAAGCCTTTTTCTTTATGTAATGTTTGGATGTCCCTGGCGGTGAAATCTATTCCTAAACCAATTTCCTCATAATAATTAGGAGCAAATTTCTCGGAAATATGTTTCCCTTCTTTGCAGATTTTTAGAACAACCTCAAGTTCATAATGGATGTCCGAAGAGAAATCGGGTATGTAAAAAGGTTTGTTATCCTTTAAAACAGCGGTATCTGGTTTCAGAAATATAACAGGGCTTTGAGGGATCGGATTATTAAGCTCTTTAACATGCGCAGCGTAATTGCGTCCAATTGCGATTATCTTCATTTGTATGATGTTTTGTGAATAAAACTAACCTGCTGCTAAATTATGCATTCTGCGCAGACGAAACAATTAGGAAGATCGATTAATGTAGTCTATAAAACGGAAATACGTTTTACAACTGTTTCAGACCCGGCTACTATTTTTAGAAAATAGATGCCCGGATTTAAACGGTTTGGAATGGTGTAGCTTTTTGTTTGCTCACCGGATGAAATACGCTCATTTGAAAGCGTAACAACTTCATTGCCCAACAAGTCCATAATTTTAACAGAAAGATTTGATTCGCGATCTAGTCTTAACATCAAATTTACCTGATCATCAACCGGATTAGGATAAACTTTTAAAACAGAAAGGATTTTATCTTGTTTAGTTTGAGTAGTAGGAGCAACTTTAGTATTAGAGATCACATCGCTGTACTGTATAAATCCTAAGTTGTATTTGGGTTTATATGTTGGTATGTTGACCTTGATTTGAGGGGTTTTGTTAATTCTTTTTGATCTGATTCCGCTTGATGTACTGTCGGACCTTTGGGCAAAAACATTAACACTGCCCAAAACACTCAGGCAAATTATGCAAGAAATATTAAAGAGAAGCGCTATTCTGTGTTTCGTGCTCATGTTTGGTAATGCCAAAAATATAAATAATAAAACAAAAAAATCAATCATTTTGTTCAATAAAAAAATATTTAACAATATTTAACAAGTATTAACGTTTACCGAAGCCTGAATAGCAATGCTAGACTTACCCGAAAAGATTAAAAAAAGCCCGAAAACTGTGCATATAGATAGGAATTACTGTAATTTTACCCACCAAATCAAAATTAAATAAGTGTCTAGTCAAAAGAATTTAAGCGCACTCTCCGCAGGAGGATTACTGGTTAGTTTAGGAATCGTATATGGTGATATCGGAACTTCACCGCTCTATACGCTAAAAGCTATTTTTAATTCAGTGGTTAATGGGGGGCAATCAATAGATGTAAACCTGGTACTTGGTTCCCTTTCCTGTATCATTTGGACTTTAACTTTACAGACTACTGTGAAGTATGTTGTGATTACTTTGAAGGCAGATAACAAAGGTGAGGGAGGGATTTTTTCATTATATTCTCTCGTTCGAAAAAATGCAAAATGGCTTGTTATTCCAGCAATAATTGGTGGTTGTGCACTGCTTGCCGATGGTATAATTACCCCTAGTATTACAGTTACATCCGCAATAGAAGGTTTGCAATTAAAATTTCCCACTGTATCTGTAATTCCAATTGTACTGGCAATTATTACCGCATTGTTTGTAATACAGCAATTTGGAACTGACCTTGTCGGGAAGTTATTTGGCCCGGTAATGTTCTTATGGTTTAGTATTTTGGGGCTATTGGGCTTACTGTTTGTAGTGCAGGACTTAACCATTTTTAGAGCTTTAAATCCATATTATGCCTACAATCTATTGGTAAATAATCCGATGGCGCTATTGATATTAGGAGGGGTGTTTTTATGTACCACAGGAGCTGAAGCACTATACTCTGACATGGGGCATTGTGGCAGAAAGAATATCAGAGTGAGCTGGGTTTTTGTGAAAATAATGTTGATTCTTAACTACCTAGGACAAGGTGTTTGGGTATTGCAGCACGGTAATTATAATACCACTTTAAACCCATTTTTTGAAATAGTACCGGATGAGTACCTGTTGTTTATGGTTGCTTTGGCAACCTGTGCTGCGGTAATTGCCAGTCAGGCGATGATTACCGGCTCATTTACCTTAATATCTGAGGCTGTAAGGCTAAACCTTTGGCCAAAAGTTCGAATCAATTACCCAAGCAATCAGAAAGGACAAATCTATGTGCCCTCAATCAACTGGATACTTTGGGCTGGTTGTATTGGCATTGTGTTGATCTTTAAAAACTCCGGAGCAATGGAGGGGGCTTATGGTTTGGCTATAAACGTTACCTTCTTGTCCACAACAATATTAATTGCCGCTTATATGAAGCGCAAAAAGGTTCCGATATATGTGATTGCAGTTTTTCTATTGATCTATGTGCTGTTGGAGTTTACCTTCCTTGTAGGAAATATGGCTAAGTTTTTTCATGGTGGTTGGGTAACTGTAATGATCGGGTCTGCCTTATTTACGATAATGTGGTGCTGGTATGTTGCCCGAAAAATTAAAAATCGCTTTGTTAAGTATGTTGAAATTGAAGATTATTTTGAGATAATAAGTGAGCTGAGTAGCGATATTTCGGTTCCAAAATATTCGTCGCAATTGGTGTATCTTACTAGTGCCAATTTTAAAACAGAGATAGAATCGAAGATCATTTATTCAATTATACAAAAAGAACCTAAGCGGGCCGATGTGTATTGGCTGGTTCATGTGGATGTAGTTGATGAGCCGTTTACGCGTGATTACAAGGTCGAATTCTTGATCCCGGGTAAATTAATTCGTATCGATTTTAAGCTTGGCTTTAGGGTCGAGCAAAGCGTTAACCTCTTGTATCGTAAGGTGATTGAGGAATTGGTGAAGAACGGTGAGGTTGATATTACAAGTCAGTACACTTCCTTAAACAAACATAAGATAGCAGGAGATTTTAGATTTGTGCTTTTAGAAAAGCATTTATCCAAGTTTTCAAAGCTAAGTTTTTATGAACGCTCAATAATGAATTATTACTTTATTCTGAAGCGTTTAAGTTTATCTGAGGAGCGAAGTTTTGGACTTGATTCTAGCTACGTGGATGTAGAAAAGGTTCCTTTGATATTTGTAACTCCCGATGATATTGAGCTTAACAGGTTGCCTGTTTAATTGACTTTATCGGTGTTTAAGTTGTGTGAGGGTAAGTTAAAACGAACCTGTTTTAGTGTAACATGTCAGATTCAACTCGGACTCTCCTTAGACTCAGGTCAGACTTGGCTTAGGGTTTTGTCTAACAGTACTGTTTTTTTTACGCATAAAAAAGGCTCCGGGGAGGAGCCTCTATTGTCGATTTTCCAACCAGACAATTATAGGGATAATTAGGAGGGCAATTTAAATAGTACTCATCTCTATGAGTGCTATTTGTTTTTTACTGTTATAAATGTAGAGATATATTCTCAAATTGTGGAATTTTTTTTCAAAAAAATATTTTTTATTTTGAAAAAACTGTATAGTTGAGCAATATTTTCTACACATTAATGATTTTTGTTTATAAGAAATCACTCGTCATACTAGTGAAGGCCAGTATGACGCATTTGACAAGCGGACTTTATTTTGAGGGATTCTGAACTAAATTCAGGATGACAAGCGAATTAATAAGGCCGATATTACTTTTACGAATTGTTTTCAGCCAACCTGAGTTTGCTATGTTTATACCCATAAAGGAAATAAACAAATAGGCCAACAATTAGCCAGATACCAAATCCTATCCAGTTAGAAATGCCCAATTCGCACATCATATACAGGCAGCTCATTAAGCCTAAAACAGGAATTAACGAAAGGTTTTTTGTGATGCAGTAATAGATAATTACAAGGCAGATAAAGAAGAAAATCCACATAGGGATTTTATGTTTAAATAATTTCCATCCGCTTTCATATTTCTTTTCCTGCGCTACCTCAGAGTTGTTTATAAACTGTTCATATTGTTCTGCAGATAGTTGATTTAGATAAGCTTCTGAATCTGTATTCTTCTCTATAGTATTGGCTTTAGTTTGCGCAATCTCTATTTCTTTTTTAATTGTGGTCAATTCCTGATCATCTAAGGCGGTAATAAAACTGACCGGCTCATATATCCTTGGGGTATTAAATATAAAAGCTGTAGTCTCTTTTTTGAAGAAGCTAAGGCCGAAAAATAATGAACCAATAAACAAAATAGGAATAATGAATTTAGAATTTACATATGGTATTCTGAACTTCCCTCTTTGGATGTCTGGTTTATTTTGCAACACAAGAACTCCGGCACATACCAATACAAATGCAAACAGCGTACCTATAGAGCAAAGATCGGTTACAATAGTAAGATTCATGAAAAGGGAAGGTATAGCTACAACAAACCCCACTACAATAGTAGCAAAAGAAGGGGTTTGGTATTTAGGATGAATCTTTGAAAAAGACTTAGGTAGCAAACCATCACGACTCATGCTCATCCATATTCTAGGTTGGCCCATTTGAAATACCAATAGTACACTTGCCATTGCAAATACGGCACTAACGGCTATTATTCCACTCATCAATTTCAGATCTATCTGATCAAATACAAATGCCAGAGGATCACCAACAGCAAGAAGTTTGTAGTTAACTATGCCTGTAAGCACAAGCGCAATTGCTACATATAGGATGGTGCAGATAATGATTGCCCACATCATCCCCCTTGGTAAATCTCTTTGAGGGTTTTTACATTCTTCTGCGGTAGTAGAGATGGCGTCAAAGCCTATATAAGCAAAGAAAACAGCAGATACTCCTTTTAATACTCCAGATACACCATTGGGTGCAAATGGATCCCAGTTTGCTGTATCAACATAAAAAACACCCACAGCAAGCACAAGTAAAATAACAGCTAGCTTTACAATCACCATTGCATTGCTGGCATTTCTTGATTCTTTCATCCCTCTGTATACCAGCCAGGTAATGAAAATAATAATGCCTAAAGCAGGTAAGTCTGCAACAACATGAAAATCTCCAATTCTGGGAGCTGTTATCCAGGCGTTGTTGGCTATTCTTGTTGCATCATCCAGATTGGCAAAGCTTTTTCCTGCATTTACAAGCGCCTCAGCGTGCTTATGGCCGTTGTATGCAGTTAAATAGTCCATGGTCATCCAGTCGGGCAAATGAATACCGTTTATATTGAGTGCAGGTATTCGTATGGAGGAGAGGAGGCCTGTAAAATAGTCGGACCAGGATATGGCTACCGTTATATTCCCAATAGCATATTCCATAATCAGCGACCAGCCTATAATCCACGCAACTAGCTCACCAAAAGCAACATATGAATAGGTGTATGCGCTTCCGGATACAGGAACCATTGAGGCGAATTCTGCATAAGCAAAAGCGGCAAAACTACAAGCTACAGCCGTAAATATAAATAAGAAAATTACTGCCGGACCGCCGTCAGCACTAGCTTTTCCAATGGTGCTAAAAATACCTGCTCCAATGATAGCCGCGATACCAAAAGCCGTTAAATCCCGTACACCAAGTGTTTTATGGAGCGATGCTCCATGATCGCCATAGCCTTTTTCAGCATCTTCTAATATTTTGGCTATTGACTTTTTTCTGAAAAGTTTTTCAAACATACATTAGTGGTTAGGTCGGGTTTTGATATTCAAACTTAAATATAATGTTGTAAACTTATCCTAATTTATGCAATTCATCTTTTACGAACGATGCCAGTTCTTCGATGTATTTTAAGCTGAAATCAAACTTAATACCTGCAGTTTCATAAATTTCGTTGATAGGCTTAGTATACCCTAATGATAATGCCGCAAAATATTGTTGTAATGCATGCTCAGGGTTTTCTTTGTAGTTTTTCCAGATAGCAATTGCTCCTAATTGGGCAATGGCATATTCAATGTAGTAGAAAGGGACTTCGAAAAGGTGCAGCTGCTTTTGCCAAACATTACCAAACTCATGTTCCAGACCATCCCAGTTGGCAAAACCACTGCCAAAGCGGGTATATATTTGTTTAAAGGCTTCTTCTCTGTCGGCTGCATTATGGCCTGGATTGGTATAAATCCAATGCTGAAATTGATCTATAACAGCAACCCAAGGCAAGGTTTTCAATACATCGGCCAGTTGTTCTTTCTTGGCACGGATCAGATCTTCTTCGTTATCGAAATAGATGTTCCAGTTGTCCATAGAAATAAGTTCCATACTCATAGAAGCCAATTCTGCGACTTCTGAAGGACAATGTTTAAAGTCATTTAACTCCAGATTTGCAGTAAGGAAAGTATGTATAGCATGGCCACCCTCATGAACCATCGTAGTTAAATCTCTTAAGGAATTGGCCGAGTTCATGAAAATAAAAGGAGCTCCGGTTTCTGCAAGAGGGTAGTTGTAACCACCAGGTGCTTTTCCTTTTCTGCTTTCCACATCAAAAAGGTTGTTGGCTTTCATTATGGACAGCATTTGGCCCATTTTTGGGTCTATAGCATTGAAACAGTCGATGCTTTTGTCAACCAACTCTTTTCCATCTTTAAATGGTTTCAGCGCAGCTTTACCTGTGGTGCTTACGTCCATGTCCCAAGGTTTCAACTTGTCAATTCCAAGTAGTTCTGCTCTTTTTTCTGCTTGTTCTCTTAGGATAGGTACAATTTGTTTTTCAATAGCCTCATGGAAATGATAGCAATCCTGAGGTGTATAATCAAAGCGACCTAGTGCCTGAAACATGTAGTCGCGATAGTTTTCGAAACCTGCATTTAAAGCTACCTGATGGCGCATCACAATCAACTCATCAAACAAGATGTTTAAATCATCTTTATCTACTAATCTGCGTTGTTGTATGGTTTCCCAGGCTTGTTGTCTTACGGCTCTATCTGTATCTTTAATGAAGTTTGCAGCTTGCTCCAGCGTATATTCTTTTTCGTTGATAACCACGCTCATTGCACCAGTAATAGCCTGGTACTTTTGCTGAGTTACCTGAAGTTTAGTTAAAAGTTCAACGTTTTCTTCGCGATAAATTTCTAAGGCTTTTCTGATTGCTCTGATGTAAACAAAATACTTATCATGATCCAGCTCATCAATAAATGGACTGTCGTTGAATTTTTGATTTAACTGGTTTGCAATTGGCGAAATTTTAGGTTCAATTTCTGTAGCGAAATACTGAAACTCTTTTACCAAAATCTCATTTGCGGTATCGCAGCTCATTTTAATATATCGCCATGCGAAGTCTTCCTCTAACGCAGCTTCTAATTCACTTTTATCCTTTAACCATTGTTCTAATTCATTTACGTTATCTATAGGGCGCGCCAAAAGCTCGTTAAGTATTGGTTCAAGATTGTCCCATTGCATTTCGAGATCTTGAGGGATATAGATTCTTTTCTTTTTAGGTATGGTAAGGTTAATCATATTTAGAAGTTAAAGTTGGTTCTTAAAAAAGCATCGATTAAAAAACAAGCGGCAAATATTACTGAGGCAAATCCATTTGTGGTGGCAAATGCTTTATTCACTTTACTGATGTCGTTAGGCTTTACAAGTAAATGCTGATAAATTAGCATAAAGCAAAAGAAAGCTACCCCAATATAATATACCCAGCTGAATGTAGTAAACATTACGGGTAGGATTACACATAGTGCAGAAAAAATATGCAATACTATTGAAAGGTTTAGGGCATTTTTGATGCCTATGGCTGCCGGGATAGAATGTAGTTTTTCATTTCTGTCAAAATCTTCGTCCTGAAGGGCATATATAATGTCGAACCCACTAACCCAGAACAAGACAGCGAATGAATAAAGCACCGGAACGATGTTAAATACTCCGGTTACTGCAATGTAAGCACCTATAGGAGCAAGCGAAAGGCCTAGTCCGAGGACCATATGACACAACGCGGTAAATCTTTTTGTGTAACTGTAAAACAGTACTACAAAGAGCGCTACAGGCGAAAGGTAAAGGCAAAGGCTGTTAATGAACGCAGTTGTGGTAATGAAAAGAACACAGTTAATGATTACAAAGATTAGTGCTTCATTAGCTGATATTTTACCCGCGGGGATGTCACGCATTTGAGTACGTGGATTTTTTGCGTCTATATTTCTATCAAGATATCTGTTAAATGCCATGGCAGCATTTCGGGCAAAAACCATACACAATAGTACCAATACAAGTAGTAACCAATTGAACGGATTTGAGGTCGTAGTTACTCCCAGAAAAAAGCCTATCAGTGCAAATGGTAAAGCGAAAATGGAGTGAGCGAATAGTACCAGAGAAAAATACTTTTTCATTAATTTTTATTAATAATCGTCGTTAGGCGTTAAAATAGGCATCAAAAAGTCAAGATTTACCTCTTCTATAAAGTTCAAAACCTGATCTCTTCCGGTACTTTTTTCCGCTGAGGTAACAAAACATGGAGGGATTTCTTCAAACCATCCACCTAATGCTTTCTTAAATGCAGCAACGTTTTGGTCGGTTTTTACTGCACCTTGTTTATCTGCTTTAGTAAATACGAGTGCAAAAGGAATTTGAATTTCTCCCATCCAGCAGCAAAACTCCAAATCTATCTTCTGGGGTTCAAGTCTGCTATCTATTAATACAAACACACACTGTAAGCTTTCGCGTTTAGTGATGTAATTACGGATAAATTTTTCCCATTTCTCGCGACTGCTTTTGGATACTTTGGCATAGCCATAGCCAGGCAAATCGACAATATACCATTTTTCGTTAATCAAAAAGTGGTTGATTAACTGGGTTTTACCCGGTCTTTGCGATGTTTTTGCTAATCCATGCTGATTTACAAGCATATTAATTAACGAGGATTTTCCAACGTTAGAACGTCCGATAAATGCATACTCAGGCATGTTGGCAACTGGTAGTGCCGAAACCTTTGTATTGCTACAAATAAATGTTGCTGATTTTATAATCATTTTACAAAGGTAGAAAATTAGTTTTCAACAATACTTATCTTTGCTGCGTACCATGAACGAAAACATCACACCATACCAATCTGAAACGGCAACAAAGAAGGAACAAGTTGCCAGCATGTTTAATAATATATCTGGAACTTATGATTTTTTAAATCATTTTATGTCCTTGGGTATTGATATTTTATGGCGTAAAAAGGCAATTAAAGAGCTTAAATCCATTAAACCACGTATAATGCTTGATGTGGCAACCGGTACAGGTGACTTTGCTTTTGAAGCGATAAAAATTTTAGCACCAGAGAAAATTATTGGTGTAGATATTTCTGAAGGAATGCTTGATGTTGCCCGAAAGAAAATTAATGAGAGGAATTTACAGCATATTTTTTCTGTTCAGACAGGTGATTCTGAAGGGTTACAGTTTAGCAATGATCATTTTGATGCAATAACTGTAGCTTTTGGCGTAAGGAATTACGAGAATCTGGAGAAAGGACTTTCGGATATGTATAGGGTTTTAAAACCTGGAGGCAAAATCGTAATTCTGGAGTTTTCTAAACCTAGAAACTTTCCGATTAAACAGGGGTATAATTTTTACTTTAAACACATTACACCAACACTTGGGAAAATTTTCTCCAAGGATAACAGGGCTTATTGTTATTTGCCGGAGTCTGTTGCTGCATTTCCGGATGGCGAAGATTTTATCCGTTTAATGGATAAAGTAGGATTTAAAAAGACCAAGGANAGGCGTTTAACCTTTGGAATTAGTGCCATCTATACTGGTNTAAAATGAAAATGAAATCAGGCTTACTTCTTTTATGTGTATTAGTAGGATTGTCGGCCAAAGCCCAGAATTGGGGAGGTGGAGTAGATGACACCAATCTGCATTTTGGATTTACATTTCAATATCTTTCATCAGAGTATAAGATTTTAAAGAAGTACGATCCCGAAAATGGTATTAATTGGCGCGACTCTTACACGGGCGACCTTGATGCTGGTGTTTTAGGCCCAGGTACCCTAAATGCTATATCCTCAGAACCTTCGCCAGGATTTGGGATTGGGTTTGTGGTTAATAAGCGTTTGATAGAAAATACGGATTTAAGGTTTACACCAATACTTGTGTTTAATGATAGGATTCTGACTTATCATTACAATAAAGAGAATGTAGAGAAAAAAGTCTCCTCAACCTTGGTGGAGTTCCCTTTAGGCGTAAAAATCAAATCTGACAGACGAAATAACTTTAGAGCTTATGTATTGGGAGGGGCTAAATATTCAATGGATATTTCATCAAGAAAGAAAACCAATAACGATTTGATAGATAATCCTGAACTGAAGATGGTAAATAATATAAGGAACTATCTGTCATATGAGGCCGGGTTGGGTTTCGATCTTTATTTTGAATATTTTAAAATGTCTCCAGAGATTAAATTATCTTATTCATTTAACAGTGTGCTTAAAGAAGAGAAGATTCTCAATCGTTATTCTTATCCAATTGATAAATTAATGCTGCGACATGTGACATTCAGTTTATTTTTTGAATGATGCGACTCCCAAAAAAATTATAGCTTTGCTTAATAATCAATAAAATCAGGATGTCAAAAATTGCATTAATTACAGGAGCAACTTCAGGTATTGGGGCTGCTTGTGCACATTTGTTTGCTGCTCAGGGTTATAACTTAATTTTACTGGGCAGGAGAGAACAGCTTTTAATAGATTCGGCTAAGCATTTAGAAGATAAATATGCTGTTGAAGTTAAAAAGATAGTTGCTGATGTGAGAGATTATGAAAACCTATCTTACCATTTGGAAACTTTACCGTCGCAATGGAAAAAGGTAGATGTTTTAATCAATAATGCTGGTTTGAGTCAGGGGCTTGATCCAATTGACAAAGGTAGTATTGATGATTGGGATACCATGATTGATACCAATGTTAAAGGGTTACTATACACTACCCGGATAGTTTCTAACTGGATGACTGCACAAAAATCAGGTCATATAGTGAATATTGGTTCTATAGCCGGTAAAGAAGTTTATCCTAATGGGAATGTATACTGTGCAACCAAACATGCGGTTGATGCTTTAAATAAAAGCATGAGAATTGACTTGTTACCTCATGGCATCAAGGTTACTGCAATAAACCCGGGAATGGTTGAAACAGAGTTTTCTAAAGTTCGATTTAAGGGAGATGAAGGCAGGGCAAAAAAGGTTTATGATGGATTGGAGCCTCTTGTTGCTAATGATATTGCTGAAGCAATATGGTTTGTAGTGAGCAGACCGGCTCATGTAAATATAAATGATATGTTGATTATGCCAACAGCGCAGGCAACAGGAACTATAATTAACAGAAAATAGAATACTAACAGAAAATCATATGATAGCTAATACAATAGATCAGGAAATAAAACAGGCTATGCTTGCTAAAGATCAGGCAAAACTTAGAGGCTTAAGAGCAATTAAAGCAGCCTTGTTATTGGCAAAAACCGAAAAAGGATCAGCAGAAGAAATTACTGAAGAAGCTGAAATTAAGATCTTGCAAAGACTAATTAAACAACGTAAAGAATCAGCAGATATTTACAAGCAACAGGGTAGAGAAGATCTTAGTGTTGTTGAGGAAGAAGAAATTGAAGTAATCAGTAAATTCATGCCTGAACAAATGGATAGGACCGAAATTGAAGCTGTGATTGCACAAATTATTAAAGACTCCGGTGCAAATTCTGTAAAGGAAATGGGTAAGGTTATGGGATTAGCTAATCAAGAACTTGCAGGTAAAGCCGATGGTAAATTAATTGCGGAGATTGTAAAAGCACAATTGGCATAAATTGTGCTACATTAAGCACATTAAGCCTTTTTCTTAAAATAATGTTTTAAAATTACATTAATTTAATTTTAGTCTACTAACTTAGTAGCATACCTTACAAAATATTCAATATGAGATACGAAGTAATAGAAGAA
>Ga0065714_10064785_pt1 | contig 18869 bp, 24 predicted proteins | sample MisRhiReplicate2_FD_59101 | JGI IMG/M metagenome (GOLD analysis project Ga0065714, IMG submission 59101) | Miscanthus rhizosphere microbial communities from Kellogg Biological Station, MSU, sample Rhizosphere Soil Replicate 2: eDNA_1 v2... | ecosystem: Host-associated > Plants > Roots >...
AAATGAGTAGTAAATAATTAAGTCATGTTCCCCTTTCGTATTACAACTTGATAACAATCCCATGCCGGCACCGCCTTTTCGCTTGACTTTGAATTCATTGTGTGCTGCCTCTTGACAAAGTGGTAGTTGTGTGCTGTGTTGACAAGGAGGGGATAGTGTGGTAGCAGCCGTGTGCGGGTACAACAAAGCGCCCTAACCATATTCGGGGGGAAGCGGTTAGGGCGCTGTGTGTATTCGTTGCTATTCAGTTATGGTGGAGCATTTCAGGGTATCGGGTATCCGCGTGGCCTGAACAAGTAAGACGCTACCACATAAACGAGTAGTGTCTACTCTTCTACTATTTCCGCGCCATAGATACCGTCTGCGGGTTCCTCGGGCGTGTATTGCCAGAGACGGTCAACGATGTTGATTGGGTAGTATTCGCCGTTGGTTAGTTGGTAGCTGTCTTTGTTTATCCGGTAGACCTGGGCGGTTATGCGTCCGTTGGTGATGCTGTCGTGTGGCTTGAATCTAGCCACGGCGTTTGCGTCCTTTGTGGAAGATGGGTGTGATGTACGGGTTACGCCAGTACAGTTCTTTTCCGGTAGTGGCGACGATGGCGATTAGATATCGGCTGTGGGGTCCGTAGGTTCCGTTGCCCAGGGTGACGCCTTGCCATCTGACGCTGAATTCTGCTGTTGCGCCCTGGCATTTGACTTTGTATTTTTTCATGCGCCTTGTTGCCTGTCTGTTGCGTAGTGTTTGCGGTGACTGCACCAGTAGGCGTGTACGCCGTTTTCCTGTTCGCAGAGGCCGCAGATGATGGTGATGGGGAGGGCGAGTTGTTCAGTTGTCATGGAAGCAGCTTATTGTGCCAAGCAACGTGTTTACGCGTGTCCTCAATGATCGCGCCGCACTCCTGGCAAGTTCGAGCACCGTGCTTATTGATTTCATTCCAGCTTTTTACACCGGGGAACAACTCGTCAATCGCGAAGTCTTTTGTGCGCTGCCGTTCCGTGGGCTCTACGGTGTCCACGCGGTAGGTTGCGTCATCCCGCGTCTTGTTGAGCCGTTCGCACAGTTGTGTGGCTTCGGGGGCTGTGTAGAAGGTTTCGGCCCTGACCCATTCGTCGCCGTTGCTGTTGTCTTTGCCGATGACGATGTAAATCATGCGGGGTTCTCCATTCGGTATTCCATTGCGTCCTGGGCGTTCACCCAACTGGTCAAGTCGCGGTAATCCTGGGTTTGTCGGAACATTTGGGCCTTGATGCTGATGACCATCAGGAACCACTCTTGCCAGCTAAACCCCTTCAATTTCTGTCCCCCAACACCATTTCAAGAGCGGAGATACCGCCGCACCACGCCAGAACGCGGGCGGGGTTTGTCTCGGCAGCGTTCTTATCACGTAGCTGGGTTAAGAAGTCGCGGGCCTCCGCTTCTGACATCACTTGCTGTTCTCCTGGCGGTGTAGGTAGAGCGCGTACGTAAGGGCGCCAACAGCCGCCAACAAAAGGATAAGAGCGTTCATGCGCGGTGCCTGCCTTTGGGTGTGGTGTCTGCTTCCAGGTCTAGGCAGTTGTTGACCCAGTGAAGCCCCATGCCCGTAAGGACGAGTAGGGCAATGATGAAGCTGATGTATGCGTAGAGCTTGAAGTAGTCCAAGTGCCTGACCTTTCAATAACGTGATGAGTACCTGATTATTGTCTCCCATAATCCCGAGTTGCACAAGTTCGTTTAGGTGTGTAGTGTCGTTCCTGTTGCACCGGTCAAGGGCAACATCAACCAGACGAAAGGTTCCACACATCATGGCTTCCAAAGATCAGGCACCCGCTGACACCGTTTCCGCCGACGTCGCCGTTATCGAATCCGATTCCAGCGCTTCCAGCAACGTGAAGGCCGAAATCGCCGAATTCCGATCCGGCAACTCGGGCATCATGTCCACCTTCACCGGCGATGACTTCTTCGCCCTGGCCAAAGCACAGCTTGCGGCCACGTCCGACTCGACGCCGATCAACGAAATCATCGGTCAGACGATCCTGCTGGACAACTTTGTCATTCAGCCGGTGGAAATCCCGGACGAAAAGACCGGCGAGCTCCAGCAGTCGGCCCGCGTCACCCTGGTGGACTCCACCAACAAGAAGTCGTACCACGGCACCAGCATGGCGCTCGTCAACGCGCTGAAGCAGATCGTTGCCGCCCTGGGTGATCGCCTGCCCTCCGAATGGCCTGAACCGCTTCCGGTCAAGGTTGTTGAAGAGCGGTCCCGCGCCGGATACCGCTTCTTCAAGATTGTAGTGGTACTGTAACGATCACTGCGGTCTCATAACTGAAAGGGGGTGCCCCGACTTCGCTGGGAAGTCGGGGCATTTCTATGTCCCAATTGAATGATTTGCGCCGCCTCGCCGCGCAACGGCACAAATCTGTCACCCGTAAGATTTCCCGATTGAAATCAGGGTCAGGCGTTGAAGTCTCGGGAAGCCATTACGATCCGCGTCAGGATTTGTCCTTCATCCGTACCGCTTCCAAGGGCGAATTGAACAGGTACGTCAAGGATCTGAATCACTTCAATGACAGGCGGGTTCAATTCGTTCCTGACGCGAACATGAAGCCTATCCCGCGTGAGTCCTGGGAAAAGCACGTCAAGGCTGAAGCTAAAAAAGATGCGTTCGTGAAGAAGTTCTATGAGCCGTTCAAAGACATTTACATCGCGCCGTCAGGGCAAACCGTTGATCAGCGTATGGCGGCAGTGACGCCGTTACACGCGCATATGGGTCAGCGCACCACTGACAGCCCGTACAAGCAGACAGGCAGGGCGTCAACGTCCGTGTACGGCGAGGCGGGGCTAAAGCGCCTGACTGAACATGTTCGGAAACAGGCGACGTTGAAGCATGAGAAAGAAGCGCTTGCCAACCATAAGGCTGGCGTGTTGAAGATGCTCGACAAGGTCGGCAACATGGAAATGAAGGCCAAAGTTGAAAAGCTGACCCAAAAACAGTGGGCGGTGCTGTGGAAGTACACGCCCTTTGCGGCAAATATCAAAGTCCCATACTCACATTACAAAGACTCTCAGGCGGGCAACAAGAGTATTGCCAACAGCGAGTCAGTCCAAACAGATTTAGCGGTAGCGGGGGAATACGTTGACTGGGCAGGCGAAAAAGACGAAAAAGGCCGCTACAAAAATATACGTGGCAGACTTTGAAACAACGACTAGCCCGGAGGATTGCCGGGTTTGGGCGTGGGGCATGGTCGATATCGAGAAAACCCGTTCCGCGTGGCACGTTGAAATCGGTCAGGATATCGGAACCTTTATGGGGCGCCTACAGACTGAAGATTCCATTGTCTATTTCCATAACCTGAAGTTTGACGGCGCGTTCCTCCTGGATTACCTGCTGCGCAAGAAATACCACTTTGTTGAAGATGGCCGTTTGCGTAACGGCGAATTCGGGACCGTGATCAGCGCCATGAATCAGTGGTACTCCCTGACGATCAAATGGGACAACGGGCACACCACAGAATTCCGTGACAGTGCGAAGAAAATTCGTATGCGCGTCAAAGACATTGCCAGAACTTATGATCTGTATGAGAAAAAGGGCCGGATTGATTATCATGCTTACCGCCCGCCCGGACACACCATAACGCGTGAAGAACGCAGCTACATTATCAATGACGTGTTGATTGTTGCTAAGGCGTTGAAAAGCAAGCTTGATGCCGGGATGACGAAACTAACGTCAAGCGCCGATGCCCTGGCGGAATACAAAACCCTTGTAGGGAAGTCGTTCATTGACCACTTCCCCATTCTTTCACTGACGATGGACGGTGAAATTCGTGACGCGTATCGGGGCGGGTTCACGTACACGGCTAAACGCTTCAAGGGGAAGCAACTGGGGCCGGGTATGACGTTTGACGTTAACAGCCTTTACCCATCTGTCATGTACCATAAATTGCTGCCGTATGGCGAGCCTGTTTATCGTGAAGGTTTGCCGAAAAAATCTGAAGCGTATCCGCTCTTTATTGTCAGCGTGACGTTTACAGCCACGTTGAAACCCGGACACGTGCCATGCATTCAGATCAAGAATTCCCGCTTCCACAATGATGTGGATTATCAGGAAGTCATTGATGAACCCGTTACCCTGGCATGTTCGAATGTTGACCTTGAATTGTGGATGGATCATTACGATATGACGATCCTGTCGTTCAATGGCGGCTGGGCATTCAAAGGCATTCACGGCGTATTCAATGACTACATTGATAAATGGATGGAAGTAAAAGCCAACAGCGAGGGCGGACTACGCGCCATGGCAAAATCAATGCTCAACGATTTGTACGGGAAGTTCGCCACCAACCCGGACGTGACACCCAACATCCCCCGGATGGAGAATGACGTTGTCAAGTTCAGCATGGGATCCGAGACAATGCGGAACCCCGTGTATACAGCCATGGGTGTCTTTATCACGTCCTATGCGCGTGAGATTACGGTCAGGGCGGCGCAAGCCAACTACGACGTGTTCGCCTACGCCGACACCGACAGCCTCCATCTGCTGACCACCACGCAGCCTGACAATTTGGACGTGCACCCGCACCGGCTGGGCGCGTGGAAACATGAGTATGATTTTCAGTCGGCATTTTTTGCCCGCTCCAAGGCGTACGCGGAGCGTCACTACCCTGACCAGTGCCACAAGAAGGAACATGAGGAATGCTGGGAGGATGACCATAGTGAATGCCATGTGCACCGCCCTGGCGGGTGCTATGAAGTCCATATTTCGGGTATGCCGCTGCACGTGTCTGACAAGCTGACCTTTGATGACTTCACCAACGGCAGGTACTTCACGGGTAATCTGAAGCAAAAACGGGTACCTGGGGGAGTAGTCCTAGTCGATTCCGGTTTTACTTTGAAGTTCTAACAGGGTATGGTTTTTACACGGCCAACAACGGCCATCAACTGAGAAAAGGAAATAACATCATGGCTTCCAACAAGGCAACTGAGACCGCACCCGCCGCTACCAAGGGCCGTCAGCTTCAGGCGACCGTTCCGCTCGACGTCTACAACGCGTTTGACGAGCACCACTGGGCCGCGAAGAAGGAAGTTGTTGACCTGGTTCGTGAGGCACTTATCGAATTCGGCGTGCGCAACGGGTTCCTGACCGTCGATGAAGATGGAAAGGCCAGCGCCGCCGTCAAGGTGTGATCTAGGGAATTTACTTGTCTGGGTATATGGTTGGATTGTTGCCCTTGAACGGGACCGGCCATATCAAGGCCATTAACCCGGCATTCATTCAGTACCCCTAAATCCGAAACAGGAAAGGGCATCCGGCTTAGGCCGGGTGCCCTTTCCGCTTCCCGAAAGGAATTATTATCATGGCTGAGTTTGAAGAACTGCTTGCAACCCTGCGGAACCCTGGCGAGACCGCCCCGCCCGAGACCATCTACGATGATTTGGGCGCCGCGTACAATGACCGTGTGAGCGCCAGTGACGCGAAGATCACTGAATTGTCTGGGGCGCTGGAAACAACCAACAGCGAATTGTTGAAGGTACGCGCCCACAATTACGATTTGCTGACGGCGGTTCAGGTTGGCAATGGCCCCGATGTGCGCGGCGACCTTGACCGGGTAAATGAGCCCGAACAGGTTTTCCCGACGCTTGATGATATTATCACTTACGGCTAATGTAATTTCTGACCGTACAACGAATAAAGGAAAACCGCGTAATGGCTGTTACCAGCGTCCCGACTTATAAGCCGTCCACAAATGCAACGCTGCTGAACGCGCTGCGTACGGGCATGTCCCCCGACTACCAGTCGCGTATTCCCAACGTGACAAAGGCGAACATTCAGAAGTCCATTGAGACTCTGATGGAAGTTCCTGTTCTCCGCAACGAATTCATTGACGCCCTGGTCAACAAGATTGGGCTGACGATCTTCAAATCGAAGATTTGGAAGAACCCGCTTCAGGGTTTCAAGATTGACCCGCTGACGTGGGGCGCCGTGATCGAAGAAGTTCAGGTAGGTCTCCTGGAAGCCAAGGTCTATGACCCTGACCGTGAGTACATGGAAAAGGAAATCTTCGGGCGCGAACTGCCTCCGGTTTCCGTGGCCTACCACAAGATCAACCGCCAGAATTACTACAAGATCAGCATTCGTGAAGAAATGATCCGGCGGGCGTTCCTGTCTGACTTCGGTCTTTCCACGATGGTCACGAACCTGATGAACAGTCTGTACAACTCCGCGAACGTTGACGAGTTTGAGCTCACGTGTTCGCTGTTCGCGGAGTACGCCGACAAGGGCGGGTTCTTCAAGGTCAACGTCCCTGAAGTGTCTGCCACGTCATCCGGCGAGGCGGAAGCGAAGGCGCTGCTTCGGGCCGTCCGTGCGCAGGCGGGCAATCTTGCGTTCTACTCGACGCATTACAACGCGGCAGGCCTGCCGACCTTCGCCGATCAGGACGATCTTGTCCTGTTCGTGTCGCCTGAAGTGAAGGCGGCTATGGACGTTGAAGCGTTCGCGGGCGCGTTCAACATCCCGTACACCGATGTTCCTGCGCGGCTGATCACGATCCCCAAGGAGAAGTTCAGGATCACCGGTGTTCAGGCGATTCTTTCCACTAAGGATCTTTTCGTGCTGGCGGATACCCTGATGGAGAACCGCGAAATCCAGAATCCGGCGTCTTTGGATAAGAACTACTTCTTCCACATTCACCAGATTCTTTCCCTGTCGCTGTTCGTCCCGGCCATCATGTTTTGGACTGGCCCGAGTGACGTTATCGAGACTGTCGAGACGCCTGTCACCGGCATCAGCGCGATCACGGCGAAATACTCCCAGGATGGTTCCACCGTGACTGACCCTGCCGCCCTGAAGCGTGGCGAACTGTACATTATGGACGCCACCGCGACGACCGATCCGGCTGACGGTTTCAACAACGGCGTCAAGTGGTACGTGACCGGGCAGGCATCAACGGGCACGTACATTTCCCAGACCGGCAACCTTCAGATTGCCGGTACGGAAACCGCCGACGAAATCACGGTCAGGGCTGTTACGTCCTGGATCAACCCGGACGGCATCCTCGAAGAAGGCGAATCGGCCACGCGCACGTTCGCCCTGACCGGCGAGACCCTGGCCATTTGGCCGCGCACCGAAACCGTACCCGCCCCGTAAGTGGTGTATGGTGTGTCTGTGAGGGTTGCCTGACCTATTCACAGCCATGATGACAGAATGCCCCGCTACCCAAACGGTAGCGGGGCATTCTGCTACCTGAAAGGAAACATGTTCAAGCAGATCATTTCCCCAAACCCCAATATCGCGTGCCGTCCTGGCTGGTGCCTTGAATACGTGCGCAAAACATTCGGTCTGGGCATTGTCAATCCCACGGCAACCGCCGCATGGAATGCGAGCCCGACGAAACACCGTGACAGGAATTTCCCTGCCGCGTGGGTGCCTGTCTGGTTCAGTGTTGCCGGTGTTCCTGCGGGGCACGTTGCACTTCGGGCGCCTGACGGCAGTGTGTTCTCCACCACTAACCCGGCTTCCACGGTTCCGCGCAAGCATCCGAATCTTGACGACCTTATGGGCGTCTATGCGCGGGCGGGTTTGCCGTTGACGTACCTGGGATGGAGTGAAGATGTTCAGGGTACGCCTGTTGTTGTGTGGGCACCCGATCCCGCGCCGGTGAAACTCTTGACGGTGACGGCGGCTGTTGCCACTGTCAGGACGACCCCGCGCGTTGAGCCGGGAAATGTGGCGAGGGCGTATCCTGCGGGGATTTCGCGTGGGGCGAAGGTTGCCGCTGTCGGCTACGTGAAAGGCGTTGATCCTTTCCCGCGTGACGGTAAACTTGATGACGCGTGGATCAAGACTGTTTCCGGCTACTACATTTGGGCGAATGTCTTGGGTAATTCCCTGGCGGGATTGCCGCGACTCAACTAGATGGTATGCTCACAGCATGGCTAAATAACCCGGCACGGTTGTGCCGGGTTATTTTATTGAAAGGTAATGAAATGAATCAGATTACGGGTTCCCCGATTGAATCAACTTTCGGGTACGAACATAATTACGGGGCGTGGGCGCCTAACAGCCGTGTGACGTTGTGTAAGGTCAATTGGAACGCCAGTTACCGTGACGCTGTGTATTTCACTGGCGGTAAAACGGCGCTCAATACGTTCATTGATACTGCGGGCGGCGAGACTGTCAGAATTGATGACGCTATTTATCTTCGGATGGGTCAGCCTATTGACCTTGACATTCCTTTCAATGTCGCTAACACGTTCAATTACCTTCGGGTTTATAACCCGGCACAACCGATTACTTCCCCTGGCGGTAGTGACAAGGCAGGGTACTTTTACTACTTCATCACTGGTGTTGAAAGTGTTGCCCCGAACACAACACGCTTCAATGTTCAATTGGACGCTTTCCAGACGTTCATTTACAACTTCCAGTTTGGCCAGTGCTTTGTTGAACGCTCTCACTCGGGTATTGCCGCTGACAACGCGTTTGACGATCACGGCAGGGCATTCCTGAACATTCCTGAAGGCATTGATGTGGGCGGCGAATACACGATTGCGCATAACTGGTCACACAACATTGCCAGTGCACGCGGCGCCGAAAACTATGATGTGCTGATTATGACGACCACGAAAATAACCGGCGACCTGGGCGACGTTGACAACCCTGTTCTCAAAACCGCTACGGGTTCCATGATGGAGAACCTTCCCAGCGGCGCGAACATTTATCTTGTGGAGTCGGGTAATTTCCTGACCTTCATGCAGGCACTGTCGGATAGACCCTACATTTCCCAGGGCATCATTCACATTCAGGCAATACCGAATGACGCCGTTACCCGGTATTCCCTGCTGACGTCACCCGTTGAAGTTGAAGGGATGCCGACAGGCACAGTCAAGGAAATCATTATTGGGTCAGCGAAGAACCCGACAATGGTATTTGCCGACAACTGGCGTGATGAAGCGCTCTCCTACATTCCTGCCGAATACCGGCACTTGAAGAAACTCTTGACGTTTCCCTATATGGCGCTGGAATTCACTACCTACGCGGGGCAGCCGATTATTCTGAAGCCGGAATCCTGGGATAACGATGACGCCATGTTTGTCGAACTGCCACACCTTGTTCCTGGCAGCGCAAAGATTGTGTTTTACCCTGTCGGTTATAACCGGCGTGCCGGTGAATCGGGGGAGGAGGATGGGATGGGTGTCAAGAATGATGGCGGTGAATTCCTTGATATGGCCACGTCCATAGGCGACTTCCCATCGTTCTCGCTGGTCAATAATTCCTTTGCGTCCTACATGGCGTCGAACAGGAACGGGATAGCGTTTGCGCACCAGTCCGCCGACTGGTCACAGCAGCGGGCGTTGACCGGGAGTCAGTTGTCGTTTGATCAGGCTCAGGCTGGGATGGATCTGACGAACAAGCTGAATGATTTGGGCGTGCAAACGGCGACGTCGAACACCAACCTTGCAAACCAGACGGCCAGTTACAGCAACCTTCAGGGCGGGGTAAATTCCCTGGTCAGCGGCGGTATGAGCGGCACGCCGAATGGCGCCATCAATGGGGCTCGTGGGTTCCTGAATTCGGGTATCACGCAGGCGATTACGCAGAATCAGAATAATCAGGCGCTCAACATTTCCACGCACCAGATGAACGCGGCCACGAATGCCAGCGTGGGTAACTCGTCATACATGGCGGACACCAATCTCGCGTATGCGAAGTACGCGGCGCGGGGCGACAACCAAAACGCCATAGCCGGGATCACGGCGAAAGTCCAGGATGCGAAACTGCTTCAGCCGACCACGTCAGGGCAGGTAGGCGGCAACACGTTCAACCTTGCCAAATATCAGTGGGGTGTTGATCTGAAGCTAAAGATGATGCAAGGCGCCGCCATGCGTCAGGTGGCCGGTGTGTGGATGCGGTACGGCTACCAAATGAATATGTGGACGGAATTGCCGTCTGATTTTCATTGCATGACTCACTTCACCTATTGGAAGCTGCGGGAAACGTATGTAACCGCCGCCGATTGCCCGGAAGCGTTCAAGGAAACCATTAGGGGAATCTTTGAAAAGGGTGTTACGGTTTGGAGAAACCCGGCCGATATTGGCCGTATTCCCATGACTGACAACTTGCCCGTAGGAGGGTTCACCATATGAGCGGCAGCAAAAAAGAATTGAGTTTTACTCAGTTCGACGCGGCTAGTTGGGGTTTCAATAATGATCCCACGTTGAATGATCAGATGTTGACTGAACAAATGTATTATCAGACGTTGTCTGAATTGTGTGTCAACCGTTTCAAGTGGGAAGGGTTGCCGCCTGAAATTGACCGCCGGTTCATTGAACTGACCCTTCATCATAACGGTCTTGTTGTTTTCTTCCAGGACAACGACAAGTACAAGGGCAGGTACTTTGCGTTGAAGGCGTCCGTTCAAGGCCGTATTAACATGTATGACAACCCTACGCGGTTCCATGTTTACGGCAATCAAATGATTGAGCGGGACTTGAACGCCAGAGAATGCGTGCCTATTTGGGCGAATTCCATGCGTATGCCGCAAAAGCAGGCAATATTCCTTTATGCCCGTAAGCTTGCGAAGATTGACCGGACCATCGATATCATGGTGGAAAATCTTCGGTACACAAGGCTTGTCACCGGCAACGCAAATCAGCGGAATTCCCTGGTCAACATCATGAAGCAGGTTGATGAAGGGAAGCCGATTGTTTACACAACTCCTGGTTTTGATCCTTCATCCGTTCAGGTAATGGATTTGGGCGTTCATCCCGAGGCACTGCCCCGCCTGATGGATGCCCGTAATTCCATGTGGAATCAGGCAATGGGTTTCCTGGGAATCAATAACGCGAATCAGGATAAGGCCGAAAGGCTTGTAGCGTCTGAAGTTCAGGCGAATGACGAGCAGGTTCTAGCCGTCCGTGCAACAGCATTGAATGCGCGGCAATACGCGGCTGAACAAATCACCCGTATGTTTGGTGTTGAAGTGACTGTTTCCTACGATCAGACAGGCGCGTTGCCGACAATGCCTGATGGTGAAGGCCAATTTGATGGGGAGGATGAAACTAATGCCAGCGTTCACACTGACAGTTCAGCAAGTAATTGATCTGAACAAAGACCTGACGCCGTATGCGGCGCTGGGTCTTGACACGTACCCGTTGTTTGATGAAGCCTACCGGGCAGAATTGAATGACAAAATCATTGCCCACTACAACGAACAGGAAATCGGCCACGAAACCGATTCAATGTTTCGTTACGCAATGCGCCGTAAAATGAATGAAGTCATGCCCTTGTTCAACCAGCATTACCGGGCATCGCAAATTTCCATTGACCCGCTGCGGACCGTCGACATTCACAACATCGGGGAAAACAAGGAAACCAGCGAAGGGACCGACACCAGCACCACCGAAAGCACCACCACGGCGGGCGGGCGCGTTGTCGCCTCGAATACCCCGCAAGTGCGCCTGTCGGGTAACGGGGATTATGCGACGTCGGCCCAGGATAGCAACAGCACCACTGACGCTGGCGGGACGGCGTCGGCAACCAACAACCGTGACAACACGGCCACGAACAACAACGTTACTACGGGCTATCAGGGGAACCCGGCTGAATTGATTTGGTCTTTGCGGCAGAGTTTTGTCAACGTTGACATGATGGTCATTGAAAGTCTGACAGAATTGTTTAGTCTTATTTGGGACACTGGCGAAGAATTTACGAGAGGATACAACTATAATGTCTACCCCGGTTTTTACCCCTTTTACGGGTAATATTGGTCCGTTGACTCGGGTCACACCGTTCACCCATCGGGACAATGCGACCTACCTGTCAATTCTGCGGGAACTGGTTGAATTTATCAACGGTTCGTTGCGGGATGAGATGAACGGGGAACTTGAACGGATTCTTACCGAATTCCAGAATGTTCTCCTTCACAGTCAGACCGAATTCGGTGAGACGGCTGGCGAATGGCTGGCGAAATTCGATCAGTTCATGCTCGACGTGACGGCGGAAATTGCTGTTCTCAATGATGGCGCGGTTGCCCTGCTCGTCAGTGACGCCCTGTCGGCAGCACGCGGGGCGCTGAATCAGCACTACGTCAAGCATGATGAACTGATGGTCAATGTCGCCGACTACGGGGCTCACCCGAACAGTGGCGATGTCACCGCCCAGGTTCAGGCGGCAGCAAACGCGGCGGCGGGCAAAACCCTGTTCTACGGGGAAGCGGGCGATTACCGCCAGGATGGTCACGTGGTGCTGGCGGACGACACTACCGTGACGATGGCGCCGCATTCGTGGATTCGGAAAACCGTGGGATCTGACACGTATGTTGTCTTTGTTGCCCTGGCAGGTCTGACCATCGGTTATAGCGGAGCGAAAAACATTCGGCTGATGTTCACCAACATGCGCGGCGACCTGGGTAACGGGGTTTCGTGTAACCCGTTGTCGGCGCACCGTGCCAGCGGGATCACTGTTGTCGGTAACCGCTTTTGGGAAACGTCGCAGAATGGTCACGTGCTTGACCTTCAGGGTTGTGAAAATGTTCTTGTGGAAAACAACGACATTCGCGGTATCAAAAAAGTTGCCGGGCGCGGGTACGTTGAAGCGATACAGCTTGATTCGTCTGTCTCCACGGGCACGGGTTTCGCTGAGGAACTGGTTGATGGCGAATTTTTCGACGGTACCCCGACGCGGAACGTCATTGTGCGGAACAACTACTTCGGGCCGATCACGGTGGACGGTGTCAAGTACCCGGCACAGTCGCCTATCGGCTCACACAGCTATGTTGACGGGCGCCCGTATACCAACATCACGGTAACGGGCAACGTCATTCAGGACGTGGTTCAGAATGATGGCGGCTATCCCGGCATCATTCACTTTGTTGCCGCCCAGGATGTCCGCATTGCCGACAACAAAGTGTACGGCGACAGCACGGCAACGAATACTTTTGTCCGGTTCTTCAGGGGCGGTAACGCTATCCCGATTGATCAGGTCAATAACCCGAGTGCCGTCACTGCCCCGCCGACAATCAAGATCAACCCGAAAAACGTCACCATTGACAACAATGAAATCAGCAATCTTGACGCGGGCGCCAACTCCAACCTGATTTGGGTTTATGGTGAAGCGGAATGGCTTGTCAGCAACCTGGTTGTCAGCAATAACCGCTTCATCAACTGCCAGACAGTCACGGCAGGCGGCTACCTGATCCAAACCACGTACACCACCGGAGCGCGGATCGACAACAACAGGGGCAGCGAATGCGGAACCGGGTTCCTTTACCTGGGAACCAGCGAATACCCGAGCGTCACCGGCAACCAGTCAAACGGCGGCGCGGGCACCCCGATCAATATTGCCGCGACGTTGTCACCGTCAGTGCTGAACAACCGGATGCGGAATCAGGCATTGTTCAGCGTGATTACCGGATGCACCAACGTCAAGGTGAAAGACAACGAATTCGGGATTACCGCAAACACGGCGGCGCTCAAAATCATCGGCCCGCCCGCCGCGCCCGGATACATTCACGTCACCGGCAACACCCTGGCATCCGCCTATGCCAGCGTGGCGAACGCTGACAGTGCCATCGGAATCAGCACCGGCTACACAAAGGGGCTCGTCATGGGAAACCTTGCCAGCAACTACGCCGTCGCCGCCGACACCAGCGCAGGCGTCACCTACGCCAGCAACGTCGCCGTCTAAGTTCCCAAACAATTATGGTCCCGTGTATTACACGGGACCATAATTGTGTGATACATTAGAGATGTAGGGTCAAGAAAACGAAAAAAGGAGCACACAATGTCCCGCACAGTCTCAGCCGCAGAAACCAAGGCCGTGGAAACCAGCCACCATGCGCGTTGCATTGCGCAGGCTGAAATGAATGCATGGGACAACGGATGCAATAGCGACGAGGAAGCACACACCGCGGCCGTCGCCAACCTGATCGACGGAATGGCTACCTGCTACTGTGAGGATTACAGCTAATATGTTTGCCATCATGGGACACACCGCCAACGGACCCGAACCCGAATCCCACTGCCAAACCATCCAAGCAGCCAACAACCGCCTGAAGATGCTCAAAAAATATCACCCGCAAATCACCTTTTGGATTCAGCCGGTAGAAGATTTGGCCGAAACCCTCGTCATGGAAGGGATCAGCTAATGTACTACATCCTCGTGAATCGAAAGAACAACCGAATCGTTGCCACGGCAGACACCGAAAAGGAAATCTGTGAACGGCTAGACATAGAAGTCAAGTACCTGGAGTCACAAGACAAACAAAACCCGGGATTCATGATTGAAACCCGAAACTAGCCCGAATACCCCGTGCCGCAAGGTACGGGGTATTCTTGCGTCATGGCTCTTGAATATAACAACATCAAATACGTTGAAGTTGTCGGCGACTCAGCACTGTTGCATTACACCGATGGTAAGAAGGTTTTCGCGCACCCTGACGGTAAGGGCAGGTTCCTGCCACGTATCGCCGATGCCGGTGCCCCGCCGGAAACCTATGATCCCTGGGTTCCTCCGGCTGAACCGACTGACCCGCCTCCGGCCGGTTCCTGGGTGGTGCCCCTGGCCGGTGCTGTGATGACCAGCGGGTTTGGAATGCGTGCGGGCGGTTTCCATTACGGGGCGGATTTTTCGACGACCACAGCGCCGACAGGCGGTATTGTGAGGGCCGTCACAGCCATGGTCATCACGATGGCCGTTGACGCCTATGAAGGCGGAAACGCAACAGGCGGAACCTTTGTCAAAGGTCACACACTCGACGGCGCGTACACGTTTGCCTACTACCACGGCGCTGACGAGTCACTCAGCGTTGCCGTGGGGGATACCGTGGCTGTCGGGACAAAGCTGTTTATTGAAGGGCAGACAGGCAACGTCACCGGCACTCACTGCCACTTTGAAGTCTCGCTAGGGAATCACCCGAACCCCTGGCCGCCGCCCTATAACTACGGTGTCCAGTTCATTGACCCGCTGCCGTTGCTCCGGGCTCATGGGGTGAACGTATGAGTGCCCTGGCGGAACAGGTGACGGCTAAGGGCGCCGACCTGCCGTATTACAATTTTGATCGCGTCTATTCCTATCAGGCGAAATTCAACTTCATTTGTGGTGCACGTGGTTTGGGTAAAACCTATGGCGCCAAAGACAAGGTAATAAAGAAGTTCCTGCGTCTGGGCGAACAGTTCATTTACCTTCGGCGGTTCAAGACTGAAATGAGGGCGGCTAAAGCATTCTTTGACGACATTGCCCACACGTTTGACGGCATGATGTTCAGGATGAACGGTGATCAATTTGAAGTCTGCCGCGAACCGCAAAAAGACCGGAAAAAGAATGATTGGGAAGTAATGGGTTACGCCATTGCGCTCTCGACGGCTCAGAATCAAAAGGGCCGTGCCTTTCCCCGAGTACGCACCATCATTTTTGACGAATTCATTATTGAAAAGGGTTTGGTTCATTACCTGCCTGATGAAGCAACGGTTATGACTAACTTCTACTCCACCGTTGACCGCAACAGAAACAACACACGTGTATTGTTTCTTGCCAACTCCATTAGCATTGAGAACCCTTACTTCATCAAGTACCGCATTCGTCCTAACGCTGTGGGGGAATTGATCGTTTCCCATAAGTCGCCGACAACGGGGCGTCCCTTCATCGTTGCGCATTTTGTTGATTCAAAAGAATTCAACGCAGCCGTCTATAAAACAGAATTCGGTGAATTTATTGAAGGCACCGAATATGCGGATTACGCCCTAGGCAATGAATTTGCTGACAATCACGAATTGATGATTGGTAGAAAGCCGTCTGATTCCGAATACGCGTACACGCTTGAAACCAGAGACGGTACTTTCAGCGTATGGTATTACCGCAAAGAAGGCTTGTTCTACCTTCAGGAAAAACTACCCGGCCAGCAATTGAAATACACGCTGTTGCCCAACAAGGTTGACACTGACAATAGACTTTTGGTGAAGAATGATGAAATACTCAGAATGCTTCGGTCATCCTTCAAAAATGGTCTAATGCGGTTTGACGAATCGCACACCCGTAACGCTATGCTCAACGTATTCATCTAACTAAATAGGAACGGTCTCAGAATGGAAACAGCAAACCCGCGTCAAATCGGGCCAGTAACAACCGCCGCCAGCGGGGGAGTCGCGGCGGCCGGTGTCGTCTCCTGGCTTGTCGAAACCTTCGCACATATCCCTGTGCCGACAGACGTCCAGACGTATCTCGGCATTCTGTTTGTCATCGGCGCCGGGTTTGCCGTGCGCCCGCGTGGCAAGGCAGCGCACGTATGAGCGCCGCCGACGCCATAGAAATACAGACCATCAATCCCAGCCTTGTCGCCATTGTAGGGCTGTTGCTGACAGGGCTGATCTTCCCTGTCATGCTGTACTTCTTCAAGAAAAATGAGCGACTTCATGAAGAAACGAAACAAAAAGTAAGTGACCACAGTTCGACGCTTGTACTTCACGAGTACCGTATCTTCAGCCTTGAAGAATGGCGCAAATACGAGCAGCAAGGCAAAACCCTTGCCAGCGCCGGTACCGCGCCTACACCCAACGTCACCGTAAACAATTAGGACACCATGACAATCGTTGATTACCTGACCGAAGGCGGCAACGTACACGTTGAAATCCCGCCCGAAAAAGAACTAATCCCCGGACCGCCAGGGCAAAAAGGCGACAAAGGCGACAAAGGCGACAAAGGCGACAAAGGCGACAAAGGCGAACGCGGGCCCATCGGCCTGACCGGCACCAAAGGCAACAAAGGCGACAAAGGCGACACCGGAGACACCGGAGCAACCGGCGCAACGGGCGCCCAGGGCGAGAAAGGCAATACCGGCGACCCTGGCACCAACGGCACCAACGGCACCAACGCCCCGCGTCTCGTCATTGACCTGAAGGCCGACTACGGCGCAACAGGCGTGGAAACCCAGGACATAAGCGCCCTGATGGTGGCAGCCTGCGCGGCGCTGAAGGCGGCTGGCGGCGGAAAGCTTGTGTTCCGAGACGGCAATTTCTGGTGGCCATCCCCACACAGCGCTGAAATCCCTTCCAACACGGTATTTGAAGGAATCAATGCGACCCTTGTGAAAAGGCTCAGCAGCGATTCAACCGCGTTCTTTTGCATCAAATCCAACGGCAGTGTTGGATACGGGTCCGGTGCCCGTAATGTCCGCTTCACCGGTTTGCGGGTCAAGGGAGATTTCACTACCGGGCGCACAGCCGGATTGCTGGGCGCTAACCACGGCTCAAACATCACCGTAGAAAACTGTGTCTTTGACGAGTGTTTGGGGCGCGGACACATTTTCGATTTGGGCGGCTGTGAAAACGTCACGATTCGGAACAACGTCTTTCGCGGTGCGAACTATCCGCTTGACAGTGACAAGTACAACGAATGTATTCAGGCGGACAATTCCACTTATGATGGTTCATCGGCGCCCGAAACTGTTGCGGGTTCCTATGATGGTTTGCCGTCGCGTAACTTCATTGTGCAGGGGAACAAGTTTCTCCCCATTACTGTCGGGGGAGTGGACTATCCCGCGCCGACCCCGTTCGGTAGTCACTTCAGCGTTGCCGACCAGTACCATACGAACCTGGCGTTTCTCGATAACGTGGTGGATACACCGGCTGATGACCGGTCATCGACGCTGCGGGGCATTGTGCACTTCAGGGGCGCTAAAGGAATCAGGGTCAAGGGCAACAGGTTCATCAACCGTGGCAACGTCGCCTGCCATGCCGTCAAAACCTACGTCATTACCGACTCGTTTACCACGGCTGACGCTGGCACACAAAACGCCGTATCCTCGCCCCTGGCGACCCCGATGGTGTGTTCAGACATTGAAGTGTCAGACAACACGTTCATAGGATTTGGCAACACCAGCATTGCCACAATCCCCATTGTGAACATTGCCGGTAACTCCGCAACAGGAACCAACGTTGTCGGCGTCAAGGTCAACAACAACCGTTTTGAAGCCTGCTACGGGGCAGACTACACCGCCAACGTAGGATCAAACCTGATCGAAATTGCCGACGCCGAAGACGTTGAAGTTGAGCGTAACCATATGGACGGCGGTAGGCGGTTGCTGTACTTCCAGGACGTTGACCGAATCGGTATCCGGTGCAACAAGATCAGTAAGTCATCCTCCGGAGTTGCCATCAACGGGCTACGCGGGACCGTTGTAGACGTTGCCGGAAACAAGTTCAACGACTACGCAGGCGGGTTCCTGATCAGTGCTGGGCTGGGCGTCATCGTCAGTAACAATCAATTCAGGGGCGAGCGCTCAACATCGTTCAGCAGCATCAATATCGGCGGAACAAGTCAGCGCTTCATTGTCACCGGCAATGACGTGCAAACCACTACCACCGGAAGCAAATGCGTGCTTATTCAGCAAACATCAACGCAAGGCATTGTACGCTCCAACATCCTGACCGGAGCAACAACGCCCATCAGCATCGACGGTACATCAACCGCCGTCAATGATGGCAACATCACGGCATGATAGGATACGGGCATGGCAAAAATTACATGCAAGCAGCTAGTAGAAATTCTAGTCAAATTCCCTGGTGAAGCTGAAATTGATATTGATGCTGACGGCTACGAATGCGACGGTGTCAGCATGACTGTTGACGGTAAAGTTGTTTTGCTTCACGAATTTGGGTTGAACGAATTGCACTTTGTAGAGTAGCACTACTACACACCATAAGGCCCCTGTCATTGACAGGGGCCTTATGTGTATGCACACTATCCCCGCGTTGTCAACACAGCACACATCTACCACTTTGTCAAGAGGCAGCACACAATGAATTCAAAGTCAAGCGAAAAGGCGGTGCCGGCATGGGATTGTTATCAAGTTGTAATACGAAAGGGGAACATGACTTAATTATTTACTACTCATTT
>Ga0065714_10064786_pt1 | contig 18810 bp, 27 predicted proteins | sample MisRhiReplicate2_FD_59101 | JGI IMG/M metagenome (GOLD analysis project Ga0065714, IMG submission 59101) | Miscanthus rhizosphere microbial communities from Kellogg Biological Station, MSU, sample Rhizosphere Soil Replicate 2: eDNA_1 v2... | ecosystem: Host-associated > Plants > Roots >...
GGGGGTTTGTGGTTTCTGGCATCTGAAAAAGGGCCATATGGGAACAATATGGGAACATGGCCTGCGTTTCTGAGGTTTTCCGCAACCCCTCACACAATCGAAATTGGCCTACGCCAGAAGCATCGCCCACCCCAGTGTCCTACGTTGAAAGGTCTGCTACAGATCGCGTGTAGGCCGCCGTCGCAATTTCGATCAATGTGTTGCGCTCTGACATATCGATGATTCCTCGACATCGATAATCGTCAGCAAGTTTCACCAACTCGTTATATCGTTCTTCCGCTTTCATCGGGATCTCGGAATCCGTCAATAATTCGTGCCATTTGGCATAGGCCAGCATTTTCGCTTCGCTATACATGACCGCATCGCTCCGTCGCCTTTATTCAGTAGAGGACGGCGGCAAAAGCTCGTTCCTTGCTGTGGACGTATGGCGTTGCTTTTTAATCGTTTGAGTTTAAGCAGGCAGTACTCGTCATCATGCTTTGAAGCCTCAATCCTAAATGGGAAAACGCAGCGCCTCAAAACGAGATCGCCGAGGGTATTTAGCATGCGCTGAGCCTGCTTCATGACCTGTACATAAGCGAAATCAACACCCCCAAAAAATGGATTATTTAGGTCCGCCCCGAACTCTAAAACAATCGATTTTTTGAACCGAATCCCTTTGATATCCATCAATACGCGGGCGGTCACACCTCTATCGGAGATCAAAAAATCTCCGGTTGCGCAACCTCGCTTGAAGGCTCGGCCGTGGCGGTTCGACGGGAATAAATTTGGAGGTGGCCATGGACTCCCAACGCACCAATGCCCATCTCACCGCTTGTCGCCGTTTGGCGATGGAGCAGAATGAAAAACTTTTCGAAGAGGCGAATGCCCTCAATCGATCAGCAATCGACTTGCTGGAGCGACCTGATCTTGATAGCGAAATGTTCATTCAATATTTGCAACTTCGAGGGAGGGCAGAGGCGAAGTTTCGTGAAGCCTTGGATCATCTCTCGTTAATCAATGAGCAATTCCCTGCACTTTTAAACGAGCCAGAGACGCTCTCCGGAGTGAAGCAGGTGGCATTCGACTCCACCAGCCGCTCAAGGACGAGCTGATGGGGCTGCGAGTGGCGAGACCATTATGGCTCCTGCTGTCCACCCACGGATGAGCTCAACGGGCTATAGAGCACCCGCTGCATTCACTTATGTGCCTCGCGCTCTCGGTCAACGGCGGTCTCCCACTGGTCCCCGAAGGCCCTCCCCGCTCTAACGAAAGCCATAACGTCTGCTGTCGCAGCAGCCAGCTCCATACGAGCCAGAGCCAAGTCTTCTTCGAATTTTTCAATGGTCATCTTGGCTCTCGGGAGCTGTGCCTAAGCGTCCCTAGGCAAAATTCGTACGTCTGACGGCCATCTCACTACGTAACTCACCTATGAGTTCCGCTATCGCTCGGCTGGACGTCAGCTTCTCTGTCGTGACGGCAGTGACCAACAATTCAACCTGTCCGGACGACGGATCAAACACTTTGATCATCAACGATCCATCCGGATTTGCCGTGCAGGTGCAGGAGAACGGAAGAAAGCCGCATTCGATGATATGGCGTAGCTCAAGCATCGAGATCATGACTTACGTCCTCAGAGTCACAATGGATTGATTCCCCCTGAAATAATAGTAGGTAGTCTGCGGCCTTGCTTGAGACAAAATAGGTACCAGCAATTGCCTTCGTTGATATCCGCTACGGGTCGTTTTCAGCCGCTCACGACAGGCAGAAATCGGCCAAAAGCAATGGGGTGGACTCCTCCTCATTGCAAGCCCTTCGCTCTGCACTCACCGTTGGCGACATTGTTAATATCCGGGAAAGCTTCCCAGTCTAGGGGGGCGCGGATGATCCGTTTCAAACTGACGAGCGGCATTGCGCGCAGAAACGCCGTTCCCGTTGTTCCGCTAGGCTGATTGCAGCGGGCAAAATTCGTCTGATTACTAGCCTCCTAGCACAACGGAGGCTAATTAGGGTCAACATGAGACTTCCAGATTTCATCCTCAAAAACCTTGAGCTTATTCTGCAAGCGTGGGAAGAATTTGCCAGATCTATTGATATCTCGATGCCGGCGATGGATTCACAAGGCCTGAGAAACGATGCCGAGCATATTTTGAGGGCTGTTGCGCTCGATATGCGTACCTCTCAAACCCTGCAGCAACAGATCGACAAGTCCCAGGGGCTCGGGCCTTTAAACGAGAAAAAATCGGCGGCTGAAAGCCACGCACTGACGCGCCTGATTGCTGGTTTCACTCTTGAACAGACAGTCTCCGAATATCGCGCCCTCAGGTCGAGCGTACTCAGACTGTGGCTGGCCCAAGGATATCCAAAGCGAGACCATCAGATTGAGGACATGATCCGATTCAACGAGGCGATAGATCAAGCGCTTGCCGAGTCAATTGCGGCTTATGGGCGAGCAGTGGATACAACCCGAAAAACAGTCTTGGGGGTGTTGGGCCACGACCTTCGCACACCATTGGGCGCAGTAATGCTGGGCGCTGATCTGTTGAGGCGGACTGAAGAACTGGGCAGCCGTGGAAAAAAAATAATTGCGCAGATTTCTACAAGTGTTCAAAGCGCCAACCAGATGGTGCAAGACTTGCTCGACCTCGCGCGCTGCAACCTTGGCACGGGCATCCCGGTACAACCTGAAAACGCTAACCTCACTTCTGTTTGCAAATCTGTAGTGGATGAACTGACAGTTGCCCACCCTAAAGCAAACATCATTTTCACCGACACGGAACCGGTAACAGGCCAGTACGACCCATCACGCATGGCACAGGTTTTCTCGAATCTCATTGGCAACGCCGTGCGACACGGCAACTTACAGCGCCCAATTAATGTCACATTGAACGGGGATGGCACCACCGCCTACTTTTGTGTGCAAAATCATGGAGAGCCAATTCCTCTCAGTGCATTGCCCACTCTCTTCGACCCGGAAGGACGCTATTCCAGGTACTCCGAGGGTGAACAAGGAGCATCTTCCGGTCTGGGGCTTGGATTATTCATAGCAGCTCAAATTGTAGAGGGGCATGGTGGAAAGATAGAGGTCGAGTCGACGCTGGAGCACGGCACGATTTTCCGTGTGACTTTACCTGTTTGCCAATAATCGAGTCGATAGTAAGTACCGCAGAGCCTGTAAACCCTCCGGCGAATGCCTGCTTTGGGTCGACTTGAGCCGGTCACATCAGACCGGCGTCGCTCGAAGAGCCGCTCGGGCTAGTCGCGAACTAAAAGATAGATCGATGACTGATCCACGAGTCTCGGGAAATCCTCCTACATCGGCTTGACCGAAACCACTTCCACAAACCTGAATTTCTTCTTGGCCGCCCTAGTAGCCTCTTGCTCTGCCAAGAGGGTACTCAACGTATCGGCCTCATGGACCACCTCTTGCGTCTTGCCTTCAAACTCATTGCCCACCCGCAGCGTGACCCTCAGCCTGGGCGAGAACGCTTTCGTGACCTTCTTTTTCTCTGCCGCCTTTGTCGGCTGGATGATTACGACATCCGAGGTGTCCTGCGCAGGGGAGTCAATTACCTGCGCAAGGGGCTCGGCACCACCGAACAGTGCCCGGCGCATCTCTTCTTCTGTCAATTCTGCATTCATGCCATTTCTCAGAGGGGTGTGATGAGTAGCTAGTCCAATTCTATCAGCATGGCCGGTCTCTCTAATATCAAGTCTCTGAGGCAGACCTCTGAATCTGCCTGAACCCATTGCGACCACTACCGGCCAGTTTTGGTTCGCTTGTGGGCCGATAGGGCCGACTGAAGTCGTCCCACAGCTGGCGGTGGCGAGAGGCAGAAATCGGCCCAGAGTGTGTAAAAACGCTTCGCCAAAATTGAAGTGTGCACGTCTACGTTAAATCTGAAATTTATCGGCACGTCAGCAGATGTGGATTTCGCGTAGAAGCGCGATTTCCAGTCCGGTTTTGAGTACCTGTCGCGCTGAAAAACGTTTTCACACAGCCTGGGCCGAAAGCAGCCTATCATTGCTGCCCTCGATGCACCGGAATTGGCCTCGCGCTGCACGTCCAATGGTCTACAGATTCAGTGCGTGTTGTAGGATACCGACGACGTCCGGGCCGTCCTCGTTAATCCAGGTCCCATAGTGTTGCCGGATCATGTTCCCATTGGTATGCCCCATCTGCTCAGCGATCCAATCGATTGAAGCCACGCCTGTAGTCAGCAATTGACTGGCGTAGGTGTGACGACATTGCCCCGGCCCGCGATAGCGAACACCAGCCTTATGCAAGTGCGCCTTGAAGAAACGATCCCGTACAACGAAGTCGCTCACATGCGGCATGCCGCTTTTGCTGTTCAAGAAAACAAAGTTCAATGTGTGCTGCCGCACAGTCTTGTTATCCCGTTCAACGACATCAACCGTCTCCACTTTCTTCTTCCGATTGATCGCATCGATCTTACGTAGCGCATCCCACGCCGGCTCCAACAGCCGCACCTTTCGCGTCGAACGCCGAGTTTTCGTCACCCGATAAGCCCCGCGCACCTTCGAGCGGCGGAACGTCACCGTCCCTCGCTCCAGGTCGACATCCTCCCAAGCCAGGGCAATGGTTTCTGAAACCCGTGGCCCAGCCCAAATCATGAACTGCACCATCAACAGCTCCTGTGTGCGGCTGGTCGGTGTGTCGAGGATCTGCTTGATTTCCGCCCTGGTGAACGGATCTGGGGCTTCCGGATCTGGTAGGCGAACGAACAGCCCTTCGGTTGGATCATGAGCAACCTTCTTCCGGGTGCGATACAGCCTGAAGACTTGGCGTACGTTGCTGATGATGTCGCGAATGGTCTTGTTCTTGAGCCTCTTCGATAGTGTGTCCTGCACCCACTCTTGCAAATCCAAATGATCAATCTGGTCGATCTGAACCTTGCCCCAGCGTGGCCGCACATGAACCTCTGCCTTGTTGGCGTATCCCCGGTAGGAAGTGGCGGCAACGCTGTTGCGTTTGATCTTCAGCCACAGGTCTAGGTAATGGCCGAAGGTGTTTTCGACCAGTCTCGGCGAGTTGGGAAAATGCCGGCTGTAGTCAAAGGTGCTGGCCTGTATCTCGTATTCGATGATGTTCACCAGGCGCGCTGCATGCTCCCGGTTGGCCGCTGTGTTGCCGCCGGGTACAAGCTCCCGGCACAACTCGCCATTGAAACGAAAATAGACCCGTACTGAATTGCCACGGGCCTCTACGCCATCTGCCATGTGCGTCCCCACGCAATGTATTGAACAACCGGCCAGCTTCCTGGACGAGGAAAGGCCCGTTGCCGGGCCTTTCGGGGTCAAGTGTTGCCGATCATTCCTGGCGAAGTAACCAGAACAATCCGGCGCTTTTTCTAGGTCTTGGAGCTATTCCAGTCTGTTCTTCCTCTGCTCGGCGTCGTGCATTGATCGCCTGGCGTACTTTGCTGCACTTCCTGTGGTTACCATGAGCGCGGGATTTGCCGCATTGGTCGCAGAGGCCTGTCAGGTCGAGGTTCCAGGGGAATGATTTTCCGTTGTTCATTCCTCATCCCCCAACAGAGCACGGGTCAGGGCATTGCGTTGGCCTTTGCGAGTGAGCTTATTCAACGGCTGTACACTGCTGCGACCGTTACGGGATTTTACGGTGGCCACACGGTCATTGATCACGGCGATTTTTCCTTCGCGAACGCTGAAGCTCACGCTATGCCCGGTACTGCGACCAACGATATAGGTAACGTCATCCCCGACTTTCAAGACGTTCGTGGTAGCCTCTGTGCCGCTGCTGCTTGGGTGTTGTGCTTGCATGGTGCTGCTCCTTGGTGGTGGTCGGTGTCGGGGAGGTGCAACTCCTCGACACCACTTTCAATTCCTGCGACTGGTATTAACTGGCTTTTCGCACCAGGTGAACAATCAAGTCGTCGTATTGCGTGTCCTCTTCGACGGTTGATTGCCATTCCAGAACTGCATCGATCTGTTGGCGCGTGCAGTCGTCAACCAATAGCGTTCGCTGCCCTTTGTGAACCCGGACTTCCATAATTCGAAGCAATCCGGATGCTGCGTAAGATTCCGCATGGATGATGCTGGCATCTCTCCCTTCTCTTAAAAGCGCCGCCTCAATCGTTCGCAACTTGGTTGTTTTGCCGGTGGCCATTTCGCCGGTGATGACTTGGATCTGCATGGTGCTGCTCCTGTGGTTACTGCGGTTCATGCGCTCTGAAACACCCAGCAGCGCACGGTTAAGGGTTTGTTGAACATCGCGTTGCCGACGCTCTGCGAAGCGCGCACCGCGCTGTACGTGGGCTTGTTGGTTTCCACCAATTTGTGGCTGCGACTCTCCGTCAGCAGAGTGCGCAAGGTCTTCAGGTCGGCCAGGTTCTGGCGGTGCACGCTGGCCAGCTCGGCGAACTCGTTGAGGTTGATGGCAATCAATTTGGGGTCGGTGCTGTGATTGACCTGCGGGCCTTCGCCCAAGCTTTCCAGGTACTCGTAGACCTCCCAAAATTCAGCCACCAACGGGTGGTCAGCGCTGATTGCGGCCTGACGTTCCAGGGCCATGGCTGTCAGAGCCTGGTGGGTCGTTACCACCTGGTTTTCATCGAGCGGGCAGACCAGGGACAGGCAATCGACCAGGGCCATTAACTGGCTGTGGTTTTTAATGATTCGCTCGACGCGGATGTCCTTGAGCTTGCGTAGACGTTGTTCGTGGACAAGTACACGCTCGGCGAACTTCGCCATGACCTGCGCTTCTGCGCGCACAGCCAGCAGCAGAAAGTGGCTCAGGTGCTCGACCGGGATCAGGTTCAGATTGTCAGCCGCCGCACGGCTCTCGGTGGTGACTTCCGGTCGCGCAAAATGCGATTTGATAATCCGGGTCAGGATTGCTTCGGACGCGCTGACATCGGCGTTCTGGCTGATCGCAATGGCGCCACGAAACGGCGGCTCGTAGGTTTCGTTACCGCTGGTTTTCATACCCTTGGTACCGAGCGTGCCACCGCCGTAGAAGTCTTTCAGCTCGTCCCAGTCGAAGCCCTTCGCGTGAGCCTTGTCCGGCTCATTGCGGTCGCCCTCGATCAGCACCACCGGCATGTTGGAAACCTGACCCATGGCCCGCTGTCGGCCGGCGCGTGTAGATTTCGACGGGTCAAAACCTTCATGCTCGCGGCCCAGCAGTTTCCAAAGGAAGGTGAGAAGCGTGGTCTTGCCAGCGCCGGCTTCACCCGTGACCTCAAGGAACGGAAACGACTTGTACTGCGCGCGGATCTGTTCGGCGAACAGCGAGCCGAACCAGAACGCCAGGGCAACAATGCCTTTGGCGCCAAAACACAGCCACAGCATCGGTAGCCAATCGCTGCGATACACCTTGCTGTCGCGTTGAATGTGCATGGCAATCGACTTCTGCAGCGTCTTGAGCCGCAGTTTGCCGAACTCGAAAAAGTCCTCCTTGTTCACTTCGCTGACGATACCGTTGCGCACAGCGATGTCGCCGAACACGTAGCAGCTGTGCTGTTTGCTGTAGCCAATGAAGTCGATGGTCTCCACGGTTTTCAGGCCGAAGAGCTGGTCTTTCATGATCTTGTCGAGTTGTTGACCGCTGCCGGTGAATACGGCGCCGGCGGCCATGCTGAGCAGTCGTTTTTTGAATTCGCTGGCGGCGGCAACCTGGCCACCGGTGAAGGTGTTTTTGACGCTGCCACTGTCGTGTGGGAAATCAACGCGGAAGTAGTACCAGGATTCGTCGGTCACTTCGTTGCGCTGGAAATACAGTGCCTGCGGGTAGCAGTTGGCGATCTCGACCACACCGCCACATTGACGCAGAGCTTTGTCGCGGCGCTGCTTGTCGTTGAGCAACTGGTCTTCATGGCGCTCGGATGACTCCAGCGCTTGCATGGCCTTGTTGAACTTCTCCAGGTCCATCTTGAACCAGTACAACCGACTGTCGAAGCCGAAGTGAAATTCATGGCGCTCGCGCCAGTCGTACATCAGCACGCCTTTCTCTGACGCGCTTTCAGCGATCAGAAGGGAGCCGTGGTAGCGAGCCGTGACCAGGTCTTTTTCGACCTGCTCGGTGCGTTGGGTTTCATCATCGATGAAGTTCCACCGCTGGTGCAGGTCATTCCAGTCAACCTTGCGGCTATCTGGTTGGGGGATCTGCGCCGCTTCGCATTCGTAGCCCAATGCGCGGGCCTGACGTACCCAGCGCTTGGTGTATTTATGCGCGCCTGGTTCGTTGTCCAGTGCCCACACCAACTTCGGCAGTTTGCCGCCGCGCTGCCGTGCCAGCTCTTTCAACGACTCTTCGGGATAGGCGCCGGATGACATCGCCGATACTGCTGCGATGCCGTTGTGGACCAGAGCAATGGCATCGAAAATGCCCTCGACGATCCATAGTTCGGTGACATCCAACAACTCGACGCAGGGCGGGCACCACCAAACACCACGGGGACTATCGCCGGGTTTGAAGCGGGCTTTCATCTTGCCGAAACGGTGCGGCCGGTCGATCAGCCGTTCCCAGTAGCCGCCCTTGTCTAAGGCGAAACGCACTGTCGCGCTGCCGGCATTCAACTCGCCAGAAAAATACGTTTCCTGGGTGAACCAGCCTTGAATCAGATCCAGATGAAAGCCGCGAGCAAACTCCAGGTAGGCACGCGCCGTGGCGTTGGGATGCTGCTCGGTCGCTGGAGCACGTTTGCTCCAGTCGTCGAACAGGTCTTCGTAGATCTCCTTCACGTGCCAGGTCTGGCCGCACTTGCCCCGGCCACAACGGATCATCCACGGGTCATCGTGGAAGGCGTACAGCTCTTTTTTCTTGCACGCTGGGCATTCGCCTTCGCGCATGTATTTGCCCGCTTTGTGCTTGAGGCCGTAATCGGACTGAAGGCGTTGCAGGATGTCGGCGCGTAGATCGTGTTTCATGTTCATCGGGGCTTACTTCACTTCGCCGAGACTGTGTTTGAGGGCGCCAATCAGGCGTTTTTGCGCAGCCATCACAGGGAAGGCGGTCAGCAGTGAGCCGTGCCGTAGACCCTCGGGGATCAAGCGAAATCGATCGTCGTACCAGTGCTCGTTGAACTGCATCGCGTACTGGCTGCGCAGCGTTTCGAGCAACGCTTCGGCCTGCGAACGGCTCAGTTTTGCGTTGATGGCAACGTCGATTTCCATGATCCACCTCGGATTTCGGGCAAAGCTCACCCAAACCCACAGGAAGCGGGCAGGGCAGGGAGTTAAAAAAGGATTACTGAGGGTGGTGCTTGGGCGCGGAGTCGCGCTGAGCGAGTAATGTCTGCGGTAGCAGCCTCGCCGGGATGGGATAACGTAGGTCCGCCCGTGTATCGATCAAGTGCACGACCGTGCAATCCGGGCTGGTGCCCCAGTCCACACCAATCCACTTGCGCTGATTGATCACCTGCAATTCAGTCCAGGCGTTGTGCACCAACTGCTGAGCCATGAACACCGGGACTTCCAGTGAAATGGTCATGTGCCGAACGCAGTTGTCGTAGAGCAGATCGGAGTCCACCAGGTACTGAGCTTCGTGTCGTTGCAGGTAGGCGAACGCCGCCCGTTGCATGCTGCTGCGGTAGTCGTGGGTCAACTGTTCATGGTTCATTGCGCACACTCCATTTCCATTTGGTCGAGCAGGTCGGGTTGATCGTTGGCGGTTTTCATCGCGGCGCGGCGTAGCGCGATATCGGCGACAAGCAGACGCACGGAAGGGTTGGCCATGCCGCTCGGGCTCATTTCGTGAGTCATTTCGAATTGGGCACGCACTGACCAACCGCAAGCCTCGTTGGTGCATTGCAGGTAGGCCACGCGCAGGAAAATGTGGGTGCCTTCACTGGTGCGTATGCGCATGCGGCCTTGGCAGTGAGGGCAGACCAGTTTGTAAGTACTCATGACCGATCCTTTAGAACGTTTCTGCCGATTCATGAGCGATGTTCAGCGGAGTGATTGCATCACCGATGGCAATCCTGATGTCAGTGCCTGAGAGCGAATCGTTGGTGGTTGCTGCAATTTCTTTTAATGTGTCCAGTCGCTGCTGGGCGATGGCCAGTAGATCCAGTAAGTGATTTCTTTCTAAATCGGAGATGTAGGTCATGGCGGCTCACTCAAAAAAGGATGTTGAAAGCTTGATGCAGCGCTTGCAGGAGCGGCATGAAGCGCTGGTGGAAATCATGCGTGGTCGCGAATCCATGAAGCTGACCGCTACCGGGGAGGTGCCAGCGCTATTCGTGAGGGCCGAAGACATTCGTTTTGCTGTCGATGACGTCGCAACAGCGCTGAAAGAGATCAAGGCACGTCTCGGTAAAGGTTGAGTGCGTAGGCTCATGCAGAAAACCCGCGACCATGTAGTTGGATGGTCGCCAGCACTTCGGCATAGCGGGCGGACATGTAATGCATCAGGGCATCGATGATTGCCTGGGCTTCGCAGGACTCAATGACACCGTCGTCCAGCGCCTTGGCAATGATCTGATCCACCATGCCCCGCTTGGCAGCGGCTTTGACTGACCGGTTGTACAACTCGACATTGTCCAGATCCGCCGACGCAGTCAGCGGCACAAACATGCCGCCGTATTTGGCTGCGATGTAGTCGGGCAAAAAGGTAGTGCCCGCAGCCTGCTCTAGGCGGTGGATATGGTCGTCACTCAGCGGACGGCTGCCGGCGTTCTCGTAGGCTTGGTTGTCGAACTTTTTGAGCGGCATTCCGAGATCGGCAGCAGCGTAGATCCGGCCACCTTCGTAGGCGCCAATCACTGCGCTGACCACATCTTTCCTGCTAGCTAGAACTGGGCGTTTCATCTTCTGGTTTCTCCTTGGCTTGATCGCCTCTACAGTTGATCAACAACCTCAGTTTCATCTGGCTTTGAAGAGGGATCCACAAGGATGCCGGGTAGTACTTCTTTCCCAATCAACCTTGAAATATCCCGCAGGATGCTGAAGGACAGGCGCCCACGTGGCAGCGAGTTATGTCCGGCCCACCGCTGAACCACTTGAGTCACCGTGCGCGGTTCGTAGCCGTGGCTGATCGCGAACTGACGAAAGTTGCTTCCGTTCTCAATCAGTCGAGCCTGGATCTGGCGCTTTTCCATGGCTTGGCTCATGGTTGATGTGTTCCTACTTGGTTAAGATGTACCTGTTTGTTCGCAGTATACGCACCCAAATGGGTGCGTCAACCGGATCATATGAAAAAATGAGTATAGCCACGCGCCTGCGCAGTGTCCTCGACCAGAAGGGCTTATCAATCAAAGAAGCCTCTGACGTTGTAGGAATCCCCTACAGGACACTACAGAACTATCTCCTTGATGAGCGTGAACCCAACGCGAAAGCAATGGGTGCGCTTCGTACTCATTTGGGTGTAAGCGTGGACTGGTTGCTGACTGGCGAGGGGGCAATGTTTCACGGTGTGCCAAGCGATGGGACCGGCCCCGAGTCTGCAAGCATGCAAGAGAAGGCCATGCTTGAGCTGTTTCGCTCCTTGGGCGATGCAGGCAAGCGGGAGATACAAAGCGCTGCTGAGGAAAAGAAACGCTTAATGGATGTCGAGCAGCGCCTCAAGGATTTGACTGAGGCCCTTGCCGATACCAAACGGCCAGCATAATCTGTACCCATTAAGAACGGATCAGACTGGCAAGGAAGCAGTTGATCCATGACCAAGCCCTGCTGAGTGCTGTGTTGCTTGGTGGCCTATCTGAGTCAACATAGGGACGTGATTTATGCTCAATATTTCGTTTTTACACGTTTCCTTTTCTTCCGTTGATCTGATGACCTCATTCGTTGGCTTCACAGCGGATGGCAATATTTTTTCTGAAGAATTATGCATGGCAGTACAAATAATAAAATCGCATAAGGTAGCGGGTTTTTTTGGGCTTGAAGGCGCAAGTTAAGTAACGCTATTAGAGTTTTTAGTTTGGCTCAATAAAATCAATGGGGTGGGAAGCAAGTGGCTAAGCCTAAGGTTGTTCAGGAAAAGTTTTCGGTTTCATATGATGCAGATGATGGCGATTTTAAGAATCACGAAATAGATGCGCTTGATTTGGCAAAGTCTATTCTTGGTGTGTATAACGCTGTATCTGAAGCCAATACTTTAATGAATAAAGGGGCTGAAGTCGATCTGAAAGTATCGTCGCCTGTGCGTGAAGGGTCTGTGATTGTCGATTTCTTATTGTTGGCTTCTACCCCGGCAGCGCTTCAAGTTCTTAAGTATATTGGCTTCTCCGCTGTTGGTGGTGCCGTCGCGGGCGGATCTCTAATAGAGGTTATAAAGAAGCTCAAAAGTCGAAAAGTAGCGAAAGTAACTGTTGAAGCTGGATCGGACGTTGCTACAATCGAAGTTGATGGTGAAATAATAAAATGTAATAAATATGTTGCTCAACTTGCGGTCGATAAGAAAGTTAGGGACTCCCTCCATAATGTGATTCAGGCTCCGATCGCTGGCAAGAAGAATGCGACGTTTAAAGTCCTAGATGATCAGGAGGACGTTGTATTGTCGGTAAAAGAAAATGTTGCTCATGATTTTTCACCGCTTCCTGTTGGCTCCCTTGAGTCCGAGGAAACCTCCAAAGATAAGACTACAGTCTATTTCGTCCAGGTGAATTTCGAGTCTGGTCGCGGATGGCGAGTTAAGCTTGCAGACGGTACTGAGCATGCAGTAGAGCTTGCCGATGAAAAGTTTATGACTATGGTTAATCAAAATAAACAAACTTTCTCAAAGGATGATTTGTTTGAAGTGGTTATTGAAACAAAGTCAATATACAGGCAAACTAGAGCTACGCATTCTTATGTTGTGCTAGAGGTTACAAAGCATTTTGCGGATAAAGGTCGTCGACTAGTGTGAGGGATGCATTGTGAATGTAAACCCCAATTTTGTAGAGGCGCTATTTTATATATCGCTTGTGATATTGGCGCCGGTTGTTTTTAAGCTGTCGCGAATATTGACTCGGTATTTGCTTAATAGATATGTGTCTACTGATAAAGTGGTCATTGTTTATAAGCGTGATGGTTTTGTTGTTGGGGTAAAAACCATCAGTACTACAGGCTATGTTGTGGATCAACTCAAAGCTGCAAATGGAGGTGCTTAATGGTGGACTCACCTAAGGTAGCTCCTCAAGGACTTCAAGCATCTATTACTGCTGGTGTGGGGACATTTGCGACTGCAACTTGTATGAAATGGTTGCCGCCGGAGGACGCTCAGTATTGGGTTGGCGCAACCACTTTGATTGTGCCTGTGATCGGCTATTTTGTTGCGAAGTTCTTCTGCCGAATTGATGAGCCAGAAGGGCTTACACAATATAAAGCAAGACTAAAGAAGGATTTGGCTAGTCAGAAGAAAATCTTGAAAGATAAAAATATCTCGGCAGATGTTAAGCAAGGGATACAGGAGAAGTATACCTCGACAATGTTGAGATTGGCTTCCGCCAACCAAGATTATACCCCGCAAGGAATTGTCGCAGACTCGTAATTTAAATGGGGCGGGACGCTGGCATTGAAACAAGAATCGTCATGTCTGCATCCGCGCCCATTCTCGATCAACAGCCCGCTTCGCCGTTTTCTCGGATGCATATAACCACCGCAATCGGCGCGGCTTACTCTGCCCTCCAGTCGTCACCGTTTTCTCCTTCCCCGTTTTCTTGTCGCGGTAGTACGCGATGATCCCTGTGAAATCTCCCTTGTTCTCTTCCGCCAGATCCTCAACGGTGTCTTCCGGCAGCTTGCTCTCCAACTCCAGGCTGACCGTGTAACCGTTGTCCGCACTGAGCGTGTGCTGCACGTTGCCGCCGTACCAAATGATCTCGTCGATTTCCTGTTTCACGCCCTGGAGCGTGTAGGTCAATTCCGGGATTAGATCCGGCCGGCCCATGGCCAGGGTATAGCTGAGGGTCGCGCTGCCGCGTTGCAGACGATTGAACTCGGCACGGGCAGCGCGCAGGGCGGACTGGCGGTCGCTGTAGGTGTGACGCAAGTCCTTGAGATTTTCCCCGCCACCGGCAATGGCTTCCTGTTTCTTGGCGCTGTTTACGTCGTAGAAGTAGGCCCGCACGCCATCGTAGCTGTCACGGTCGGCTTGCAAGTAGCGGTGCTGGTCGCCGTCAGCGCGGGTGAGGGTGATGTGCGGCAGGTCCATGCCACTGGCGGTTTTACCGCCTCCGGCGGGGATACACAGCAGGCAGCCAGCCTTGACGGTGATCACCGCGTCGAACTCTTCCCCCACACGACTGATCAGATTGGCGTCGGATTCGTTGGCCTGGTCGAGTTGCAGGATGGGCAACCCATCCAGTGCGCCGGCAATGGTCGCGGTCAGGCCGTTGCCTTGGGCGATGTCCCCCAGGACATCTCCTAACGTGGTGTTGCTCCAGCTGCGCTCGCGTTTGGTTTTTAAGCCTTTACGCAGATCTGCAGACCGAGCGCGAATACTCAGCACATCCGGTGCGCCGCTGTGTTCAGTTTCGTCGACCGTGTAGGTGCCCTTATCAACCAGACCAGTATCGCTCCAGCCAAGCCAAAGGTGGATCACCGCGCCCTTAGGTGGGATGGCCAGCAGCCCGTCATGATCGCTGAGGGTGAGGCTGAGTTGGTCCGCCTCGATCCCCCGGTTGTCGGTTAGATCCAGGCTCATCAGCCGCGGACTGATCAGTTTGGCGATGTCGTTGCCGTCAACGGTGATGCGGAACGCTGGCACCGGGTAAGCGGCCTCACGATGGTAGCGTTCGATGGCGCTATCCAGAAAGCCTGTGAAATTGGAGAGGGCGGCATCGATCACAGCAACGACCTCATGATGCTGACACCTGCGTTGGTACCGGCACCGAGCAGGTCTATCCGATCATCGTCGATGCGTTTGAGGCTGATGGAAAATTCGATACGGCGTGGTGTGCCGTCGCGGAAGAAAATGGTTTTGGTTTCGCTCAGGCTCTCAATGACCCACAAACCATAGATTCGGCCGCTGCCTTCAACCACGGGCCAGGCCTTGCCGGTATTGGCCATCAGGCGCACGGCGTCGAGGCTGAGAGCACTACCAGCCAACTCGGGGAGGATGACGCCGGGGAGGGTGATCGAGTCGTCACCGCGCCCGACAAACTGCCGTGCTGGCGCTGCGCCGAAGCGGTTATTGCTGGCGTGGCGCCATTCGGTTTGGCGTTGCAGCTCCTGGTAGGCGGCAGTGGAGAGGCTGAACACGAACATGCCCAAGGCAAGCATCATGGTATTTACTCCAGGTCAGAGAGTTTGCTGCGCTTGCGAGCGCCTTTTTCGCTTTCGATACGGGCCAGCTCTGCGCGCACGGCACGGGCGATTGCTTGCGGGTCCATCCCAGGCATTGCCGGGATGTGGATTTCGTAAGTGTCGTGGCTGTCGTAAACAGAGCTGCCCGCGTTGCTGATGGGGGCACGAGTATCGACCGTTAACCCAGGCATTGAGGTTGTGCCCAACGCCATGGCGCCGGCAGTGGTGAGTTGCTTGCTCATGTCGGCCATTGCACTCAACGGGCCGTTCTGACCGCCTTCCAGGCCTTGGGTGAGGCCGGCCATGGTGAAACCGCCCAATTCCGCAAACACGCGCGACGGGCTGTGGATGCCGAGCTTTTCCTTGAACCAGCCAATGGTGGAGTCACCGATCGAGGTAATGGCACCTTTGATTTGACCCATGCCGGCAAACAGACCGTTGACCAGGCCATTGACGATCATGTTGCCGAACTCGGTGAAGCGGCTTGGCAAATCCACACCCAGGTAACTCAGCACACCGGCAAACGCCTGGTAGATCAGACCGACCGGGCTGAAGTTGGCCAGGGTGTTGAGGATGCTGCCGATGCCACCGCTGAAGCCGGCTTTGATTTCGGTCCAGGTATTGGTGAAGTAGAGCTTCACCGCGTCCCAGTTCTTGTAGATCAGGTACGCCGCACCAGCGAGCGTTGCGACAACCGCAGCGATGGCGAGTACCACCGGGTTCGCGGCGAGTCCCCAAAGCGCGATGCTCACAGTGCGCAAAGCGGTCAGCAGAACGCCGCCCAGGGTACTGGCCACCGTCCGAATCCCCTGCGCAAGCATTGGGAAAGCGTTGCGCGCCAGGCCGGTCAGGGTGGGCGCCAGCTTCTGCATGATCCTCAGAGTGCCGCCACTCTGTACACCGAACATGGCCATGCCGTAGCGAACCACGGCGAAGGGACCGAGCAGGCTCGCTAAGGTCAGTGCCAGACCACCGAACACAATCGACACACCGGCGACCAACGCCACGACTTTGACTAAGCCGCCGGCCAATTGCGGATTCTCCCGAGCCCAGATGCCGACCTTGTTGGCGATTTCGCCCAGGGTATTGATCAGCTCTTTCAGATCGGGCGCAACGGCGGCGCCGAATTCGGCCATGGCATTGGTGAAGCTACCTTCGGCGGCTTCCATGACATTGGTGAGGGTGCCTAGCTGTTCGTTGACGCGTTTGCGCAGGTCGGCCTGGTTCTGAAGCTTCTGCTGAATCTCCCTGTATCCTGCCAGCCCCTTGTTCATCATGGTGTTCAGGGTGGTAATCGTTTCAGAGTCATCGCCGAACAGCGATTTCATGGTCGCGGTCCGGTCTTCATCGTTCAGCGTTTTAAGCTTTTCGACCTGGGCAAACAGGTTTTCCAGGCCGGCGAAGTTTCCCTTGTCGTCGGTGAACTTGAAGCGGATTTTTTTGCCTTCGATCTCCAGGATTTTGTTGACGTCCTTTACACCATCCTTATCCAACCCAGCCTGGAAGATTTTCCGGAAGGCGTTGCCGGCGGCGCCGCCTTCCATACTTGTTTGATCCATCATGACCAGCAGCGGTGCCAGCTCGTTGGCCGCATCGATGCCTGATTTTTTGATGGTGTCCAATACCGGCGAGATTTTGCTGAAGCCCTGGAGCATGTTGGTCGGGTCAACGCCCGAGTAAAAACCGCGCTGGATGGTATCCATCAACGCCATCATGTCCTTCTCGGAAGTGCGGGTGGCATCTTGCATCTTGGCCGCGAATTCGGCGGCTTCGGCCACTGGCATTTGCAATTGAACGCCCAGGTACGCCGCTGCTTCACCGGTACCGCCGAGAATGCTCTGCGCGCTGAGACCTTGGCGCCGGAGCATCGTCATCATTTCCTGAAAGTCGGCCGTGGTACCGGGCAATCGGTCGCCCAGCTTGGTGGCGAGGTCAGTGATTTTCTGGAAGTCTTCAGCGACCTTTCCCGTGCCGTCCATCATCGACACTTTCAGTTGTGTGGCTGAGTCTTCGTTCGGCGCAAATGCACCAATGGCTTTGGCAATCGGCCGGCTTGCCGCATAACCCGAACCCAGCCCTGCGGCGCCGTTCATGGCCATATTGCCGGCCAGGCTCTGGGTCTTCTCCATCTTGCTGCGTTCGATCGCCAGGCGTTTTTGTTGCGCGTTCAGGGCGATCAGGCGTTTGCCCTGTTCGCTGATACTGGCGTTGGTGGCGCCGATTTGTTCGCGCAGATGGCGCTCGTGGCTGCTGAGGTCCTTGGTGCTGATGCCGGCGCTGTACAGTTTCGTGCGTAGCGTCTGGAGCTGTTCACTCTGCTGTTGGTGCTGTTCTTTGAGTTTCTGTGCTTCACGCACGGCGGTGCGGAAATCCTTGGCCATGGCCTTGGTCGGCACACCGGTGGCAGCAAATTGCTGGCTGAGTGCCCGAACCTTGTCTCGGGCGGCGCCGAGAGCTTGCTCGGTTTGTTCGGCCGCAGCGCGCTGGGTACGCCAGGCGCTGACATCCTTCTGCTGTGCGTTGAACTCCTTGAGGCGGTCACGAGCATCCTTGAGGGCGCGTGCGGCACCGATGCTGCCGTTGTTGATGGCCTTCAGTGGACCGCTCGCCCGGTCGATGGCGTTGAGCAATACCTGAAGTTTTAGATCATTCGCCATCGGTGGAGCTCCGCACCCTGGCGCGCTCGCGCCAGTCCATCAGTTCTTGTAGGCCCAACTGATCCATGTCCGTTGGCGCCCAGTGAAAAACCACGGCCAGATCGGCCATGGCGTCCTCTACGCAACGAGGGATGCGTCCGTCTTCACCGACCTCTGCAACAAAAAACCGGAAATCTTGCTGCCACAGGCGAGCAGGTCGGCCGGGTCCATTCCGGCTGCTTCCGGGGCGGTAATGCCTGGGCTGGTGATGCGTGGCAGGATCTTGATCAGGGTGGCCACGTCCATGTTCAACAGTTCAACCAGTTGGACGCCGCGCAGCTCGCCTGACGCTGGTTTGCGTAGGATGAGGGTGTCGATGGTGGTCTTGCCACGTTTGATCGGCGTATCGAGGGTGACGGTGTTGTCGTCGACAGGTGGTAATGCTTCTACGGTGTCTTCAGGGTTCATGGAAGGCTCCAGATTTCAGGGTAGGCCGTCCTCGATCGAGCACGGCATGGTGCATCAAAGGCCGATGGCAGCACGCTGTTTTTCCAGCATGTCGACGCCGTTGACCTTCTCGATGAAATTGAGCAGATCGATCTCGATGATTTCTTCGTTATCGACGATCAGCTTGTAATAGGTGCAGGTGGTAGTGATGCTGTGTTCGGTGTCTTCACCGGGCTGGGCATCGCCCATTTCGATGGTTTCGTGGCGGCCGCGTACGACAATCTCCACGGCGCTGACTTCACCGGTGTCGTCCTGCTGAAACGAACCGGCGAATCGCAGTTGCACACCCGAAGCGTTCACGGTGCCGAACTGACGGAGTGCGATCAGGTCCAGGCCGCCGGTCTTCCATTCGAACTGAATGCCGTCATCGGAGAAGCCCAGATCCGCCTTGACCGGGCCGTTCATGCCGCCGCCGCGATAGGCTTCCATCTTGCGACCGAGCGGGGGCGGGGTGACGCTTTTGGCAACGCCCTGGTAG
>Ga0065714_10064787_pt1 | contig 18802 bp, 14 predicted proteins | sample MisRhiReplicate2_FD_59101 | JGI IMG/M metagenome (GOLD analysis project Ga0065714, IMG submission 59101) | Miscanthus rhizosphere microbial communities from Kellogg Biological Station, MSU, sample Rhizosphere Soil Replicate 2: eDNA_1 v2... | ecosystem: Host-associated > Plants > Roots >...
AACAGTACGTTCGTTTTTATAAAGTTATTTTATAGTTTAGGGACGTAGCTGTTAAGAAAGGTATTATGGAAGCAAAATTTTCACCACAGGTTAAAGATGTAATCTCTTTTAGTAGGGAGGAAGCGCTCCGTTTAGGGCACGATTACATCGGAACCGAGCATTTATTATTGGGCCTCATCCGCGAAGGCGATGGCATGGCTATAAAAATTTTACGATCGTTGGGGGTTGATACAGGTAAATTGCGCCGCTCAATTGAAGATGCCGTTCGTGGTACTTCGAGTGTTACAGTAAACTTAGGTAATATTCCATTAACAAAACAGGCAGAAAAAGTTTTAAAAATCACTTACTTAGAAGCTAAAATATTTAAGAGCGATTTAATTGGCACTGAACATCTGCTGTTATCGGTTTTGAGAGATGATGATAACATTGCCTCACAAATCTTATTGCAGTACGGCATTACTTATGATGTTTTTAAACAGGAGGTTGAAGTGAATAAAAATGGTTTCAGAGATGATATCTCAAACAGCGCTTCTACAGGAGGCGATGACGATTATCGCGAAGAGGAAAGCTTTAGTACACCTAAAAAGGTTTCAGATATAAAATCTAAGACCCCTGTTCTGGATAATTTCGGTCGTGATTTGACAAAAGCTGCAGAAGAAGGTCGTTTAGACCCAATCGTAGGTCGCGAGAAAGAAATTGAACGCGTATCGCAGATTTTATCCCGACGAAAAAAGAACAATCCAATTTTAATTGGAGAACCTGGTGTGGGTAAATCGGCAATTGCGGAAGGACTTGCCTTACGCATTGTGCAACGCAAAGTTTCGCGCGTACTTTTTGGCAAACGTGTAGTTACATTAGATTTGGCATCGCTGGTAGCCGGTACAAAATACCGTGGCCAGTTCGAAGAACGTATGAAAGCCGTGATGAACGAGCTTGAGAAATCTACTGATGTAATTTTGTTCATTGATGAGATCCATACCATTGTTGGTGCTGGTGGTGCATCTGGTTCACTAGATGCATCCAATATGTTCAAACCTGCTTTGGCAAGGGGCGAAATCCAATGTATTGGCGCTACAACATTAGATGAATACCGTCAATACATTGAAAAAGATGGTGCTTTAGACCGTCGTTTCCAAAAAGTAATGGTTGAGCCAGCTACGCCGGATGAAACTGTAGAGATTTTAACCCGTATTAAAGATAAGTATGAAGAACACCACGGTGTAACGTATACCGACGAAGCTATTTTAGCTTGTGTTACTCTGACATCGCGTTATATTTCAGATCGTTTCTTGCCCGATAAAGCCATTGATGCTTTAGATGAGGCAGGTTCACGTGTTCACTTAACCAACATCCACGTTCCTCAGAATATCATTGATATTGAAGCTAAAATTGAAGATATCAAATTAGAGAAAAATAAGGTTGTACGTAGTCAGAAGTATGAAGAAGCTGCAAAACTGCGCGATACAGAGAAAAATTTAATTGAAGAATTAGATAAAGCTAAAGCGGAGTGGGAGGCAGAAACCAAAACCAAACGCTACGAAGTATCAGAAGATAATGTAGCCGAAGTAGTTTCGATGATGACGGGTATTCCGGTACAGCGTGTTGGGCAAACAGATAGTGCTAAACTTTTGAACATGTACGATAAAGTAGCCGAGAAAATTATCGGTCAGGATGATGCGATCAAGAAATTGACCAAAGCGATCCAACGTACAAGAGCTGGATTAAAAGACCCTAAAAAACCAATCGGTTCATTTATTTTCTTAGGTCCAACTGGAGTAGGTAAAACCGAATTGGCAAAAGAACTGGCCCGTTTCATGTTCGATAGCGATGATTCATTGATCCAGATCGACATGAGTGAGTATATGGAGAAATTTGCAGTGTCACGTTTAGTGGGTGCGCCTCCAGGATACGTAGGTTACGAAGAAGGTGGACAGTTAACTGAAAAAGTAAGAAGAAAACCTTATGCCGTAATCTTATTGGATGAGATCGAAAAAGCACACCCTGACGTATTCAATATCTTATTACAGGTTTTAGATGAAGGCCAGTTAACTGATAGTTTAGGACGCAAAGTTGATTTTAGGAATACAATCATCATCATGACTTCTAATATTGGTGCCCGTCAACTTAAGGATTTTGGTCAAGGTGTGGGTTTCTCTACTGCAGCGAAAACTAACCAGGCCGATTCTCACAGTCGTGGTGTAATCGAAAGTGCATTAAAACGTGCTTTTGCTCCTGAGTTCTTAAACCGTGTTGATGATGTAGTGGTATTCAATAGCTTAGGTAAAGACGAAATCTTCAGAATTATCGATATTGAATTAAAAGCTTTATTCGGTCGTGTTCATACTCTTGGTTATGAAATTGTATTAACTGATAACGCGAAGGAATACATTGCAGATAAAGGTTTTGATAGTAATTTTGGTGCGCGTCCATTAAAAAGAGCAATTCAGAAGTATTTAGAAGATCCAATTGCTGAAGAGATCCTTAAAGGGGAACTGAGTGAAGGTGATGTTTTAGAAATTGATTACGATAAAACTACCGAACTGATTTCTATCAATCACAAAAAAGGCGAAAAGAAAAAAGAAGAGCCAAAGCAAGAAGAAGATTCTTCTAGTAAATAAACAAAAAACTCCCGATGAAAATCGGGAGTTTTTTTGTTTTAGATAATAATTAGTGATAACAAGGCGCAAAGGATCGTCATCTCCTGGAGCACAGCGAAATCTATTATAGATTATTTTGCTGCGCAGAGCCTTCGGGTTCTCTGTTTCGCTTCGCTCGAAATGGCGATCTTTATTTTATATCAAATCCACTAGTGCCTTATAATACCGCTCATAATTCTGAGGATCGGTATTTAAAAACAAGAACGGTTCTATCAGCTCCAGTTCCATCAATAAAAATTCTCCGTTTACAAAAGTACCGTCAACCCTGGCATAGAGACAGTTTTGCGCAAACGAAGTAACATATTGTTGGGCCACTGCAATTAATTCTGCTTCAGGATTTTGTGGATGAACAGTACCACCATGCGCAGGCTGCACCCTAAAATCGCCAGGTTTAGCTTGCTTGATTAAAGAATGACTATACACGCCGTTAAAGAAAATAAACGACCATTCACCGCCTTCCAGAATCTCTGGTAGGAACGGCTGAATGATAAAATCTTCATCCTGAATAAGGTGATTTAATTTTTGATTAACCTCATTTACATTACCTGAATTAACTTTAAATGTGTTTTTTGCACCACCACTCACACAGGGTTTTACAATTAACTTATTGGTGTTGAATTTCTCGAAAAAATGTTCAAGATTTATGCTTTCTTGATTTTGAATGAAGAAACTAGGTGTGATTTTTAATCCTGTTGCTTCAATTTCTCGCAGATATTGTTTGTTTGCGTTCCATCGCACAACATCAATAGGGTTAAGCAATTTTACCTTTTTTGCTTCCAGGTGATCAAGCCAATGGTAAAATTCTTCAATCAGGTCAAAATAATCCCACGGTGATTTTAAAATGGCTAGCGAATAATCTTCCCAGTTTATGTCCCGATCGTTCCAGATTACTTTTTCAATGTTCAATCCTTTTTCTTTAAGGAAATTTAAGAGTTTATCATCCTCACTTTCAACTGTAGCGCTATCATAAGCTCCTTTATCCAGATAGGTAACTAATGCAATGTTCATGGCGTTAAAACTAAGTTTTATCAAGCTGGATTACAAATTTACTAAGGCGGATTACAAATCCGAAGTTCAAAAGCTTAGATTGGAAATCCTACAATGAGTACAAATCTTTTTTAAGAATAGTTTAAGCATCATGCCAGTTTACTTAAAAAAAAGCAACAGATTATACCGAAGAACGCCGTCAATCCCAAGAGCCGGGAAGATCAAAAAAACAGGTGCAGACCAGGTAAATGAGCACTAACAAATATGAAAGGCAGTGGTTTTGTGTTCATAAACGATGATTTAATGTTTTTTTAAAAAATATTGAACACAAACCCCGCAGGGCTCAATCAGACCAAAAAGGACACAAATATAACTGATTAAACGAAGTGCCGCTGTTTTTTGATGCGCATGGGTTTGTGTAAAAGGCTCATTGCTGGATTGACAAAGCGCTTTGGGTACTTTGGCGCTCCAAAATGCGAAGCCTTCTTGAGCACAGCTAAAAACAACATTAACTGTGAAAAACTACCATGCCCCGCTGCATGAGCGGAAAAGTCAATGTTTGTCCCAAAATATTTTTATAAATGAATTGATGCCAGCTAAGAACTGAAAGGCATCTACGTGGTAGCATTACAAATCTGTAACAACGAATATTCTTGAGATGGCCGTGATAATAAAACCACGACCACAGAGCGCTGGGGATTTTTCTCCCCAAATTTTAAAACAGACTCACCTGGTTACTTGGAATTTTGAACAAAGTATGGTCTAAAATAATATCATTTACATTTAAGCCGTTTAAACGGCAGTGCAGCCTGAAATTGTCTCTGATCATCTGAGAAATATTGCCATCGCCACGCATTCGGTCGCCAAAACGGCTGTCGTTTACATTACCGCCGTGGCAACTCTGAATGGAATGCCAGACTTTCTCAAAACGATCTGGAAAATTTTTTCTAAGCCAATCTTCAAATATCTGTCCTATGGCTCCGTTTAACCGCACGACAGTATAACCAGCTTTAATGGCACCTGCATTGGCTACGGCTTTTAAAATTTTCGGAATTTCATGATCGCTTAAACCAGGCACCAAGGGAGCAACCATAACGCCCATAGGTATGCCGGCTTTGCTTAATTCCTCCACAACTTTTAAGCGTTGTTTGGCCGTTGTAGTACGTGGTTCCATCACCTGACGCAGGTCTTCATTTAAACTATTAATGGAAACATAAACCATACATAGGTTCAGTTTAGCCATTTCCTGTAGAATATCCTGATCGCGGAGGATCAAGGAGTTTTTGGTAATCATGCCAATGGGCTGCTTGTATGCCAGCGCGATTTCGAGTAATTGGCGGGTGAGTTTAAATTTCCTTTCTGCAGGTTGATAACAATCGGTATTGCCTGAGAGTGAAATGGTCGTCGCATTCCAACCTTTTTTCTCCAAAAACTTTTTAAACAGTTCAGGAGCGTCTTTTTTTACAATTATTTTTCTTTCAAACTCGATACCTGCACTATAACCCCAGTATTGATGAGAGTTGCGGGCATAACAATAGGTGCAGCCATGTTCGCAGCCCTGATAGGGGTTAAGCGAATAGGCCATGCCCACATCCGGACTATCAACCCTGTTTACGATGGTTTTTGAATTTTCGAAAATAAAGGATGTTTTGTGGTCGCTTTCTTCCCAATCATCTATCCCTTCACGATGTTCTTTAATGTAAACGTCTTTTAAAAACTTATTGTGTGGATTAACCTGGGCGCCCCGTCCTTTAAAATACTGTTTTTCTTCTTCGCTAATCATGAATTAAAATTACTAAAAATATTAGTAATTTTAATTCTCAATAATGGTTACTTTTCAACAATTTTAGTTTTAGATCCCATCATACATCTTACATTTTCCATCACTGCTTCTTTGGAAGAGGTATATAATCCATCGGTACCATATCGGCCACTTTTTCGTAAGCCCAATAACCTTCGAAAAGTAAAGATCGTGAATCATAAATACCACCATTTTCATAAAAACGGACACCCTCACCGGTTAAATTGGCAACAGAGATTTCATTTTCGGGGACATCTAAAGGCCTGAAAATCCAGAAACCGGTTTTGGAGTAAGCCAGTGATTCTTTTTCTTTTGTATATTGAATCAGCAACCCATCGGTATAACTTAAGTATTTTAAGTTCTGATTAAAATAATGCACTAAGGTATCAGGAAGCACATCCGCTCTTGAAAATTTATCGATGGTTTTTGGCATTTCCTGTTGCTTGGTCCAAAAGGCAAGCAAAGCTGTATCTATTTTCCCTTTGGTTTGCCTGATGCCGGTTTTTTCAGGTACGGCTTTAATCTTTTCTAAATTGGCATTGATGATGTATTGTGGATAACGGTTAGGGTTGGGGATTTTGATCATTTTATTGATGATAAAGCCTTCTTCCTTTGTTTTATTGGCATAAAGTGAACGGAAAAAATGTTGCGAAGAACCATAATAGGCCACTTCACGGGCGGCAATGTATTTTTTCTTTTTAGCAGCCGAAGCTTTTAACTCTTCAAAAAACGGGTGGCCAGAATAATAAATAATGTGGGTTCGGGAATTATATTCGAAATGATCGAGCATGTATTTAAGGCGGTAGCCCAAAGCTTTGTTTTCGATCACCAAAAATTCGGTTGTAGAAACGGTGAGGCTACTTTTAGTTACATCATAATCTACATTTAAAACCTGCGGATTTAAGATTTTGCATTGTGTTGCATTGGGCGTTTTACCGATAAAAAATTCTTTAAACTGGTTAATATATTTCTGACGGTTAGGGTCGGCCCTAATCACCACTTCATCAAGCTGGGCAACATTTTCTTTTAAGACAAGTTCTACCTGCACCGATTTATCGGAGATGATAACACTTTTAGAATAGGGGAGGTAACCAACCAATTGAACAAGCAGATCATAACTGCCCGGCTTTAAGTTTGAAAGTTTAAATCTTCCGTCGTTATCAGCAACCGTAGCAATTTTATAACCACTCAAGTAGATACTTGCACCAGGCAATCCATCTTTTTGATCCCTAACCAAACCACTAATTGAGAAGGTGTTTTGAGCAATGGCATTAGTACCCAGGATAATCAGTGTAAGGGCTACTAAAAGGCTTTTAATCATGGAGACGAATGTAACCAAAAGGCACAATATTTATTAAAAACGAAAAAGAATTTTAACAAATTTAACATTTGATGGTGATCTTCATAAGAGCTGTCATCCTGAGCATAGCGAAGGATCTTTAAAACGATATTTAATCCAAAATAGCTCAAACCGATTGTAGTGAAATGATTGGTTTTTTATTTGAAAACGAAAGCTCTGTTTTCATGGCTGTAGCAGCCCCGCCATTGCTTGTAGTCCTCGTTACGTTGCACTTCACTGTGGGCTACCCGCTCTGTCAGGTTTATTTAACAGAGGCAGATGCTGCAATGGTACAAAAATCCTCAATAAGATTACCAGCCTTGCCAGCTAAACCCGACCGCAGTGGAAAACCCACAGCCCGAGGCATGAGGGGGAGGATTTGCAACGAAGGGCGGGACTGCTGAAACAAAAAAATGTTGTATTTGCTTTCCAAAAAAGACAAATGGCGTTTGGTAGATATTCCTTTTACTGCATTAACAATATGTCTATTTTCTTTCGACATCAACCGGTGGTAAATAATCCATTGGCACACTATCGGCAATTTTTTCCCAGGCCCAATAGCCGGCGTAAAGCATGGAGCGGGGATTATCAATTGCGCCATTTTCATAGAAATATACTGGTGTTACTTGTAGGGTAATGGTCGATATCTGATAGTCGGGCATATCTAAAGGCCTGCTGATGGATAAACCAATTCTGTTTGCAAATAATGGATCTTCCTTTTCTTTGGTATAAACAATGTATAGTTTATTGGTAAAGTTTATACTTTTGATACTCTGATTTTTAATGTGTACTAAAGTATCTTGCGCAATAGGGCTGCGGCTTAAAATGGAAATGCCATTGGGGAGATTTTTCTTTCTGATCCAGTAACTGAGCGAATCTCCAAGATTAATGGTTATGGTTTTGCGTACTAAACCTTCCTGAACTTTTGTTAAACGTTTAATATTTGCCTTTATGGTACTATCTGAAGGCTTTTCAGTATTTGGTTGGGTAATTAATTTATTAATGATAAAGCCTTCTTCAGTTGCCTTGCCATTATAAATTGATTTAAAAAAGTGCTGTGAAGAACCCAGGTAGGCGGTTAAACGTTTCTTTGCCCATATTCTTTTTTTACGGGCTGATCCTTTTAAGTCTTCATAATAAGGGAAGCCTTCATAATAGATGATATTTGTTCGGCTACTGTACTCAAAATTATTGACCATGTATTTTATCCGGTATCCTAATGCCTGGTTCTCGATAATTAAAAATTGATTCGTTTTTACTGTTAGTTTTGCATCCTCATTGTCGTAATCGATAAGCAGCACATTTGGATTAATCATTTTACACTGTTCGGCATTTGGTGTTGTACCGATAAAAAAATCTTTAAACATGCTTATGTAACGGGTATATTTGCCGTTATTATCTGTTACCGTAGCAATTTTATAACCACTTACATATACACCAGCTCCGGGTAAAGCCTCACCGCGTTTATCTTTAACCATGCCCGAAAGGACATAATTTTGCTGTGCTAAACAAAATTTACCAATAAATAACAGGCATATAAGTGATAAGGATTTCATTGTATAAATATAAACTAATTTATTAGTTTATTAAAGATGCGAAAGAAATATTACTTAACGGTAATGCTAATTCAGTGGTCAGTGTCCTCACAGACCACTAATTTTACTGATTTTGATTTGATATGAAAACGGTCTTTAGGGATACAGACCGTGGAATTAATATGATAAATTAAGCCAATAATTCTTTTGCATTTTCGATGGCTGATGCTCCTGGGTTTTTCCCACTTAACATTTCGGCAATTACACCAATGCGTTCTTCCTGTTTAAGCTTGCGGATTCCGGTAGTGGTTTTTCCTTTATCCTCATTTTTATGAACGAAGTAATGTGATATGCCTTTGGCTGCAATTTGTGGCAGGTGCGTAATCGAAATTACCTGCATATTCTGTCCTAAATCGGCAATTACTTCCCCAACTTTTAACGCGGTTTCACCAGAAATTCCTGTATCAATCTCATCAAAAATAATGGTTGGTAAGGAAGTATGTTTAGCCAATAAAGCTTTTATGGCCAACATTAATCGTGATAATTCTCCACCTGATGCTACCTTATTTACCGGTGCAGGGGCCTGACCAGCATTTGCTGTAAAAAGCAGATTAATTTCGTCCAGCCCGTCTTTATTCATCTCTGATAGGTTTTTTTGATCCAGAACTAATTTAGCATTAAGCATACCCACTTTTTTTAATGTGGTGCTGGTTTGCTCTTCTACCACCTTGATGGCCTTTTTACGGTTGGCCATTAACTGGTCGGCCTGTTTGTGCAGTGCCTTTTTGAGTTGGTCGATTTCTTTCTGAAGTTTTTCAATATGCTCATCAGAAGATAAGAGCCGGTTCAGGTTTTCTTCCAGTTGCTTTTGAAGTACTAACAGTTCTGTATTATTGGCTAACCTGTGTTTTTGTTGAAGTGAATAAAACAGATCTAACCTTTGGCTTACAATTTCTAAGCGATCGGCACTATGTAAAGTATTTTCTTCTATTGCAGAAACCTCATCGGTGATGTCTTTGATTTCAATGATCGATGAGCGCAAACGTTCGTATAATACATTAATTGCCGGATCGAATTTTTCTATGCCCTGTAACTGTAACGAAGCCTCTTTTAAAATCTGAAGGGCAGATGGCTCACTTTCGTTAATTAATCCTGAAGCGGTAAGTAATGCTCTTTTTATGGTTTCGGCATGTGTTAAGCGCTCCAGTTCTTGTTCCAGTTCTTCCTGTTCGCCCTCTTGTAGTTTTGCCTGTTCGAGTTCGTTAAACAAAAACTGTTCATAATCCTGTTTGTTACGGGCTTCGTCGGCTTCAACGATTAATTTTTTTAATAGGGAAGTATCCTTTCTAAGTTTTTTAAACCCGCTGCGGTAATCAAACAATAAGGATTGATGATTGGCTAGTGAATCAACAATCAATAATTGAAAATCAGCATCATTGATCTCTTGCGTGGCATGCTGCGAGTGGATATCAATCAGTTTTTCGCCGATCTGTTTCAGGATAGATAAATTAACAGGCGTATCATTAATGAACGATCTTGTTTTACCATCAATAGAAATTTCCCTGCGCAAAAGGCTTTCGTTCGAAAAATCAAGGTCATTTTCTTCGAAAAGTTCTTTTAGGTTTTCGTCTGCCAATACAAAACTACCCTCAATAACACATTTTTTATCCTGGTTAAAAAAGTATTTGCTTTCTGCCCGCTGACCCAAAATTAGCGACAATGCACCCAGTATGATGGATTTACCGGCACCGGTTTCACCTGTGATGATATTTAAGCCTTTATCGAATTCGATATCAAGACTATCAATTAATGCGTAATTACGGATAGAAAGTTTTTGTAGCATGCTAAGCAAAAATATTAAAATTTATTCAACAGGCCAGTACAAAACAAAAACAGCGAAACAAATTTCATTAATTCTTTACATCTGCTGTTTTAAAAAATTAAGTACAGTTTCATTAAAAAGGAGAGGATTTTCGTTAGGTATCATGTGCGTTTCCTTCTTAAAAATAATTAGCTGTGAGCCGCTGATGTTGCTGGCAATAAGCCTGGTATGTTCAGCTTTAATTACATCCTTTTCTCCGGCCAGTACTAATGTTTTCGCACTGATCGTATGCAAGTCTTCAACATTGATGTTGGGTTCTGTGGATAACATCAAAAGCAATCTTGTCATTTGCTTTGATTCGGCATCATTTTTTTGCTGAAGCATTTTTAGATCTTTTTTTAATTGATTTAGCATGCTTTTTTCAACTGCATTTTCTGTTGGGTTTAGATTTGCACCCATTACAATCAACTTTCCAACGTACTCTGGATATTTAATTGCCATAATCAATCCTGTATTTCCTCCATCACTCCACCCCAAAACATTTACTTTTTTAAGGTTAAGGGAATCTAAAAGAACCTTCATGTCAGAGGCAAAAATACCATAACTTAATTTAGAAGAATCATTATCAATACTCTTTCCCTGTGCCCGGGTATCAACGGCAATAACACGATAATACTTGGCTAATTCGGGTATCTGTTTGTTAAAATCTACAATCGACTGGCCATTTCCGTGCAACAACAATAGAGGTTTACCTGTACCGTAAGATTCGTAATAGATTTTTATTCCATTGATATTGCAATATCTTCCTATGCTTTTGTTGGCCCCGTAGTTGGTTTTAAAAATCACAGAAGCTTTTGTTGTTTTAATCAGTAATGCTTTTCCGCCAGTTGAATCTGTTCTATTTCGCAAACCTACGGTGCTACCGTCCGGTATATGTGCATTGGTTCGGAAACCTTTTAATGGATCATTTTCATTATTTTCAAAGTCTGCGTTTTTTATAGGAAACGCCTCCCAATCTCCACTTTCAGTTTTAATTTCGAACTTTAAATTATCTGCGAAAAAGTTCCCATTACCTTCAAAATTGGCATAGAGCCATATTTCTTTAGCCTTTGGATTTATTTTACTGCTGATTTTTAAATGATGCCACACGGTATCTTTAGTCACATCTTTCGCTAAATTGGCATCAAGCCATTCGTCATCGTTAATAACCTGTTGGGCTTTAATCACGATATTTTTGAGTGAATCTGTTTCTGTCGATTTTAATTCCAATGAATATCGAAAATCCCTGCCTGCAAATTTTTCGATTTTTAAAATAATACCAAAACTGTATGAGTTGGAAACCACTCTTGTTTGGGCAAAAGTAGTTAAACTGAAAATGGTTAAAAGGACAATGATGTTAAACTTAATGGAGCGCATAATAAAGTAATTTTAAACTTTGGCGAAAGTACAAATTAAATTAAGTCGAAATTTATCAAACAAAAACAGCGGAGAATTTTCTCCGCTGCTCCTTAATCTGTTTGGTTGTGTGTTGTTTTATTTAATCGAAATGCTGATGCTATTGTTATTTGCAATGGTAATTGGGTTATCGGTTTTTAGAAAACTTTTTAATGCCAACTGATCTGCAATTTTAAAATCAGCTTTTTTATAGGTTACTACCGCATTCTCGATTTTCAATGTTTTAGCTGGATCTGAAAAATTTTTATTGTTGTAAAGCATTACAGCAGGACTGATCTGTGAGCTTTTGTTGCTGCCTTCAACTTTTTCTTTTTTCTCTTTCTTCTCCATTTTCTCTTTCAGCTCCTTTACTTCACCGTCGAATTTTTCTTTCAGCTTTTTATATTCTTCAGTCTGTTTTACTTTGCTGTTGGCGTTATTGTTGTCATTGTAAAAGAATACTGTTCCATCTGGGCCGGTAAGTCTGTTTCTATTTCCTTTAAATATAGAATCAGATTGTAAGTTGGTTAGGCCTGATAAATTAACCATATCACCTGATTTCAGTACCTGCATTCTAATATTATCCAATTGAGCTCTGAACTCTGGTGTGTTGATTTTTGCAGCCATATCTTCTCCAAATTTTTTCCATTTGGCTTGTGCTTCTGGTGAACCGAATTCTTTATTCATATCTTCACGCATTTTTTTCCATTTTGCCTGAGCCTCTGGAGAATTCATTTTCTTTTGCATCTCTTCGCCGAATTTTTTCCATTTAGCCTGTGCTTCTGGTGAATTGTATTGTTTGGCAATATCTTCTCCAAATTTTTTCCATTTGGCCTGTGCTTCGGGTGAGCTGTATTGTTTGGCTACATCTTCGCCAAATTTTTTCCATTTAGCCTGTGCCTCCGGTGAGTTATATTGTTTAGCCATATCTTCTCCAAATTTTTTCCATTTATCCTGGGCTTCTGGCGAGTTATACTCTTTATAAAGTTTTGCGTGTAAAAGGGAATCGTTAAATCTGAATTTAAATGAACTATCAAGATTGATCCTATATATTCCATTGCTGCCAAAAAGTTCGTCCCTGTAAAAATCTTTTCTTAAGCTATCAGGCATTTCTTTAAGAGAGTTGTACTCTTTTTTGTTGCCATTTGCATCAATGGTAACTATTTTGATTTTACGTTTTTTGGTCGTATCGGTACAGATCAGGTGGCTTATAGTTCCGTTCGCAGACCTTACGCTCAAAATCTCCTGTTTAGGTTGTATTTTGTTTTCTTTTTTCTTCTCTGTTGGATTGATCCAGGCAATAGAAAACAAGCAGGCTACTCCTAAAGTTAAGGCTGCCATTTGTTGTTTGGCGTTTAAATAATTTGTTTTCATGTTGGTTATTCTTTTAATGCGTTGATACAAATTCTGGGTCTTGCCTGTTGCCGCCAGTGCATAAGCGGGACTTTTTTTATCTTTTAATAATTCTAGTTTAAGCAGGGCATGGGCATAATTCAATGGTTTTCCGGTAATTTTTAACACCAGATCATCGCAGGCATGCTCACGTTCAATATGTATAAATCTACCTGCCATCCATACAAATGGATTATAGAATAACAATGTTTCTATGGCTGTTTTAATGAGGTTCAATAGGAAATCGTTTCTTCTGATATGCGATAACTCATGGATTAAAATCGCTTCTACCTGATCGTTGTCTAATTGGTTGACCAGGGCTAGTGGAAATAATACCACAGGTTTTAAATAACCGATTACCAAGGGTACGTTAACAATAGAAGAGATGTGGAACCGGATAACTTTATTGATTTTTAGTTGGGCTGTTACTTGCTCGAAAATAGTTTTCCAACTATCCGGAACAACACTTAAACTTTCTTTTTTCAACTTTGAAAGCTGACCGTAGCCTTTAATAATAACAAATAACTGAAGTAAAATACCAATAATATAAAATACGACTACAACAGGAAAATACTGCTCGGCCTTGCTGCTAAAACTTGGTGGCAGGCTGTTAAAATATTGGTAAACCTGTATGTTTTGCGCATTCACTGCGGGAGCCTGATGATTAACATTCAAATTTAATTGGTGAATGAAATTATAGCCAAACCCAATAAACATTAATATGATAGCACCAAAAGCAAGATTGTGCTTATGTTTTGCCGCCAGTTTCGGAATGCTGAGCATGATGATAAATAAAATGCCATAAATAATGGCGCTTTGCCAAAGTGAGTTTAAAATACTCCAGCCAAATGCTTTGATGAACTGTTGTAATAAAGTTTCCATAACGGTGGTTTTAATTTTTATACGGAGATAATCCGAAAATTTTACTGTTTATTAGGGATCTAAACCCTACACCTTTCAACCTTCAACAATAGCCTTACTTTAGGCTATCTAAATATTTTTTTATTTCGTCAATTTCTTCCGCACTTGCACTGTGGTTACCCAAAGCCTGCATTACTAGCCTCGCTGCCGATCCGTTAAATACGTTATCGATCATTTTGTTTACCAGTTGTTTTTCAGTTTTGTCCTGGCTAACCAGCGCTTTATAGATGTGCGTTTTTTGGTTGGTATCTCGCTCCACCATTCCTTTCTCGTGCAAAATCTGCATCAGTTTTAAAGTGGTGGTATAACCAGATTCTTTTTTATTTAATGCCTCATGAACTTCTCTTACAGTCGCATTCCCCTTTTGCCAAAGCACCTGGAGGATTTCCATTTCACCCTCTGTTGGTTTGATGTTATGATTAGTCATATGTTACAAGTTGTACGAATTATTTCGTATTCAAATGTACGAAGATATTCGTAATATCAAAATATTTTAACAAAATTTTAACTTTATTGGTTAATTGTTGAAACTGATTAACCGGTAATTATGCTATAAGACGCATGAGAAGTTAGCATGTTGGATCTCCAAGGATTAATATTGGGTTAAATCTATAAATTGGTTAATCGGTTAACTGTAATATAGAATGTAGGGTAGGGAAAAATGTAGCACGCCTATTAGGTTTGGGATGGGGAAACTTCACCTATGAAAAACTGACTTGGGTGATTAAACTAGATTGATGTGAATACCGGCCCGTGATTAAGGCCTGCAGGCGTATGAACGAAAGTAGGACAGACTTTGATTGAAGTGCTGAGATTGCTTTTCTAAAACTAATCATCATAATAATAGAAACTGCACAATCGATAGTCCGGAATCTAAAGTAACTATTGACCAATGAACCACTGACAAATGAACTAATTCTTCTTTAGCCCTTCGTATTTTCCAATATTTGCCGGATCGATTTCTGCCAGCATATTATAGGCTTTCATGCGCTCTTGTCCATTGAGTTTAGAAAGTACATTGGTTACTTCTTCGGCTTTAGTGGCAAAGTAAACATTAGGGAAAATAGAGCCCAGTTTCTGCTTATCCATTTGTTGCAGTGCAGGTAGTGCGGCAACAATCTGTGTTAAGCCTTTATCATTATCGGTTAGCTGATCCAGGCCACTTAAATGGTAGCTGTAAATGAAATTGCGGAGTTCGGCAAAAACGGGGTTTAAAACATTTTCGTTGAACCAAAAGCGGTTACGTAAGCCATCGGCTGCTCTCCAGCCGGTATTACCAGAAGCTTGCGCAAGGTTAATAATATTCTGTGCTTTTTTGTAAAAAAGAGTTCCACCCATTTTGCTAAAACTGTCTTTATCCATACCGATGATGGTATAAGCATAGTAGGTGAGGAGGGCACTGATATTGGAAATGTAATTTTGATCAGAGAAGTCGATTGTAGCACCATCGTTGAAATTAAAATCGAAATTCTTATCACTCATGTTTAACAAGGTGCTATTGTAAGAGCTGTTAAAAACCGGGCGACTGCTTTGAATCTGCGCTTCGGCAGTGTAACCAGAGCCGCCATCCCACGAATTAATGGTAATGACAAAACTGCACTCAATGCGCTCCTGAGGTTTGTAACTTTCATTACTGAATTTATTATTGTTTAAAAAATCGCGGATTGTTTTTTGCAAAGCATCTAAAGTTGGTTTGCTGATGTTCGAAACCTGTGGAGCCAGTAAAGTTACCCTTGCATTTAACTCCTGCGCCTGCAACTTCCCAAAACCAACCAATAACAATATCCAAACAATCTTTTTTATCATTTCGCAATTTTTAAAATGGCAGTACAAATATCTTTGGCAACATCTGTTTTCGATTTCATTTCAAATACAGTTCGTTCTAAAGCTTTGTTAAAAATAGTAATTTTATTGGTATCTGATTTAAAACCTGCACCCTTGTCATTCAAAGAATTTAAAATAACCAGGTCAAGGTTTTTCTTCTCGAGTTTACCTTTTGCATAATTCTCTTCGTCATTGGTTTCTAAAGCAAAACCAACCAAAATCTGGTGTGCTTTTTTTGCTGTACCTAAAGAAGCGAGTATATCCGTTGTTTTTTCCAGTTCCAATACCAATCCGCTATCCTGTTTTTTAATTTTTTGGGTGGCAATCTGCTTGGGGCGATAATCAGCTACGGCCGCGCACATTACTGTGATATCGCTTTCAGGGAAAACTGAGGTACATGCATCGAACATTTCACGGGCACTCACCACATCAATTCTTTTTAAACTTTGTGCAGCTTTTTGTGCGGTTGGTCCGGCAATTAAGGTAACCTCGGCACCCATTTTAGCCAACTCATCTGCCAAGGCAAAACCCATCTTTCCTGAAGAGTGATTTCCGATAAAACGCACAGGATCTATAGCCTCGTAAGTAGGACCGGCAGTAACTATTACCTTTTTACCATATAGAGGCATAGATTTTTTAAGGGCATTATCCAGGAATGAAACAATTTCTTCAGGTTCAGCCATTCTGCCTTCGCCCCAAAGTCCGCTGGCCAGTTCGCCATTGGCAGGAGCAATAACGGTATTTCCAAAACCAATAACACGTTCAATATTGCTTTTGGTAGTTTCGTGTTTCCACATATCCAGATCCATAGCCGGGGCAACATAAACCGGACATTTAGCGGAGAGATAAACAGCTGTTAATAAATTATCACAGATTCCCGTTGCCAGTTTGGCTAAGGTATTAGCACTTATCGGAGCGATAACAATGAGATCGGCCCACAGGCCTAGCTCAACATGATTACTCCATACGCCTGTTTCTTCTTCGAAATATTGCGTATAAATCGGATTTTTAGAAAGCGTAGCAAGGGTAAGTGGTGTAATGAAATTAGCACCATCAGGGGTAAGAATAACCTTTACGTTTGCGCCAGCTTTTATAAGCAGCCGAACCAAAAATGCCGACTTATATGCTGCGATGCTACCGCAAACGCCAAGGATTATGTTTTTATTTTTTAGCATAATGCGCAGAGTACATAAGGCATGGAGCATAGAGCGTAGTGCTAAACGCTTTGCCCTAAACGCTATGCGCTATGCCAGTTACTTTTGTTCTTTAGCAGGATTTCTGTGATAAACTTTTTCATTCAAAAATTCATCAATAGCAATCAAAACAGGCTTCGGCATACGCTCGTAGTGCTTGCTGATTTCAATCTGCTCACGGTTTTCGAAAATTTCTTCCAAATTATCGTTGCTAGAAGCAAATTCTGCTAATTTACCGTGTAACTCTTCTTTAACGTTGTTCGAGATCTGATTTGCTCTTTTGGCAATTACCACTAATGATTCGTATAAATTATCAGTAGTTTTATCTAAATCGTGTACGTTTCTGGTTACTGTAGTATTTGGTACAGCAGGTTTGTTAGTATTCATCTATTACTTGTTTTTAATATTCGTATTATCTGCATTAGTTGGTTTTGCAGAAACGGTATCTTTTAATTTACCGGTTCTGATCAGCATCTGCTTGTATTTTTCCTGATCGGCAGCATATAAGGCCAATTCTTGCTTGGTAGCCACAATCCCTGCTTCAACGTCACTCTTAAGCGCCTTTGCATCTTTAGCAAATTTACTATCCGGGTGATTTTCAGTAAACTCAGTATATAAGGCAAGTGCCTCATTATATCGGTCTTCCTGGCGGATGACATAGCTATTTTTTGCGTATAAATATTGCGCTTTAATCATCAAAAAGTCCATTTCCTCAGCATATTTAATATCTGGGTAGTCTCTTTGTGCATTTTTTAAGGCAATAACAGCCGCTCTGTAATTATCTACATTACTAGGGCCTGTAGTTAAATACATTTTAGCATTTTCAAATGCTTTATCCTCCAGCTTGCCCCTTAGTACAGCAATATATTTCCCTGCAGCTGCAGCACGATCGCTGGTAGGGTATAAGTTGATAAATAGTTGTAGCGCATCAATAGCTTTATAGGTATTTTCCTGATCTAAAGAGAAATTTGGAGATTCTAAATAATAGCAATAAGCACCCATATATCTCGCTTCTTCTGCATTCTTACTTGCTGGGTAGGTTTCCGCAAAACTTTTAAACTGGTATCTCGCAGTAGTGTAATCACTTAATCTATATAATGTATAAGCATAATAATAGTTCAGATCCTCAGCTTCTGCACGGCCACGATATTTTTGAGAAAGATCCTCAAAAAGCACTAAGGCCTTACTGTAATCGCGTTTATTATATAAACGAAGCGCCTCCTGGTATTTTTTTGCAACGTCATTGCTCGCTCTTAATTTCTCGAAACGACTTTTACAACCCGCAATACCCAAAGCGGCGATAAATAATAAAATAATTAAGTGTTTAACTTTAAACATTCTGCAAAGATAATTAATAATACGATAACATCAATAAAAACAATTCGTCGCTAAGCTATGCAAAGCAATTCAGTAGAATATAACAGTTAACAATTTTTAACATATATATAAGGTTCGCTTATATACTATATAATATACACTCATTTTTTTCAGCAAAGCAGTTGTTTTGCTACTATATAAGTATGCTCCCACTATGCGTTTGTAGTGCCGGCGTGAAGTTGGCATCTACTTCAATCGGGTTTAGTTGGCTGAGGTTAGGGGTAATATGAAGTTTCTAAATGGTCTGTGCGGGGAATTTCTTAGGTATATAAGCCTGTACAAACACCCAATTTATCAAAAAGTTTCAACAGCAGTGAAATTTTTTCTGCTTGTAAACCATCAGGTTACGTTAAACCTTAAGATATTCCATAAAAAAGCTTTGCGGTAGCAACAAAAATTCCTACTTTTGCATCCCGCTTCGGAGGAAGGGTTTTAGTTGAAAAGGTGGCATGTGGATAAGGAGAGCGTGATTTATTTTAAAATAAATCTTGCGGGAGAGAAAAAGATTGCTACCTTTGCA
>Ga0065714_10064788_pt1 | contig 18794 bp, 14 predicted proteins | sample MisRhiReplicate2_FD_59101 | JGI IMG/M metagenome (GOLD analysis project Ga0065714, IMG submission 59101) | Miscanthus rhizosphere microbial communities from Kellogg Biological Station, MSU, sample Rhizosphere Soil Replicate 2: eDNA_1 v2... | ecosystem: Host-associated > Plants > Roots >...
TGCTGGCGGAGCTGGAAGAAGCCGAACTGGCATTTCGCGGCGTGGCGCCGAAAGGGCGGTTACGTGTCGATCTGCACGGCACGTTGGCCAAGCACTTCGTGATCCCGGCATTGCCGCAGTTCATGGCGCGCTACCCGGACATCGAACTGTCCATCAGCGAGGCCGACCGCTTTGTCGACCTGATTGCCGAGGGCGTCGACTGCGTGCTGCGCGCCGGCACGCTAGGCGACTCCGCACTGATCGGCCGTCGCGTCGCCAACCTGCGCCAGATCACCTGCGCCAGTCCGGCTTACCTGCGCAAATATGGAGAGCCGAAGCATCTCGACGACCTGAAAAACCATCGCGCGGTGAACTACGTCTCGCGCACGACTGCCAAGTTGTTTCCCTTCGAATTCATGGTCGATGGCGAACTGAAGGAAGTCGCCATTGATGGGGCGCTTTCAGTGTTCGGCGCGGAAATTTATGCGGCGTCGGCGATCGCCGGGCTGGGCCTGATCCAGTGCCCGCACTACCGAATGGAAGCGCAAATCGCCCAAGGACTGGTGAAGGAAATCCTCACCGACACACCGCCACCGCCGATGCCGGTGTCGGTGCTGTACCCGCATAACCGTCACATGTCGCCACGGGTTCGGGTGTTTGTGGACTGGTTGGGGGATGTATTCGCCAAAGCATCATGAGGTCAAGGCTGGAGCGCCAGAAGCGTAAACAAACTCGCCCCTACCGTGCTCTGCAATCGTGAAGGAACACCTCTGCATGGAGTTGTCATTCTCCGCATATCAACAAGTAACGCCACTTGTCCTGATTTTTACTGTGTATTCGGCGTGTCTATGAATCGCCCACGTTTCTCTAGGCAGCTTTGCACAGTGATTTGGTTTTGAGATCAACCCCTAAGCAAAAGCGCTCGGTGATGTAAACGAAACCATGAAGGGTTCCGTAGTCAAGCATCTGAACTATGAAGGCGGCAGGGATTCAGTGGCGGCGGAGTCTGGAAAAGACATCATCGGCTCGGTCGGTGGTTGCTCGTAGGTTGAGGACAACACGGCGCTGAGTTGATCGCCCAACAGGTTCCGGGCGCGCTTCTTCTCTTCGGCATAGTCGCGATACAGGTAGTGGCGTCTCACCCGAGAGCCAGCCAGTACATGATTTTGGCAGCGATCGATGACGTCCAAGCTAACGCCTAAGGCTTGCATCATGGTCGCGCCTGTGCGGCGCAGATCATGTGGCGTCCAGTCACCGTTCTGGCCGTCGGCGAGCACCAGCGTATCGTCATGACGCCGTCTGGAGAGAGCCTTACGGGTTTTGAACCGGGCCTGACGATCGCCCACCTGCTTACTCACCACTTTAACATCAACATGCTGATCATCCTGCTTGTTCGGAAAGCACCACTGAGAGTCTCCCGTGAGGCTCTTAAGTTCCTGAAAGAAATGCAGGGCGAAGGGCGAGAGGAAGATATGGTGGTCCTATTTCTTGCCGCGAGTGCCTTTGACGTTTTCGCTCGGAATAAACCAAGTCTGCTGGTCCAGTTCGACATTTTTCCATAAGGCCTGCAGCAACTCGCCAATCCGGCACAAACCGCCGACGGGCGCCGTCCTGGTCAAGCTTGCGCCACAGGAACAACTGGTTGGCATTGATGCCGTTACGCCGAGCGACCACCGAAGCGCTTTGCCCGGGCTCAAGACTCTCGCGAACCATGGCCAGTTTTTGCTCTGGGCTCCAGCGGCGCCGCCGCTCCTGGCCCCAAAAGCTCCCCACTATTGTCGTTGCTATTAGTCATAAACATAACAGTTTTCCTATCCCTTATCGTAAGGGGGGAAACGGAGTCCTGTTTTTCATGGGGCCCGTTCAATGATCTAATCTTTCTCTTTTTACGATTATAGAGATTGTTTGTTCTGTAATTGGATTGACTTTACGCATAAATCGAAAGGTAATTTTTCCTATCCGGGTATAGCATCTTTCAGCATTAAAGCCGTGTCGATACGAGCCCAATCCTTCTCTGAGGGAGACCTAATCTCCAGGTCATGCTTGTCTCGCAACATGAGCAGAGTGAGAGGTTGCTATGCTGGAAATTCGTCACCTTATGGGGATGCAGATGCTGCGCGAGATGGGCAGTATGCTCGAGGCAGCGAAGAAACTGCAGTTGACACAGTCGGCGCTGTCCCATCAGTTCTCGGGATTAGAAAAACGATTAGGGACGTCGCTGTTCGAGCGTAGAAGTCGGCCAGTGCGGTTCACTCGTACAGGCAGGCGAATTCTGAAATTGGCTGATTCCCTCTTGCCGGAGCTCTTCTCCATTGAGCATGATCTAGATGGATTGGCTGGTGCTTCCTGTGGTCGGATCAACATGGCCGTAGAGAGTGCGGAGTGGGCGCACTGGCTTATTCCCTTGATAAACCAGTTTCGAGGGGAGTGGCCTGAGATTGAGCTGGACGTTTTAGCGTATTCCCCCACTTCTCCATACGAGGCCCTAGATGGGATGGGGGTCGATCTGCTGCTGACTACCGAGAGCATTAGGCTTCCTGGCGTTGTCAGCGTTCCCCTGTTCACTTATGAGGTGCTGTTGGGGGTGGCCAATAATCACAAATTGGTCAGAGAAACCTTTATTGCACCAAGCGACCTTGCCGAACAGGTCTTGATTACTTCTCCCGGTGAGCGTCGCCATCTTCCGATCTTTGAAAGATTTCTAAAGCCTGCTGGTTTGGAGCCTGCATCTCATCGCTACTCGGATTCTTTAGTGTCGATCACTCATCAAGTGGCATCCGGCCGCGCTGTTTGCTGCCTCCCTGAATGGGTGATACGAGGAGAGAGTTCTCGTGGGATGATTTCGTCCAAGAAGCTCGGCAGTGAAGGGCTGCATGTGACGCTGTACGCAGTTCTTTCCCGGGATGCCTTAAAGGCTTCGCATATGCGCCATTTCCTTCTAGCTGCCCAAGAGGGGCCGCGAGGTTAAAGGGCAGCGCTGCTGCTCCCTGTTCCGACCACGAAATTTGATCGCGTACACGTAGCGCCTCAAGCTATGTAGCGGCCGCAACGAGATTATCTGATGGAGACTGCAATGCGAGGTTTGTCGGAGAGTTGTCCAAGCCTATGGCGTTGGCAGGCGACTTTAACCACAGCAAGCGCGCATGCACTTCAGCCCTGATAGGCAACGGGGCATTTGGCTTGTTCCAAAAATTCACAAATGCCCATCTTTAATTCCACTTTTCGCTCTGCGATATATCGCTAAAAATGTACGTACGCTTCACAAGGGATTATACGATATTCCTCCCCCTAGGCTTGCTAGCCGTGGTAAGCGCGAACCGATACATGGGTTGTGGCGGCATCTGCGGTTGGAGGGATCGGCGTTACGGGAGCTCGCTTCTGGTATGAGTTTGTACTTGGGAGAGTCCAGGCCAAGCCTCGGGAGTTTGGTTTTATGAGCTTGTAGTGATGAACTGCATGGTTTTGAGGAGTGTCTGAACCGAAAGTGCCGCGTCACGGAAGTGTTAAAAGTTTGACTATTCGGCCGTAAAGAGCCCGCGTAAAGAGGACTTGCGGTTTGAAATGCATTCCCTGCTATGGCTGTATCAAAGTGAGCGAAGCACCAAAACCGCTTGGTAGAGCCAGGCAGCTTAGATGCTCGGATTTGGATGCGGCCTTCTTGAGGACATAAGTGATTTTATCGCACGCAAATCTTGCTGGACGCCTTCAGCTCCAGAAGCGAGAAGCTTGACTGCATCTCCTTCACACCCGGAACGGTTCGCAAGCGGTTGAGGGCAAATTTCGAGTAGCTTTCAAGGTCGTCTGCCAGCACCTGGAGCATGTAGTCGTGCTGCCCGGAAATGTTATGGCAGGCAATAACTTCGGGCATTTCCAACACCCATTTTTCAAATGTGCGGCAGGTCGACTCTGTATGATTTTCCAACAGAATGCTCACAAACACCACCACCCCAAGCCCTAACAGATGCCTGTCCAGGACGGCTTGGTAGCCGCGAATCACGCCGATCGTCTCCAGGCGTTTCAGGCGCTTCCAGCACGGCGACGGTGAGAGCGAAACGCGCTCTGCCAGCTCCGAATTGCTCAGCCTGCCGTCGTCTTGCAGGATTTTCAGGATTTTTATATCTATATCGTCCAGTTCAATTTTCGCGTACTTAGATTTCATGGTTGTTCCTCACCGTAGAAGAATATTTCTCATATTAGGTTTTATGTGATGCAAATGGAAAGAATCTTTTTGGGGGTTATGGATACACTGGATTTGCCCACGACGAAGCTCGAATCCCTCGTCAGACAGGCCTGCGGGCGGGGGGCGTGTGGTCTCGATTCCAATACCAAGAAGAGGCGCAAATGTCTTACTCCAGCTACCACAAGAAGAAAATCGCTGATCAAGATCTGCATCCGGAAACGCTGATGATGTCGTATGGCTACGACCCGTTTCTGTCGGAAGGTGCGGTCAAGCCTCCGGTGTTTCTGACCTCTACCTTTGCATTTCGCACGGCTGAAGACGGCGCCGAATTTTTTGACATCGTGTCGGGTCGCAAACCGCTTCCGGAAGGTGAATCGGCAGGCCTGGTGTACAGCCGGTTCAACCACCCCAACCTGGAAATCGTTGAAGATCGCCTGGCGGTACTCGACGGGGCTGATGCTGCGGCGGTGACCTCAAGTGGTATGGCGGCGATCGGTGCTGTCCTGCTGGCTTTCCTGCGGCCGGGTGATCAGATCGTTCAGTCGGCACCTCTGTATGGCGGCACTGAGACACTGATTGCCAAGATCCTGCCGAATTGGGGGATCGGTTCTCACGGTATTGAAAACGGCTTGTCCCGAGAGTCTATTCGCGATGCGCTGGAAGCAGGCGCCAGCCAGGGGACGGTGCGAATTTGCTACATCGAGACACCTGCCAATCCAACCAACTCGCTGATCGATTTTGAAGGGCTGCGCCAGGAAATTCATGCCTTCAGTACCCGGCATGGCTATCTCCCGATTGTTGTCTGCGATAACACCTTGCTTGGGCCGATTTTCCAAAAGCCGATCGAGCATGGCGTTGATCTATGTGTCTACTCGTTGACCAAGTACGTGGGTGGTCACAGTGATTTGGTTGCCGGTGGCATTACCGGCAGCAAGGAACTGATTGCCAAGGTCCGCAGTATCCGTAGCGCGTTTGGTTCCCAACTGGACCCGCATTCATCCTGGATGATTTCGCGCTCGATGGAGACCTTGGTTCTGCGCATGAACCAGGCCGCACGTTCAGGCTCGACTATTGCCCATTGGCTTGCAGACAACCCGCACGAACAAGTCACTGTGCTGCACCCCGAGCTCATCAAAGATGAGACCTATCAAACCGTTTACAAACGTCAATGCACCGGGCCTGGCTCCACCTTCTCGTTCATCCTGGCGGGTGGTCGTGAGCGCGCGTTCAGGTTCATCAACGCCCTGACGCTGTTCAAGTCTGCCGTCAGTCTCGGTGGCACGGAGTCGCTGATCTGTCATCCAGCCTCCACCACTCAGTCAGGCGTGCCCGCAGAGTTGCGCAGCAAGGCCGGCGTTTCTGAAGGACTGATCCGCATATCGATCGGTCTGGAGCATGAAGCGGATCTGATTGCGGACCTCGAAAATGCTCTTCGCAGCTGATTAGCGCGCCAATTGCGGGGTAATAGATGAATAGCATGACGAAAGAGGCCGTGGCGGTGCAGAACGCCGGCGATATTGATCCTTCTGAAACGCGGGAATGGCTGGACGCGATTGATGGCCTGGTTCGTTCCAATGGTCATGAGCGAGCCCAGTTTCTGCTGAAGAAAATTGAAACTCATGCCCAGGAACTGGGCGTGGCGACACACACCGGGCCGTATTCGGCGTATCGCAATAGCATCCCCCTCGAGTCTCAGGGTGGCTATCCGGGCGACCTGGTTGTCGAAGAGCGATTGATCGCCATCATGCGCTGGAACGCGCTGGCCATGGTGGTCCGCGCTAATCAGGCATATGGCGATCTGGGTGGCCACATTGCAAGTTACGCCTCGGCAGCGGAAATTTTCGAAGTGGGCTTTCAGCACTTCTTCAAAGGCCCCGATGCGCCTGGCGGCGGTGATTTGGTTTATTTCCAGCCGCACTCCGCGCCCGGTATTTACTCGCGGGCCTTTATGGAAGGTCGGTTGAGCGAGGAGCAGTTGTCGCGCTACCGGCAGGAGATCAATGGCGGCGGGCTTTGCTCCTATCCCCACCCTTGGCTGATGCCTGAATTTTGGCAGTTTCCAACAGGCTCGATGGGCATTGGCCCTATGAGTTCGATTTACCAGGCGCGCTTCATGCGCTACCTGGAAAACCGGAGGTTGGCTGACACGAGTGCTCGTCACGTTTGGGGTGTTTTCGGCGACGGCGAAATGGATGAGCCCGAATCGATCGGCGCGCTGACACTGGCGGCCCGGGAGAAGCTCGACAATCTGACCATGATCATCAACTGCAACTTGCAGCGCCTGGATGGACCTGTTCGCGGTAATGGTCAGATCATTCAGGAACTGGAATCGCTGTTTGCCGGCGCCGGCTGGAATGTCATCAAAGTGCTTTGGGGCTCGGATTGGGACGCGCTGTTTGCGCGCGATACCGACCACATACTGCTCCGTCATTTAGCGGCGACAGTGGACGGCCAATACCAGACGTTGGGTGCCAACGATGGCGCGTTCAATATCACCCATTTCTTCGAGCAAGATCCGCAGATCAGAGCCCTTGTTGCGCACATGACACCGGATGAAATCGACGGGCTGAAACGTGGCGGACATGACTTCAAAAAGCTGTTTGCCGCGTTCGCAGCAGCGAAAGCCCACAAGGGACGGCCAACGGTAATTCTTGCGAAAACCAAGAAGGGCTATGGCATGGGCGGGGCGGGCGAGTCCCGGATGACCTCCCATCAAGCGAAGAAGCTCGACCTTGAAGCGCTGAAGGCTTTCCGTGATCGCTTCAAGTTGCCACTGACTGACGAGGACGTTGCCGCATTGCAGTTCTTCAAGCCTGAGCCGGGCAGCGTGGAAATGCAGTACCTGCACAAGCAGCGCGAAAAACTCGGTGGGTTGCTGCCTGTGCGGCGCCCCCGTGGCGATTCTCTGCCGATTCCCGCTATAGAGAGCTACGCGAAATTTGCTCTGGAGGCGGAAGGCAAGGAGATGTCGACGACGATGGCCGCGGTGCGGATCTTTGGGAGCCTGCTCAAGGATTCAATTCTGGGGCCGCGTTTGGTACCGATCGTTGCGGACGAGGCGCGTACCTTTGGCATGGCGAACATGTTTCGTCAGATCGGCATTTACTCGCCGCTCGGCCAACTCTATGAGCCGGAAGACGCCGCCTCGATGCTCTGCTATCGGGAAGCGAAAGACGGTCAGTTGCTCGAAGAAGGGATTACCGAGGCCGGAGCGATATCGTCCTGGACGGCGGCCGCAACGTCTTACAGCGTGCATGGTATTTCCATGTTGCCGATTTACATCTACTACTCGATGTTCGGCTTCCAGCGAGTGGGGGATCTGATTTGGGCCGCCGCGGATCAGCGCGCCCGTGGTTTCCTGTTCGGTGCTACCGCCGGTAGAACCACACTGGGTGGTGAGGGACTTCAGCACCAGGACGGCTCTAGCCACATCATGGCGGCTTCAATCCCGAACTGCCGTGCATACGACCCTGCGTTCGCCGGCGAGTTAGCCGTGATCATGGACTACGGCATGCGGCAGATGCTGGATCGCCAGGAGGACGTGTTCTATTACCTGACGGTGATGAACGAAAACTACGCCCAACCGACACTGCTTGAGTCGGTACGCGAAAGTGTGGTCAAGGGCATGTATCTCTTCAAGGCGCAAAACCTTGAGAAGCCCCGTGCTCGCGTACGACTGCTCGGCTCCGGCGCGATTTTCCTCGAAGTTCAGAAAGCGGCGCAGATCCTGGCGGAGCAATGGCAGATCGAAAGCGAACTGTGGAGCGTCACCAGTTTTAGCGAACTGGCGCGAAATGCTCGCGAGGTGGAACGTGACAATCGTCAGAATCCAGAGCGTGAGCGGCAGACTTCGCACGTCCAGAACTGCCTTCAAGGAACGTTGCCAATCATCGCGGCCACCGATTATGTCCGGGCGTTGCCGCAGCTGATTTCAAGCTATCTGGATGGTCGCTACGTTGCACTCGGCACTGATGGCTTTGGTCGCAGTGATACGCGAAGTGAGCTGCGAGAGTTCTTCGAAGTCGATAGCAAGAGCATTGTCTTGGCCGCACTTGATGCGCTGGTTATTGAAGGCACTTTGGAGAGTTCAGTACTGACTGAAGCGATTCAACGATTGGGAATCGACACTGGCATGGCTGCTCCCTGGAATTGCTAACGCAAGCTACTACGGGTTGATGACTGATCAGAGGAATTGCAGATGGACGATTTGACGTTTCATGCGGAAACACTCCTGACCCATTCCGGGCGGGAGCATAACCAGATGGGCGGAACGGTGAATGTGCCGGTGTATCGGGCATCCACACTTCTGTTTCCAACGGTGAGTGCTTTGCAATCAGTGCAAGGGACTCTCAATACTTATGGCCGGCACGGTAGTCCGACAACCCGCTCATTGGAGCGTGTGCTGTGTGACCTGGAAGGCGCCGCGGGGGCGATGTTGACGCCCAGCGGGCTCTCGGCAGTCACGACTGCGTTGCTGGCGAATCTTCAGCCTGGCGACCATTTGTTGATGACTGATTCGGTCTACGATCCGACCCGTGCTTTCTGTAACAAAACCTTGAAGTGTTTCGGTATTGAAACGACGTACTACGATCCGCTGATCGGAGCGGACATCGCGCAGTTGATGAGATCGAACACCAGGGTTGTATTTGTCGAGTCTCCAGGGTCATTGACCTTTGAGGTGCAGGACGTCCCGGCCATTGCGCAAGTTGCTCATGCCCACAATGCGATTGTGATCATCGACAATACCTGGGGCACTCCCTTGCATTTTGCTTCGTTCAAGCATGGTGTCGATGTCTCTGTTCATGCCGCGACCAAGTACATCGTGGGGCATTCAGATGTGCTCATGGGGGTCATCATGACCACTGAAGAGCAATATCCGAAAGTTCGGGCGTTTTACAAGCACTTGGGTATTTCAGTCAGCAGTGACGATGCCTATATGGCATTACGTGGTTTGCGCACTCTGGCGGCTCGGCTTGACCGCCATCAAAGTAACGCCCTAGCGGTTATTGATTGGCTGAAATGCCAGCCCGAAGTTGAGAGCGTCCTGTCGCCGGCGTTACCAGGTTGCCCTGGCCATGAACTGTGGAAGCGGGACTTCACAGGTTTTAACGGATTGTTTGGCGTGATATTCAAACCTCTCCCTGAGTCAGCCGTCAGCGCATTGCTTGATGGAATGAATATCTTTGGCATGGGATACAGTTGGGGCGGTTATGAAAGTCTGATAATCCCGGCAAACCCTTCGGCCTACCGCACAGCTACGTCGTGGAACGCCCACGGACCTTTAATAAGGTTTCATATAGGGCTCGAACATCCAAAGGATTTAATTAAGGATCTTGATCAGGCATTCGGGAGGTTACGAAAACTCAATAATCGATAATAAAAAGCAATACCCATCTAAAAAATAATAACAGCCTTGGCTATATGGCTTAAGTTCTGCCGTGCTTTCAATCTAAGAAGGATAAAAAATGAAACACAGTAACGCATTAAGAGCTACTTGGAAAATCACACTCGCCGTTGTCACTCTGAGTGTGGCCACATGGGTCTCCGCTGATCAACTGAGCGAGATAGAAACCCGAGGAGAGTTGACCTGTGGTGTTCTCGGAACCGATGAGCCCTTTAGTTATATTGGTGACCCATCCAGCCGACAAATCGTTGGTTACGATGTTGATCTATGCAAGGCTGTTGCGGACAGTCTCGGGGTAAAACTGACGCTCAAGCAACTAGCGGTAGCGGCGCGCATCCCCGAGTTGCAACAGGGGCGAGTGGATATCCTGGCCGCCACGCTCACCCGCACCAAGGAACGTGAAGATCAAATCGACTTCTCGGCTTCAACGTTTGTGACCGGCGCGAAAGTGATGGTCAAAACATCCAGCGGGATTGATGAACTCAGCCAGTTGGCTGACAAGCGGGTGCTCACGGTCAAGGGCACGACAATGGAGCAAAACATTCGCAGCACCTTGCCGACGGCGAAAGTTATTTCCTTCGACACCGGGCCGCAGGCACTTCTCGCCCTCAAGCAAGGCAAGGGTGTGGGGTTCGCGACCGATGAGGCAACGCTTGTAAAGCATTTTGCCGAATTGGGTGACGATGCGAAAAACTACAAAATCATTGCGCAAAACCTTTCAACCGAGAACCTCGCGCTTGGCATCAGGAAAAACGAGCCAGCCTTTAAGGCCCAAGTCGACAAAGTGCTGCTCGGTCTGGAGTCATCAGGGGATGCGCAAAAGATTTTCATGAAGTGGTTCGGCCCTGAGACCAAAATGAAATACGCGACTCGCTCGTTCAAGTTTGAACAAAGCGCTAACTGATTAGACAGCAGCCCGGCTTCGGCCGGGCCACGGACTTGATCATGAAAAACTTCGATCTGTCGATGCTGTTGTCTGGGCAGTATCACGAATGGCTTGTCAGCGGCATCTTTCTCTCGGTACAGCTGGCTTTAATTACGCTCGTATTGGCAGTGCCCTTGGCCATCGCCATTGCTACTTTGAGAATGGCGCCGTTCGCCATACTGAGGGGAATCGCCATTACGTATGTAGAGGCGATTCGAAATGTTCCGCTGCTGGCACACATGCTGTTTTGGTACTTCGGGGCGCCAGAGTTTCTCCCCGATGGAATAAAGGAATGGCTGTACGACCATAACTTTGAAGCGGCGAGTGCGGTGGTCGCACTGGTGCTCTATACCGCTGCATTTATGTCCGAAGATATCAGAAGCGGATTGCGCTCAATTCCCAAGGAGCAGATGGAGGCGGGCAGGACCTTGGGTTTTGGCTTCATGAAAACGATGCGCCTGGTCATTCTTCCTCAGTCGCTTCGCATCACCGTTCCGCCGCTGATAAACCAGACGCTCAATCTTTGGAAGAACACCAGTATTGCCATGGTTATCGGTGTTGCAGAGCTGATGTACCAGGCGCAACAAGTGGAAAGCTCAACTTTTCGAGGGTTTGAGTCGTTTGCCTTCGCCACGGCAGGCTACATAACGGTCTCTCTGTTGATCTATGGATTTTCCTTAATCTATCAACAGCGCTATCCGGTAAGGAGTGTTTAATCATGTTCGATGTATTGCACACTTACGGTCTCTATTACTTGATAGGACAGTACCCGAACGGCCCTCTGGGTGGACTTTCACTTACGTTGATCCTGGCAGCCGCAGCGCTTTTGCTGGCACTTCCGGTCGGGGTGATCTTTGCGCTTTGCCGTATCAGTCCATTTCCGCTTTTAAGGGTGCCCATCACCGCAATCACGTACTTGATTCGCGGAACTCCGCTGTTGATGATTATCTTCTGGGCCTACTTCCTGCTGCCAACCATAACGGGGGAGAGGACCGACCAATTTACTACCATGTTGGCAGCGCTGGTCATTTTCGATGCTGTTTACCTAGCGGAGATTATTCGGGCGGGGATTTTAAGTCTGCCAAAAGGCCAAATGGAGTGTGCGCGTGCGTTGGGGCTCAGTTATGTCTCTGCGATGGCATTCGTGGTATTGCCTCAGGCATTTAGAAACATGCTTCCCTCACTGGTCAATCAGTTTGTCTCGACTGTGAAAGAGACATCGCTCGGGTACATTATCAGTCTGTCAGAAGTGTCCTTTATCGCTTCGCAGATTAATACAATGATGCCCACAAAGCCGGGTGAGATTTATGCGATGCTCGGCCTGACTTACTTTGTGATGTGCTTCAGTCTTTCGCGATTTGCCTATTGGTTAGAAAGACGGCTTGCCGTTCGTACTGTAAAGGTATAACTACAATGATTAAGCTAGACAAGGTAAACAAGTGGTACGGCGAGTATCATGCCCTGGCTGATGTCAGTGAACATGTTGCCAAAGGCGAAGTGGTCGTAGTCTGCGGCCCTTCGGGGTCCGGAAAATCCACCATGATCCGGACACTCAATCGCTTGGAAGCGATCCATGACGGCAGTATCTACATCAATGGTGTTGATATTTATGATCGCAAGGCCAGCGTCAATGAACTACGCAGCCGTATTGGCTTCGTCTTCCAGCAGTTCAACTTGTTTCCTCATCTTACGGTACTTGAAAACTGCACATTGGCGCCGACACGTATTCGCAAGTTCGCCAGGAAAGAAGCAGACGAATTGGCAATGGGCCTGCTGGAGCGCGTAGGTTTGGCGCATAAAGCCTGTGCTTATCCATCCGAGTTGTCCGGCGGCCAGCAACAGCGGGTGGCGATCGCACGGGCATTGGCGATGAATCCCCCGGTGATGCTGTTTGACGAGCCGACCTCGGCGCTCGACCCGGAAATGGTTGGTGAAGTTCTCCTGGCGATGAAGTCCCTGGCCAAAGAAGGGATGACGATGGTTTGTGTCACTCACGAAATGGGGTTCGCTCGTGATGTGGCTGACCGAGTCATATTCATGGATCAGGGGCGCATCCTGGAGAGTGCCCCACCCGATACGTTTTTCCTCCAGCCTGAGCACCCTCGAGCGCAGCGATTCCTTTCTGATATTCGCTCGCCATTTTCCAACGCTTTGCCAAAAGCATCGTAAGTGGATGCCTGAGGGGGGGCTTATCCGACCATACCCTTTCAGGTCTTCAACTTGGCGTTAAATAAGAATCTCGATTTTGTCGCAGATTGTCAGGGGACTATTGTCTCCAATGCTTTGGGGGTACTTGAAGTGACTGATTTTTTTGAAATTAAAGTTCCTAATATCGGTGACTTTAAAGAAGTTAGCGTTATTGAGATTCTGGTTAAAGTAGGTGACTCGGTATCGATTGACGACGCCCTCGTCATACTCGAAACGGACAAGGCCGCGATGGAGGTGCCGGCTTCGAACGCCGGTACGATTACCGAGGTAAAGGTGAAGTTAGGTGATCAGGTTTCAGAGGGAAGTATTATTGTTGTTCTTGAAATAAAAGCCTCTTCAGAATCGGCGAAGCCTCTATCCGTCGCAGAAAAACAGATCGCATCGACTATTATTGAGCAGATTTCCATACCTGCCGGCAGCACAATTGAAACTGCAACAGATATCCCTGTTATCCATGCGAATGCGCAACCTTCAAATACGGCTCATGATTTTTCGGCCGTTCACGCGAGTCCGTCAGTTCGTAAGTTTGCCAGATCCTTAGGTGTTAGCCTCAATCAAATAAATGGCAGTGGACCGAGAGACCGAATTCTAAAAGAAGATATCGAAAGTTTTATTAAAGACAAACTCGATACTTCATCCGCGTCGAATAAGGCTGGCGCTGGCGTTGGCGGTATAGATCTTCTTCCGTGGCCGACTGTTGATTATGAAAAATATGGCCTCATCGAAAGAAAACCGCTGAGCAGACTGAAAAAGATTTCTGGCGCCAACCTTCATCGCAATTGGGTGATGATCCCCCATGTGACGAATAACGATGAAGTGGACATTACTTCCTTGGAAGAACTGCGGGTTGAACTGAACAAGGAAAATGAAAAAAGCGGGGTAAAGGTCACGTTGTTGGCATTTATGCTGAAAGCCGCCGCCGTTGCATTGAAGCAATTCCCTGATTTTAACGCATCTCTGGAAGGGGACCAACTGGTGTTGAAGCACTATTGCCATTTGGGCTTTGCCGCTGATACGCCGAATGGCCTGGTCGTTCCTGTTGTTCGCGATGTTGATCACAAAGGCGTCCTGCAGGTCGCTAAAGAAATGATAGAGCTGGCCCACTTGGCTCGTGAGGGCAAGTTGAAGTCCGATCAAATGCAAGGCGGCTGCTTCACTATTTCCAGCCTTGGCGGGATTGGTGGAACGACCTTCACCCCGATTATCAACGCGCCGGAAGTTGCCATTCTTGGCGCTGGTCGAGCCTTCATGAAACCGCACTGGAACGGTAAAGAGTTCGTGCCGAGACTGACAATGCCGCTGAGTTTGTCTTGGGATCATCGAGTGATTGATGGTGCCGAAGCTGCCCGATTCCTTACCTTTTTCGGCAAGCTGCTGAGTGATTTTCGACGGGTCGCGATCTAGTCATATGACCAGCCAGGGACTGATCTTTTGCCTCCCCGGCTTAGATGTAACTTCAAGATGGGAAGAGCGGCAGCATGGGCAAACAAACTGAGATAACGGTGCCGGATATCGGTGACCTCAAAGATATTGAGTGTGATGTCCTGGTGCTTGGCGCTGGCCCGGGAGGCTATTCAGCAGCGTTCCGCAGTGCCGATTTGGGTATGAAGACGGTCCTGGTAGAACGCTATCCAAGTTTGGGAGGGGTTTGCCTGAACGTTGGGTGTATTCCCTCTAAGGCGCTTTTGCATAACGTTGCCGTTTTGGAAGAGGCGCAGCATCTTGCGGCCAATGGCATTGTATTTGGCGCGCCTTCAATCAATGTCGGCCAACTGCGGCGCTACAAGGAAAAAGTGGTCAACAAGCTGACGGGTGGTCTGGCAGGCATGGCCAAGATGCGCAAGGTTGAGGTCATTCAGGGCAGCGGTAGCTTCGTGGATGCTCATCATCTTCAGGTGGAGCTTACCGATGATGATGGAAAACCGAATTCCAGCGCTAAAAAGCTTATTCGCTTCAAACAGGCGATCATTTGTGCGGGCTCACGGGTCAGCAAATTGCCGTTTGTACCCGAAGATCCCAGGATCGTTGACTCAACCGGCGCACTGGAACTTCCTGATATACCCCAGCGAATGCTGATTATCGGCGGCGGCATCATTGGGTTGGAGATGGCGACTGTTTATTCCGCGCTTGGAGCGCGTCTTGATGTCGTCGAGATGCTTGATGGCTTGATGCCTGGGGCTGACCGGGATCTGGTAAAGGTTTGGTTCGGTAAAAACCAGCATCGGTTTGATCGAGTCATGTTGAAGACAAAGACAGTCGCTGTTGAGGCGATGGCCGACGGCATCTGGGTGACGTTCGAAGGAAACGAGGCGCCAACGGAAGCACAGCGTTACGACCTTGTATTGGTGGCGGCAGGTAGAGCGCCTAATGGTTCATTAATCTCGGCGGACAAAGCCGGGGTGATGGTGAACGAGCGTGGTTTCATCCCGGTAGATAAGCAAATGCGCACCAATGTGCCGCACATTTTTGCTGTCGGGGACATTGTTGGCCAGCCCATGCTCGCGCACAAGGCTGTACATGAAGCCCATGTTGCGGCTGAAGTCGCGTACGGCGAACAGGCTTATTTTGATGCCCGAGTGATTCCCTCGGTTGCTTACACTGACCCGGAAGTAGCGTGGGTGGGGATGACTGAAGATCAGTGCAAAGATAAAGAAGTACCCTATGAAAAAGGTCTCTTTCCCTGGGCGGCTTCAGGACGGGCCATTGCCAATGGTCAGGAAGAAGGTTTCACCAAGTTGCTCTTTGATAAAGCAACCAGACGCATCATCGGTGGCGGTATTGTCGGAACGCACGCCGGTGATTTGATTGGTGAAATTTGCCTGGCCATCGAAATGGGCGCTGATAGCGTCGATATTGGAAAGACCATCCATCCTCATCCTACCTTGTGTGAATCAATCGGCCTGGCAGCAGAAGCCTCACACGGTGTATGTACTGATCTACCGCCAAAAAAGTAGTCCTCTTTAAGCCGTGAGCGACTGGGTTAAATATCTTCCGTTTAACCGGATCACAGTCACTTTGATCAGATGCAAAACCCAATAAGCAGGACTTGAAGATGGCTGGTCTGGGCAGTACCGATCGCGCTATTTTGGAACTTCTTCAGCAGAATGGTCGTTTAACCAATGCCGAAATTGCATTGCGTATCAACTTGTCTGCTCCCGCTTGCTGGAAGCGCTTGAGACGCCTGGAAGAAGAAGTAATAGAGGGCTACTACGCCAGTTTAAAGCGAACAGCCCTGGGCTTTAATGTCCTGGCGTTTATCAGTGTGACGTTGAGCTCTCATTCCGCAGAGGCGGCCCTGAAATTTGAAAAAGACGTCGGTGATTTTAAAAATGTCCTTGCTTGCCACAACCTGTCCGGCAAATACGACTATCTGCTGCAAGTCGTGGCTGCGGATATGGAGGAGTTCCACGCTATTGTCATGCATCGAATCCAGTCTTCAGGAAATATAAAAATGATGCATACTGGTTTTTCGCTGAGGGAAATAAAGCGATCAACCCGATTGCCGATTTAAGTTGGACGAGATTTCAATACCGGGTGAATCAATAATGTTCAGACGACTTGGCTTCAGCCACAAGATCCTTCTGGCCGCATCGTTCTTGGTAATCAACGCTTTTGCGTTATTCGCCATCTATAACGACTATCAACAAAAACAGGCCATTAGCAATGACCTGCAGATAAACATGCGCAACATTGCGCAAATAACCGCCAGCAACATCCAGAACTGGCTGAGCGGCAGGTTTATGTTACTGGACAGTCTCGCCGAGGGTTTAAACCCATCAGCCAATGCCAATGCCGAGTCCAGGTCCCGGTTGCTACAGCAGAAGACATTGCTGAAAGCCGTCGAATTCGTCTATTTGGGTACTGACCAAGGCACCTTCGATATTTACCCCAAGACCACGATGCCGCCGGGCTACGATCCGCGCCAGCGACCCTGGTTTACGGCCGTTCGCGATGCGGGAGAGAGCCAATTGACGGAGCCGTACGTTGATGCCAACACAGGTCAACTGATCATGACGATCGCGGCCCCGGTCGAGGGTGTGGGGGTTGTCGGTGTGGATCTAGACTTGAAGATGATGGTCAGCTTGATCAACTCGCTGAATTTCGACGGCATGGGTTACGCATTTCTGGTCAACGGTGATGGCAAAGTCCTTGTTCATCCCGACCCGCAGTTCATGATGCAGCCGCTGCAGAAGCTGTTTCCGACGGGGGCGCCAGCACTGGAGGCCGGCGGGTTTGGTGAAGCCAAATCGGTCGAAGGCACTCGCATCGTCACCTTTATGCCGATCCAGGGGTTGCCGGGGGCGAAATGGTACTTGGGCATTTCGCTGGATAAAGACAAGGCGTTCGGCATGCAGAAGGCATTCAGGCTGTCGGCGGCCCTGGCCACTGTCGTCGCCGTGGCCAGCCTGCTGATCCTGCTGGGCATTCTGATTCGCCTGTTGTTGCGCCCACTGCATGCCATGACACGGGCCATGGAGGATATCGCGCAGGGGGAGGGTGATCTTACCAAGCGACTGACGATCAACCATTTGGATGAGCTGGGTTTGCTGGCAAGCGCCTTCAACCAGTTTGTCGAGCGCATCCATCATTCGATTGGCGAGGTAGCCCTGGCCACTCGACAGGTGGATGAAGTCGCCACCGGAGTCATCGAGGCGACGAAGGCCTCCATCGACAATTCGAAAGTGCAAGCCAGCCGTACCGCCAGCGTTGCGGCTGCGATCCACGAGCTCGGAGCCGCGTCCCAGGAAATTGCCGGAAATGCCTCCCGTGCATCCGAATATGCCAGCGCCGCGCGAAAGCAGGGTGATGAAGGCGTACAGGTCGTGGAGCTCAATATCGAGGCGATGACTCGACTGTCGGAGTTGATCCTTGCGTCCAGCAATGATCTCGAGGTGCTCAACGGCAAGACGGTAGATATCGGCCAGATTCTCGAAGTGATCACCGCGATCTCCCAGCAGACCAACCTGCTGGCCCTGAACGCTGCCATCGAAGCAGCGCGGGCGGGCGAGGCCGGACGAGGTTTCGCCGTGGTCGCCGATGAAGTGCGCAATCTGTCCCACCGAACCCAGGAGTCGGCGCAGAAAGTCCAAGGACTAATCGAAGAGCTGCAGGCTGGGGCCCAGGTTGTGGTTGGCACCATGAGCCGAAGCCAGCAACACAGCGCGCAAAGTGTCGATAGCGCCAACCAAGCTGGTCGGCGCTTGAGTAACGTAACTCAAAAGATCAGCGAGATTGACTATATGAATCAATCGGTGGCAACCGCGACAGAGCAGCAAAGCGCGGTAGTCGACACGATCAACTACGATATTGTCGAAATCAATCTCCTCAACGAAGCTGGCGTCGAAAATTTGCAATCAACTCTAAGCGCTTGTGCCAATCTGCAAACTCAGGTGGCTCGTCTCAGACTATTGGTGGGTGACTTTCGGATTTGATGATATCTGGCCTCAATGTATTTGCTAGGGAGAAGGGCTTTTTGTGCTGCTCGCAGTTGATGCCGCGTGTCGAGAGTCTTGATTAAAAAGTCGAGATGATGGTCATGGTAATTCACGCATCAGAAGCTGGACGACGAGATTGCGTTGCTAATGTGCTTAAAGTTTGCCAAGCGCAGCGAGAAGGTAAGCCCGGATCAAGCAAGTTCATGAAGCACACCAGCTTCAGCATCCACACGCAGCTGTTCAAGCTCCTTGTGAAACGCCTTGTCCTGAACCGTGGGCCTACTGATGTATGGCTTTCGTTCGGGTTGAGGCTGTGTTGTGTTGGCGCTGATTGAAAACTGACCCACCCTGCCGATTGAAAATTGACCCAGGGCGGATTGCTGATTTTTGTCCCTGCAAAGTGGTCGACACCGACTCGTCCTTCCAAAAACTTCTAGTAAGGGCGGGCGTGCCCGTTTTATAAACTATTGACTTCCTTTTATTTTCTAATGACCACTGAAGGGAAGGTAGGCAGTAAATGCAATAGGCCGTCTAAACCACAAGTTTATAGTGGCGCCTATGGAAACCTTCAGGAGTATCGAATGCGTTGTGCGCAGCGCCGGAATCGGCAGCCTCGCCGAGGTCGCTCGATGTTTGAGCGATACTAGCTGGGGAGCCAAGAGT
>Ga0065714_10002633_pt1 | contig 18790 bp, 15 predicted proteins | sample MisRhiReplicate2_FD_59101 | JGI IMG/M metagenome (GOLD analysis project Ga0065714, IMG submission 59101) | Miscanthus rhizosphere microbial communities from Kellogg Biological Station, MSU, sample Rhizosphere Soil Replicate 2: eDNA_1 v2... | ecosystem: Host-associated > Plants > Roots >...
GTGTCTGCTTGATTAGGGTGCTAGTAGTCGATGACCATGATCTCGTTCGTACAGGCATTACACGAATGCTGGCTGACATCGATGGCCTGCAAGTAGTCGGCCAGGCAGAGTCCGGGGAAGAGTCCCTGCTGAAGGCGCGTGAGTTGAAACCCGATGTGGTCTTGATGGACGTCAAGATGCCCGGCATCGGCGGTCTCGAAGCTACCCGCAAACTATTGCGCAGCCATCCCGACATCAAGGTCGTCGCGGTGACCGTGTGCGAGGAAGATCCGTTTCCCACGCGGCTGTTGCAGGCGGGTGCTGCAGGCTATCTGACCAAGGGCGCCGGATTGCCGGAAATGGTCCAGGCCATCCGCCTGGTGTTTGCCGGGCAGCGTTACATCAGCCCGCAAATTGCCCAGCAACTGGCGATCAAGTCTTTCCAGCCAACCAACGATTCGCCGTTTGACGCGCTGTCGGAGCGGGAAATCCAGATCGCCCTGATGATCGTCGGCTGCCAGAAAGTCCAGATCATTTCCGACAAGTTGTGCCTGTCGCCAAAAACCGTGAACACCTACCGATATCGCATTTTCGAGAAGCTCTCGATCAGCAGCGATGTCGAGTTGACGCTGTTGGCGGTTCGTCACGGCATGGTAGATGCCAGCCTCTGAAAATGACTGAAATCTTCGATCCAAGCGCCTTCCTGTCGACGGTCAGCGGGCGCCCCGGTGTGTACCGCATGTTCGACAGCGATGCGCGCCTGCTCTACGTCGGCAAGGCCAAGAATCTCAAGAATCGCCTGTCGAGCTACTTTCGCAAAACCGGCCTGGCTCCCAAGACCGCGGCGCTGGTGGCCCGTATCGCCCAGGTCGAAACGACCATCACGGCCAATGAAACCGAGGCCTTGCTGCTTGAGCAGACGCTGATCAAGGAATGGCGTCCGCCGTACAATATCCTGCTGCGCGACGACAAATCCTACCCTTACGTCTTTCTCTCCGATGGCCAGTTTCCGCGCTTGAGCATCCACCGCGGGGCGAAGAAGGCCAAGGGCAAATACTTCGGCCCCTATCCGAGTGCCGGAGCGATTCGCGAAAGCCTGAGCCTGTTGCAGAAGACCTTTTTCGTCCGCCAGTGCGAAGACAGCTATTACAAGAACCGCACCCGACCGTGCCTGCAGTACCAGATCAAGCGCTGCAAGGCCCCCTGTGTCGGCCTGGTCGACCCGCAGGTGTACGCCGAAGACGTGCGGCACTCGGTGATGTTCCTCGAGGGACGCAGCAATGCATTGACCGACGAGTTGTCTGCGGCCATGGAGGAGGCGGCGATCAACCTCGAATTCGAGCGTGCCGCCGAATTGCGCGACCAGATTTCGCTGCTGCGCCGGGTCCAGGATCAACAGAGCATGGAAGGCGGCACGGGCGACGTCGATGTGATTGCGGCCTTCGTCAATCCGGGCGGCGCCTGTGTTCACCTGATCAGCGTGCGCGGCGGGCGAGTGCTGGGCAGCAAGAACTTCTTCCCGCAGGTGGGTATCGAGGAGGACGTTACTGAAGTCATGGCGGCGTTTCTCGGCCAGTACTACGTCAGCAGTCCCGAACGCGACTTGCCAAGCGAGCTGATCGTCAACGTGGTTCACGAAGACTTTCCGACACTGGTTTCGGCCATTGACGAGCTGCGCGGTCGCGAACTGACCATCAGCCACCGGGTGCGCGGTACGCGTGCGCGCTGGCAGCAATTGGCCGTGACCAACGCCGAGCAGGCTTTGGGTGCGCGCCTGGCCAACCGGCAACACGTTGCCGAGCGTTTTGACGCCTTGGCGCAAGTGCTGAAGCTGGACGAGCCACCCCAGCGCCTCGAATGCTATGACATCAGTCACTCCAGTGGGGAGGCGACCGTGGCCTCGTGCGTGGTGTTTGGCCCCGAGGGCCCGATCAAGTCCGATTACCGGCGCTACAACATCGAAGGTGTGACGGCGGGCGATGACTACGCCGCCATGCACCAGGCGCTGACCCGGCGCTTCAGCAAGCTCAAGGACGGGGAGGGCAAGTTGCCGGATATCCTGCTGGTCGATGGCGGCAAGGGCCAGCTGTCGATGGCCCGCGACGTGCTCGACGAGCTGGCGGTGCCCGACCTGATCCTGCTCGGCGTAGCCAAGGGTGCGACGCGCAAGGCCGGTTTCGAAACCCTGTACCTCAACGACGCCGCCCACGAATTTACCTTGCGCGGTGATTCCCCCGCGCTGCACCTGATCCAGCAGATTCGCGACGAAGCCCACCGTTTTGCGATTACCGGACACCGCGCGCGACGCGGCAAAACCCGCCGAACCTCGACGCTGGAAGGCGTTGCCGGGGTCGGGCCGACACGTCGTCGCGATTTGCTCAAACATTTTGGTGGATTGCAGGAGCTGTCTCGTGCCAGCATCGAAGAGATCGCCAAAGCCCCCGGGATCAGTAAAAAGCTCGCAGAGTTGATTTATGCCAATCTGCACAGCGAGTAGAATGCCCCCCTCACCTCGTAGCCAGTTGTGCCGATGAATATCCCTAATCTGATTACCGTTCTACGCGTCCTGCTCATACCGATCTTCATTTTGCTGTTCTACTTGCCTTACCAATGGAGTTACCTGGCGTCAGCCTCGGTCTTCGCTTTTGCTGCCGCCACCGACTGGCTGGACGGATACCTGGCCCGACGCCTGGAACAAAGCACGCCATTCGGGGCCTTCCTCGACCCCGTGGCCGACAAGCTGATGGTCGCCGTTGCCCTGGTGTTGCTGGTACAGGAACATGGCAACCTGTGGCTCACGCTGCCGGCTGCGGTGATCATCGGTCGCGAGATCGTGGTATCGGCCTTGCGCGAATGGATGGCCGAACTCGGCGCCCGTGCGCACGTGGCCGTGTCGAACCTGGGCAAGTGGAAAACCGCCGCGCAAATGCTGGCGCTGGTGATCCTGTTGGCCAATCCAAAGGACTTCAGCTTCTGGGTCCTGTTGGGCTACACCCTGCTGATGGTGTCCGCAGGCCTGACATTGTGGTCCATGGTTCAGTACTTGCGGGCGGCCTGGCCGCATCTGCGTACCGACGTGCAAAAGAAATAAAACTTTTTTGAATCAAGGGGTTGACGGCGCTTCTGAATTCTATAGAATGCGCCACACCAAGACGCGGGAATAGCTCAGTTGGTAGAGCACGACCTTGCCAAGGTCGGGGTCGCGAGTTCGAGTCTCGTTTCCCGCTCCAAATATTGTGTTACAGCGCTCCATTGAGCGCTGCAGCACTGGAAAATAGAGGCTTCGGCCTCTTTTTTCGTTCCGGCAATTTCTGCTGGGATCTGCTTTCAGCGGTTTCCAGACAGATGACGCATTGCCGGGTCGGCACATCTCTCCCCAATCCAATCGATCGAGAAAGGCAGGCTCAACGAGCAAATGCCTACTGCCCGGGCTTCGCCATTGGCTGCATTTGCATGTAGTTTTGGTGCCTCATCATGTTATCCATCATCATCTGTTGCATCCCCGTGTACCTGTCCATCATGTACTGGCGTTGACTTTTTTGCTCCGGAGTCAGGTTCGAGTAGTCCTGCCACCCCATCATGTGTTTGCCACCCATCATGCGTCCATTGCCCATCATTCCCGGCCCCCACATGCCGTTCATCATGCTCATTCCATTTTGCATGGTATTCCAATGTTCCTGAAGGAGCTTCTGCCGCTGCTGGGGATCCTGGGTTTGCTGGATTTTCTCCATCTGCGCCTGCATTTTCTTGAAAGTTTCTTGCGCCTGAGCCATCTGTTTATCGAACTCGGCAACACTGGGCGTTTGTTGCTGCGTCTGCGTCGCTTGAGATTGCTCTGCCGCCGTCACCCATAGGGGAGTTAACGAGGCGGCGAGGAAGAGCACGGCCAACCGGGTATTTTTCATGACTAGCTGCCTTGGTAGGGGTGGGCTGAACGGATCTTGAGTTAACCGATTGCGCTGCTTGCATCAGGCCGCATTCGCAAAAATCAAAGATTTCAGCATGACAACTTGATCATTAGCAGAGCTGTCACACGTGACCTTGACCTATATCAGATGCACAAGTGATTCCTCTCCAGCGCCGTAAACAACATGCCTTGGCGTTCCTCCCGCACCCGATAGAACAAAACGCCATCGAGCCTGCAATTGATAAAAATCAACTGGGCCTGAGCCAAAAGGAGCGATCAATAGCGTTCCCATGAATGTTCAAGGAAAGGGCCATGCGAATCACATTTCTAGGTGCCGCTGGCACGGTCACGGGCAGCAAGTACCTGCTGGAACACCGCAACCAGCATGTGCTGATCGATTGCGGTCTGTTCCAGGGCTACAAACAGCTTCGATTACACAATCGGGACCCGTTTCAGCTTCCGGTTGGCGACCTCGATGCCATCGTCCTGACCCATGCCCATCTTGATCACAGCGGATATTTACCCGTATTGGTACGCAATGGTTATCGCGGCCCGGTATACGCCACGCCCGCCACCTGTGAGTTGGTGAAAATCCTGTTGTTGGACAGTGGTCGCTTGCAGGAAGAGGAGGCCGAGTTCGCCAATCGGCATGGCTTCTCAAAGCACAGCCCGGCGTTGCCGCTTTACACTGAACAAGATGCCGAGCAGGCACTGAAACTGTTGCGACCGGTGGAGTTGCACCACAAGGTGGAAATCGCCGCGGACATGACCATCCTGCTGCGTGGCGCCGGGCATATTCTGGGGGCCGCTACGGTGCAGGTGAATGCCGACGGCCAGGCCCTGGTGTTTTCAGGGGATTTGGGGCGGCCGGACGATCCCTTGATGTTCGCTCCGGAAACCGTCGAGCAGGCGGATTACCTGTTGGTGGAATCGACCTACGGTGATCGTCAACATCCCGGCGAGGCACCCCAGGCGCAATTGGCCGAGGTCATCACCCGTACGGCGTTGCGCCGAGGGATTACCCTGGTGCCATCCTTCGCGGTCGGACGTGCTCAACTGCTGATGTATCACCTGTATCAGTTGAAGCTCAAAAGGGCGATTCCCGATATTCCAATCTACCTCAACAGCCCGATGGCCACCGATGTCACGCTGTTGTACCAGCGTTTTCGGAACGAGCATAGATTGTCCCTGGAGGCGTGCGAGGGGATGTGCCATGTGGCGCAATTCGTTCGCACCGTCGATGAATCCAGAGCGCTTGATCAGCAACGCACTTCAGCGGTGATCATTGCCGCCAGCGGCATGGCGACGGGCGGGCGCGTGGTCCACCACCTCAAGGCACTGGCGCCGAATCCGGTTAACACACTGCTGATGCCAGGCTTCCAGGCCGGTGGCACCCGTGGCGCGCAAATTGTCGCGGGAGTGTCTTCAGTGCGTATCCATGGCAAGGATGTGCCGATCCGGGCTGAAGTCGTGCCGATGCAAACCTTGTCCGCACATGCCGATGCCGATGAAATCATGCAGTGGCTGCGTGGATTCAAGCAGCCGCCGAAACATACCTTTGTGGTGCATGGGGAACCTAACGCCTCGGATGTGCTGCGCCGACGCATCAGCCTGGAGTTGGGATGGTCGGTTTCGGTGCCGGAGTATCGCGACAGTGTTGAACTCTCCAGCATCGACATCACTGCCAGCGTATCAAGGTGAAAAAATCGCCGACGCTAGAGGCATTGCGGACAAAGTAGACGGGCCCGGTTGTACCCGGGTTGATCCAGATCAAACGGCATTTTTCGCTCGGCGCCATTGTTTGGATAACGATCACGAGAGCCCGGTCATGGCAAACAACAAGCTTTTCAGCGGGTATCACGCGGTTCAAGACTGGAGCAGGGTTGCGGTGCACAGGTATCTGCACTGGACGGGTACGGCTTCCTGGAAGCGTGAGGCCGCCATCCTGCTGTCAGGCCTGGTGGCGCTGATGGCGGGACATCTCACGGTATTTCTCTTCGCCTCTCACACGGTGCAGGACTTGGTAGGCACCTGTACGGCGCGATTGGAGATCGAGTTCGAGAGTGCCGGCACAGACCCCCTCACAATAGCCCTCGCGCGGCCCTTGTGTGAATGTGTGGCACATTCCTACCTCGANAAAAACGGCATTGTGCGCCTGGCCATGGTCAGCACGCATTTGCTTGACTCGATGGCGCTTGAGCCTGTGACGGAAAACGACGAAGAGGCCTGCATTAANACCTTATGGCAGCCCAATGTCGAACTGGCCAAGCGCCTGCGTTGAAGTCCTCTGCCTGGAACAAATCACGAGCCACGAAAAACGGTTGTTACTCATCACCCACCTGGCCCCTGCGCCACTCTCCCCGGTACGTTCCAGTCGCCGCTCCAGGGCCTGGCGAAACTGCTCCACCTCTGCGCCTGCACTCATACTCACACGCCAAACGGATAGGTTTCGTCTTCCGGTTCCAATTGCTGGTTTTTCGGCAGGGGCAGCGCGGTGACCGGCGTGGTTTGCTCGATCCAGATCATGGCATCGAATTGTTCGGCCAGCATCGACTCGAAGTAGTGGCTGAATCGCTCGCTTTCAGGACGGTAAATCACCCCGATGGCCCGTTCCAGCAAGGGCGCGGACAGAACGCTGCGCAGTTCTTTGCGCTGCGGGTCTCGCCAGTCGGTCAGGGACGCCGCTACCCCGGCCTTGAGAAACTGATGCTCCCAGCTGTCCGGTAGGGAAGGGCGGACGTCCTTGATCAACATCTCACCGTCCCAGTCATCGGCGGCAGCCACCTGGCCTCGGTCGGTCGCCATGCCGATCAGTACGGCATCGCGCCCAAAGGCGCTTCGGCACAGTTGACCGATATTGAACTGGCCCTTCCAGCCCATTTCCGTGGCGCCCGCATTGCCGATATGGGAGTTGTGGGCCCAGACGACGGCTTTGGCTTGCGGGCCTCGGTGTTCGAGCAGTGCGCGCAAGGTATCGAACATGTGCCGATCTCGCAGGTTCCAGGAAGCCGTCGACCCTCGATAGATCGCCCGGTAATACTGTTCCGCCGCCATCACCACTCGAGCGTTCTGGGTTGCATTGAAAAACGCCTCGTCGTCGCGGATGAGCCCGGCCAATTGTTCAGCCAGCATGGCATTGAGCTGCTCGACCACCGGCTGTTCACAGGGCATCACACCGTCACGTTCGACGAAGTGGCCGTACAGCGCCGGATCATCCTGCCACGGCGTCAAACAGCCATAGCGGCGCCGGGCTTCCTGGCCCAGGTGCGGGTCGACCCGGTCGAGATAGCCCAGCACTTCATGAATGGAGTTGCGCAAGCTGTAGACGTCCAGGCCGCGGAACTCGACGCGGCGGTCGGGAACCTGTTGGTGATTGTACTGATGAAGCCAATAGGTAAACGCCTTCACCTCGCTGTTGCGCCACATCCAGGTCGGGAAGCGGCTGAAGATGTGACGCTTCCAGGCTGAATGCGCCAAGCCCCGCACGTATTGGTCGACATGACCGGCGTCCGGCCAGTCGGCTTCAACTGCGACGATATTGAATCCGTGCCGCTCGATCAGCCCCTGGGTGATTGCCGCCCGGGTTCGATAGAAATCACCGGTTCCATGGCTCGCTTCACCGATCATCACCACACGTGCATCGGCGTAGCGATCGAACAGGTTGGCAAAAGCGGGGGAGTCCAGCTCCGGCAGGGGTTCAGCGTATTGGCGTAACACTGGGGCTATGTGCGCCGTGTCAACGTGATGTTGCTGGCCGAACGGCTCTTCCGGAAATTTCTGCGAAGGTGAGTTCATGAGCTCATCCCCCAAAAGGTGGGTTGCTGGCGCAGGCAGGGCGCTCGGGTCATACCAGGCGATCACCCGCCCAGGATCATGGCGCAGGTTCTCCATACTGGCGTTAACGCTTCTAACACTCGGTGGCCTTCTGCCTGACTATTGCTACACCGCGACCACGCGGACGGGTTGAGGTTTGTCAATAAAAAGCGCAATCCCCCGCCCTCATTCTCGTCACGGAACAAGCACTATCGCCCCATTGAACTGGCCAGTGCGCAACAGCGCCAATGCCTGATTGGCATCATCGAGGGAAAAATGGGTGGTGTCGCAGTGTACGGGTGTATGTAGCAGTTCGTTAAAAAACGCTGTGCCATCGTCGCGGGTCAGGTTGGCCACAGATCGTACGCTGCGCTCGCCCCATAGCAGCCGATAAGGAAAGGCCGGGATGTCACTCATGTGAATGCCGGCGCAAATCACGCAGCCCCCCTTGACGGTGACGGCCAGCGCCAGCGGTACCAGCGCCCCGACCGGAGCGAAAATCAGGCTGGCATCAAGCAGATGAGGGGGAATCTGGTCCGACGAGCCGGCCCATCTCGCCCCCAGGGATCGGGCATACGCCTGTCCTTCCGTGTCGTCCGGTCGAGTGAAAGCGTACACCTGCTGGCCTCGTCCCCGTGCGACTTGAATGGCCAGGTGCGCGGCGGCCCCAAAACCATAAAGCCCAAGATGGCGTGCGCTTTTGGCCATTTGCAAGGCGCGAAAGCCGATCAGCCCGGCACACAGCAACGGTGCGGCCTCAGTACTGGAGAGAGCCTCTGGGACAGGAAAACAGAAGCGTTGGTCCGCCACGACGTATTCGGCGTAACCGCCGTCCAGATGACAGCCGGTGAACATGGCCTGGTCGCAGAGATTTTCCCGACCGGACTGGCAGAATGCGCACTGACCACACGTCCAGCCAAGCCAGGGAACCCCCACACGCTGGCCGATGCGCTCAGGGTTTGCGTGGGTGCCCAGCGCGACGACTTCACCAACGATTTCATGCCCCGGCACCCGGGGCAGCACCGCTTGAGGCAACTCACCGTCCACCAGATGCAAATCGGTGCGGCAGACGCCGCAGGCGAGGACTTTGATCAACAGTTGATTGGCACTGGGCGTAGGAACGGGCCGATCTTCCAATAGCAGTGGTTGACCGGCTGTATGCAAAACCATGGCGCGCATAATGATGACCGGTCGACGGGGTCAACAGACAGGAGGGCGATGGCAGCCGGCAATCAACTGCTTGAGGCCTTCCAGATCAAGGATCTTCACGTCACGGCCTGAGATTTCCACAAGTGCCTGATCCCGCAGGTGTGCGATGCCCCGACAAATGGTTTCCAGGCGCAGCCCCAGGTACGAGCCAATTTCCTCGCGGCGCATTTTCAAGACGAAATCCGTCGATGAATAGCCACGGGTCTTCAAACGTTGCGACAGGTTCAGCAAGAAGGCTGCCAGACGCTCGTCCGAGCTCATGTTGCCCAGCATCATCAACATGTCGTGATCGCGCACGATCTCCCGGCTGAGGATTTTGTTCAGATTGTGCTGCAGGGAAGGCAGCTCATGGGCAAGTTCTTCCAGGTGAGCAAAGTGGATGGGGCAGACTTCGCTATCTTCAAGGGCTACCGCATCGCACGCATGCAGATCCGTGCTGATGGCGTCCAGCCCAAGCATTTCGCCGGGGATCTGGAACCCCGTGACTTGCTCGCGGCCATCGATCGAAAGGATGCTGGTCTTGAACGAGCCGATGCGCACCGCATAAAGCGAGCGCAACGGATCGCCTGCGCGGTACAGCGCTGCGCCCTTTTTGACCTTGAAGCGTTGCACGATCAACGTGTCCAGACGCTCGACTTCCGGGCCGGTCATGCCGATGGGCAGGCATAGCTCCATCACACTGCAGTTTGTGCACGCAGCCTTCAGGAAATGTACTTGTACAGCGCGGATGTCAGGCATGAGAAGGGAAGTCAATGGCGGATGCCCCCCTAAGGATAGGCGGTGTGGCAGCTGACACGCCCCGGATTCCCGGGATAGCTGGTGTAATCGACCAACGGACCATCCTTTATGCACTTTTACCCAAATGGCGACGTGGGCATTTGATGTAAATCAAGTCTTGAGCGCCTCAGACTCCCAGAATCGGTTGAGGCCTATCAACAGCCCGGTCCTTTGGCGGAGAAGTGCATGAGCAATTTCCTGAATGCTGAACAACTGGAGGGCCTGGATGCTTATTGGCGGGCATCCAACTATCTGGCGGTAGGGCAGATTTACCTGAGAGCCAATCCGCTACTCAAACAACCCCTGACCCTGGCGCACATCAAGCCGCGGCTGCTGGGCCATTGGGGGACGACGCCCGGGCTGAACCTGATCTATACCCATCTGAATCGATTGATCAAACAGTACGACCTGAACATGATTTTCATTGCCGGTCCCGGCCATGGCGGACCGGCGGTGGTCGCCCAGACCTACCTCGAGGGCACCTATACCGAATTCTGCCCCTCCGTGGAGTGTAATGAAAACGGCCTGCTTCGCCTGTTTCGCCAGTTCTCCTGGCCGTACGGCATCTCCAGCCATGTATCGGCGCAAATCCCGGGATCAATCCATGAAGGTGGCGAACTGGGTTATAGCCTGGCCCACGCCTACGGTGCCGCGTTTGACAATCCGGATCTGATTGTCGCTTGCGTGATCGGTGACGGCGAGGCCGAGACAGGGACACTGGCAGCCAGTTGGCACTCCAACAAGTTTCTCAACCCTGCGCGGGACGGAGCGGTATTGCCCATCCTGCACCTCAATGGCTACAAAATCGCCAATCCCACCGTACTGTCCAGAATCAGTGAGGATGAACTCTCGGCCCTGTTGTATGGCTATGGCTACGATCCGTACTTCGTCGAAGGCGATGACCCGCTGCAGGTGCATCAAGCACTGGCGCAGACACTGGACACGATGGTTCTGAAAATTGCTGATATTCAGCATGATGCACGACGACCCGGGCAATCCGCGCCGCCGCAACGGCCGCTGTGGCCCATGCTGGTGTTGCGCACGCCCAAAGGCTGGACCGGTCCGAAGTTCGTCGATGGTCATCGAGTCGAAGGCACGTGCCGCGCGCATCAAGTGCCGTTGACCGATTTCGCACAGCCGTTGCATCTGCGCCAGCTGGAAGAGTGGCTCAACAGCTATCGGCCTGATGAACTGTTTGATGAAAACGGTGCGTTATTGCCCGATATTGCAGCGCTGGCGCCGACCGGACACCGACGGATGAGCGCTAACCCCCATGCCAATGGTGGTGCGTTGATGCGCCCTCTGGATTTGCCGCGATTTCGCGATTATGCCGTGAAGTCTGATGCACCTGGCAGCTTGCGCGCGGAGGCTACACGGGTGATGGGTACGTATTTGCGCGATGTGATGAAAAATAACCTGGCGTCCCGGAATTTCCGCCTGTTCGGCCCGGATGAAACTGCCTCCAATCGTCTCGATGCGGTCTATGACATCAGCGCCAAGGCATGGATGGACCCGCTGGAGCCGGACGACCTGAATCTGGCCGCCGATGGGCGAGTGATGGAGATTCTCAGTGAGCAGGTCTGCGAGGGCTGGCTCGAGGGCTATCTACTGACTGGACGTCATGGTGTGTTGTCCTGTTACGAGGCCTTCATCCATATTGTCGATTCAATGGTCAACCAGCATGCCAAATGGCTGAAGACCGCCGCTGAAGTACCTTGGCGTCAACCCATTGCTTCGCTGAATTATTTGCTGACATCCCACGTCTGGCGTCAGGACCATAACGGGTTTTCCCACCAGGACCCGGGGTTCATCGATCTGGTAGCCAATAAAAAGTCCGACATAGCCCGGATCTATTTGCCACCCGATGCCAATTGTCTGCTGTCAGTGACGGACCACTGCCTCAGAAGCCGCAATTACATCAATGTCATCGTCGCTGGCAAACAGCTGGAATGGCAGTGGCTGGATATCGATGCAGCCATTGGGCACTGCCAGAAGGGTATCGGTCGATGGGACTGGGCGTGCCGCGATGACGAGGATCCGGATGTGGTAATGGCCTGCGCTGGTGATGTGCCTACCCTGGAAACGCTGGCCGCCGTCACCTTGTTGCGCGAGTACGTGCCGGACTTGCGAGTTCGGGTGGTCAACGTCGTGGACCTGATGGTGCTGCAGCCGTCGTACCAGCATCCCCATGGCATACCCGACAGTGAGTTCGATGATCTTTTTACGCTGGACAAACCGGTGATATTCGCTTTCCACGGCTACCCGGCGCTGATTCACCGCTTGCTGTACAAGCGCACCAATCATCAGAACTTTCACGTGCGAGGCTTCAAGGAAGAGGGCGCGACCACCACCCCTTTCGACATGGCAGTAATCAACAATCTGGACCGTTATCAGCTGGCGCTGGACGTCATAGAGCGCGTGCCTCGTCTGCAGGATCTGATTCCGCTCGCAAAGGCGCGATACTGGTCGACGATGGAGCGGCACAAGCTCTATCTCATCGAACATGGGCAGGACATGCCCCAGGTCCTGAATTGGCAATGGACGCAAGCGGGTCGTTAAGTACTACGCGGCAACTGCGGCTCGAAAACACCAAAAAAACGGCCGGTTCCCCGGCCGAATACAGGTTGCCCCAGCGTCAGTCGGCTTTGATCTGCACGACTTTATCGGCATTCATGGCTTCAGGCTTTTTCGGCAGCGAGAGGCTCAGCACGCCTTTGCTGAAACTCGCCTCGATCTTATCGGCATCGACCCCTTTGGGAAGGCTGAACACCCGCTCAAAGGAACCGTAGTGACGCTCGCTGAGGTAATAGCCTTTGTGTTTTTCTTCCTTGTCTTGTTTCTTTTCCCCTTTGATGATCAGGCTGCCATTGGACAGTTTGACCTCGATGTTTTTCTGATCCATGCCGGGCAACTCGGCAGTGATTTCGAAACTGTTGTCTTTCTCGGTGATGTCCACGGCAGGCAGGCTGTGACCGCCAAGCTCCCTGCGCCAGAAGGGGTCCACATCAAACAGGCCACGGCTGAAGGGAGACAGGTTTGAGCGGTGGCCGAAGTCCTCGAACAGGTGATCAACCTGTTGCCGGAGTTTTTCCAAGGGGCGCCAAAGATCATTGCCAGCTGATTGTTGAGCGGCCTTGACGTCGTTGGTCACGGGCATTTTTTTCACGGAATTGCTCATTTCTACACTCCTTCATCGTATGTGATGATTGACGGCTGACTCTAATTTCTGCTGAACGTCCCAAGCGTGTTTGACCTGGATCAGAAAGAGGGCAAACACCTGTTCTTTCCAATTGTCGCCTGCACCTGGCCTGTGGCCTGCTTCAATGAATGAGCCAGATCGCAAAGGTTAAGCCTCGATGCTCAGTAAATGGCTGGACCCCATGTTGTTGTTGCTCACCGCCCTGACGCTGTTGGTCGGGGGCGTCGCGCATCTTGCGCATCGATCTGACTGGGCATCGATCTGTTGGGCGGCGGGTAGCCTGGTGATGGCCTTGATCCTGCTCGTCGAGATTGTCAGGCGGCTGGCGCGAGGGGAGGCGGGTGTCGACTTGATCGCATTGCTGTCGATAATCGCCGCGCTTGGCTTCCAGCAGAATTTGGTGGCTGCGGTGATTGCCTTGATGCTGGCATCCGGGCGTACTCTGGAATTTTTCACCAAACAACGCGCTGAACGCGAACTGCGGGCACTCACCGAACGCGCGCCACGTTTTGCCTGGTTGCAGGAAGAGGGCGCCTTACGCAAGATCCCTGTTGAGCAAATCCAGCCCCATCAAACATTGCTGGTACGTCTGGGCGAAGTAGTGCCGGTCGACGGCCGCCTGCTCAGCGCGACCGCCATTGTGGACGAATCGGCACTCAGCGGTGAGTCGTTGCCCGTCACCCATCGTGAGGGAGAGCCACTGCCCAGTGGCATTTCCAACGTTGGGGCACCCTTCCTGCTGACCGCTACACGGACCTCAGCTCAAAGTACCTATGCCGGGATCGTTCGGCTGGCCGAGGCCGCCCGCCGTTCACGTGCGCCTTTTGTGCGAATGGCTGATCGTTATGCGTTGTTCTTCATACCGCTGACGTTGCTGATTGCCGCCGTGGCCTGGCAAATGAGTGGCGATCCCTTGCGAGCGTTGGCGGTGCTGGTGGTGGCTACCCCTTGCCCGTTGATCTTGGCGGTGCCCATTTCCATCATGTCAGGTATTTCGAGAGCGGCACGGCGCGGGATCCTGATCAAGGATGGAGCGACGCTGGAAGCGCTGGCAGGGGTCAAACAGGTTTTTTTTGACAAGACCGGCACCCTCACCAGCGGGCATGCTCACTTGCAATCGATTGAAGTCAATGGACTTGCCGATCCGCAGCATTTGCTTGTCCTGGCCGCTTCGCTGGCGCAGGCCTCGACTCACCCCGTCTCCCAGGCCATCGTCGAAGCGGCGCATCAGCGCCAATTGCCCCTTGGCGTCCCGCAGGATGTGGAGGAAACACCGGGCGCCGGGCTTTGTGGGCGAATCGAGGGTACGCGTGTGCGCTTCGGCACACTATCTTTTGTTGGCAATGATGCCTCTGCGACTGAATGGTCGTCAGCCATGCTTCGCCACATGGATTATCTTGCGTGCAGCGGGAGCTTCATCGAGGTGGATGGGCAACTTGCTGGGCTGCTGATTTTTTCGGATACCGTTCGACGCGAAACGCCACAAACCCTGCGTCGACTGCGCAACAAAGGTATCGAGAGGATCGTCATGCTGACCGGGGATCGTTTGGAAACTGCCGAGATGATTGCACTGTCGGCCGGCATTGACGAACTGCGTGCCGGGATGACGCCTGAGGACAAAGTGCGCGCTGTAGAGCAAGGTTGCCAGCGCATGAGCACGCTGATGGTCGGCGATGGCATCAACGATGCGCCTGCATTGGCAGCGGCTAACGTCGGCGTGGCCATGGGCGCCAGCGGTGCCACGGCTTCTGCGCAAGCCGCCGGTGTCGTCCTGTTGGTGGATCGTCTTGATCGCCTGGTCGAGGCGCTGGACATTGCCCGACAAACCCGCTTCATCGCTCGCCAGGGTGTGCTGGTTGGCATGGGAATGTCGTTGCTCGCCATGGTAGTGGCAGGCCTTGGTTACTTGCCACCGCTGATCGGAGCCGTAGTACAGGAAGGCATCGATGTCGTGATCATCGTTAACGCCCTGCGGGCATTGGGGCCGTTACGAGGGCGCAGTAAGCGAAAGCTTTCTGCAGCACACATGGATCGACTGCAAGACGAACACCAGCAACTCTCCCGCGTGCTGAGCGATCTGCACCAACTGGCCAGCGACTTCAATCAGCGACCACGTGCGCAAGCACAGGCCGACTTGCTGGAATTGGTCGACAAGCTGCAAACGTCACTCGTGCACCATGAACGGGAAGATGAAAATACCTTGTATCCTCTGCTGACGCGGAACATGCCGGGCGAGGACCCGATGGCGGCCATGAGCCACGCTCACCGGGAAATTTTTCGCCTTGTCCATTTGCTGGCGCGCATGTGCAGTGACTTCCGTTCCGAGCCGGCATCGATTTCTGCTGATGAGATTCAACACCTGTTGATTCGCCTGGATACCCTCGTGCAACTGCACTTCGAGCAGGAGGAGGAACTGTTTCGATACCTGGATTGGCGCTAATGTTCGAATCGGCACTGGGTGCCCGCCATTCTTCGTCAACTGAATCGGGCGTGCAGGGTGCCCCAGGCAGGGCGAAGATACCCTCAGAAATTTTTTTGAAATCAAGGGGTTGCAAGCTCCGGGAAATGAGTACATAATTCACGCCATCGAAAGCACTGACGGCTGAAAAAGCTCAATGTTTTCAAGGAGATAGAGCGAGATCAAGATCTCGTTTCCCGCTCCAGTTTTTACGCATTTGATGTCGCGCTACTGACAGCAGATGTTTTGAGGCCGAGTAGCAAAATGGTTATGCAGCGGATTGCAAATCCGCCTACGCCGGTTCGATTCCGACCTCGGCCTCCACTATAAATAGCCCCGTAGATCAATGATCTACGGGGTTTTTTATTGGCTTCAGGAAAGTAAAAGTTTGCGCAATGTTCACCAGGTGTTCCGCAACCGCGACACCGACTGAATTGATGCGTCCGCCTATCAGAATTTTCCTACAAAAAAATTGACCGCAAAGCCTTCTGGTCGTTAACTGTATATTCGTACAGTATCGGAAGTCGTGCGTCATGAGCTTTGCAATTCTAGGACCTATCGGCCAGGGCGGTCGGAAACTGCCGCTCTGCCTGTTCCAGGTGCCAGCGGGTTTTCCATCGCCGGCCGCGGACCACATCGAGGCGCACATCTCCCTGGATGAGGTGCTCAATATCCGCGCACCGCACGTCTACCTGGTATCGATCACCGGGGAGAGCATGCAGGGCGCGGGAATTTTTGAGGGTGATCTGGCGATCGTGGATCGCTCGCTAGAACCGGCCCATGGCCATATTGTCGTTGCCTTGCTGAATAACGATCCGGTGTGCAAGCGCCTGTGCATTCGCGGCAAGGACGTGATCCTGCTGTCGGAGAACCCCAAATACCCGCCGCGCTATGTACTGGAAAGTGACGAGCTGTCGATCTGGGGTGTGATCACGGGCAGTGTGCGCAGCCATGTCTAAGCCAGCGCCGGTCTACGGTCTTATCGATTGCAACAGCTTCTATGCCAGTTGCGAACGGGTGTTTCGCCCGGACCTGGCCAAGGTCCCGATCGTCGTCCTGTCGAACAACGATGGCTGCGTCATCGCGCGCAGCTACGACGCCAAGCCTTTTGTGAAGATGGGCGAGCCGTATTTCCAGATAAAGGACAAACTTCGTCAGCAGGGTATCGTCGCCTTCTCGTCGAACTATGCCCTGTATGGCGACATGAGCGAGCGGGTGATGACACTGATCGAGTCGATGGTGCCGGCGGTCGAGGTGTACAGCATCGATGAGGCGTTTGCCGACCTGACCGGCATCGAAGGGCTGGACGTCCTTGGTCGGCGGATTCGCAGCCAGGTGTTGCGGTGCACCGGTATTCCGGTCGGCGTTGGCATCGCCCCGACCAAGACGTTGGCCAAGCTGGCCAACCACACGGCGAAACGCTTGCAGGCGCAAACCGGTGGCGTAGTGAATATTTGCGACCCGCTAAAACGTGACTGGGTGCTGCGCAACACCGACGTGGGTGAAGTGTGGGGCGTGGGCCGGCGCATGAAAGTGCACTTGAACGCACTGGGCATCAAGTCAGCCATGGATCTGGCCAAGGCGGATGCCTGGTCGTTGCGCAAGCACTTCAGCGTGGTGATCGAGAAAACCGCCCGGGAACTGGCGGGTACGCCGTGCCTGGAGCTGGATGAACCGGACCCACCGAAGCAGGAGATCTGCTGCAGCCGAATGTTCGGCATGAGGCTCAAAGAGCTGCCACCGATCAAGGAGGCCGTCGCCACCTACATGATGCGCGCCTCGGAAAAACTCAGGGCTCAGAATTCGCTGTGCAAGAAGATCAGGGTCAGTATCCGTACCGGCATGTTCAATCCCGAGGAAGCCAAATACGCGAACGGTGTGGTGGTGGATCTACCCTATCCAACGGATGATGTGCGTCTGCTGACCAGGACGGCCGTCGAAGCGCTTGATCGGGTATTCCGCCCCGGATTCGCCTATAGCAAAGCGGAGGTCATGCTGCTGAACCTGTGCCAGCACGGCGAGTACACCGATGACCTGTTCGCCACCTCGCAACCGGCCGAGGCAAGCCGCGTCATGGCGGTGCTGGATCAGATCAATGGCAGGTGGGGAAGGGGGACGCTGCGCGCGGCCAGCGTGCCGAGCAATCCCGATTGGGGCATGCGCCGGGAAATGATGAGCCAAAGCTATACCACCAGGCTGGACCAGCTTTGGCGAATTTCATGCGTTTGATCAGGCAGGCAATGGCCGGCGTGCACTTAAGGCACCGCCCCATCGAGTGGTGTGACGTATTAAAGTTTGACATCCAGTCGAATCAATTTGGGCCCTTGCTGCCGTTCAATATATGCAGCGACGCGATCACCGATTCGTTGGAAACCAAGGTCGACGGAATGTTCAGCGCCATCACCTGTCAACCGATCAATAACTTCGTGAGGACCGGTCATGTCCATCGCTGACGATACCGTTGACTACCTGCGTGATAACTCCCTGGTGCTAACGACGGCCGAATCCTGTACCGCCGGCAAGATCGTTACGCTGCTGTCTGAGGTCGAAGGTAGCGGCGAGTTCATTGAGTGTGGTTACGTGGTGTATTCGCCGCAGGCCAAACAACGCGTTTTGCATGTCAGCCCGCGCACTATTGAAACCTTCAACCTGACGAGTGTGGAGGTTGCCAGGGAAATGGCAATGGGCGCCCTGCGTGACAGTACCGCCAATGTCGCGGTGGCCACGACCGGGATTCTTGGCCCGGAAGATGTCGATGGCATTCCCGCCGGCACCATTTGCTTCGCCTGGGCGTTTCAGTCGCAGGAGCAATGTCGTCTTTTCAGCCACGAGCATCAGTTCTCCGGCACCCGCTGCCAAGTGCAAACAGCAGCTACCGAATACGCTTTGAAACGGCTTCCTGATTTTCATCGTCGCGCGCTCACCGAAGGAGAGTAAAGCCTGATGAATGACGATGCCGAACATCCCGATTTGCACGGTCGTAAATTACCTGTCCGCGAAGGAGATTTCGGTAATTCGGCGGGGTAGCTGATTCGTTCAGTTGGGCACAGCTTTTACGCACTGGAAAAAGACGGCTTGGTCGTACAAAAAAGGCGCTCCGAAGAGCGCCTCGTTCAGGCTGTTAGTTGAGTTGTTTCAGATCAGACTTCCCCGAGCCATCGATATTGATGCGCTTGGGTTTGGCTTCCTCTGGAACAACCCGCAGCAGATCAATGCTCAGCAGCCCATTGGCCAGCGATGCATTTTGAACCTCGATGTGATCCGCTAAACGGAAAGACAGTCGAAATGCCCGTTGCGCAATACCTTGGTGCAGGTAAATCGCCTCCTTATCACTTTCTCGCTTGCCGCCGGCGATGGTCAACACCTCCTTCTCGACTTGAATGTCCAGATCCTCCTCAGTCAAACCCGCCGCCGCTATGACGATTCGATAGTGATCATCGCCATGCTT
>Ga0065714_10064789_pt1 | contig 18776 bp, 21 predicted proteins | sample MisRhiReplicate2_FD_59101 | JGI IMG/M metagenome (GOLD analysis project Ga0065714, IMG submission 59101) | Miscanthus rhizosphere microbial communities from Kellogg Biological Station, MSU, sample Rhizosphere Soil Replicate 2: eDNA_1 v2... | ecosystem: Host-associated > Plants > Roots >...
ATTCGGTGTCCTTCACCGCCATCACAGCATCACCGTCGGACTGTTCGAGGTTGTGCTGCATCTCCTGGTTCTGCGCCAGTGCGCCCCAACCGGCCTGGTCGACCTTGTCGGCCATTTTGGCCGCCATCGCCTGGCAGGTAAGCTTTGAACGATCAAAATCAATACGCCCCTGCAGTACGCCGTTACTCAGCAGCTCATACAGGCCGGGGTTGGCGCGCTGAATGATCATCGCCGGCAGGGACATCACGGCTTGTGTGGCATTCTCGATCACATTGCCCATGATCTGTTGGAAGCCTTGGGTGGCGCCATTGAGCTGATTCTGCAGGGTGTTGGAGAGGTTCATGTTTCCGCACATCATGTTCGCGCGCCAGGACATGCCCACGCCAAGGCCATTGGGGCGGTAGAACGAGGAGGGGGATCCCGTCGCCGATCCGCCTCCGATGGTGTACATCACGCGGTCATCCAGAACCTGGGCCTGGTCACCAAGGTGGTAGCCGTTTTCTGCGGCATGGCCGACGACACTTACGAGGGCGCACACCAACCCGAGCGAGAGGGTATTCATCATTTGCCTCCATCAAAGTCGATGCTGAACAGGAAGGTCTGGCCCATCCGCTGGCAGCAGCGGTAAGGGCGCCATAACGACCAGGCATAGGCGCCGTCGGCGCTCTGGATCGTTGGGCTGGGAAAGATGGCGCAGGTGGTCTGGATCACCGGGGCGAGCAATTGCCAGCGGTGGTTGTTGACGTTGTTCTCCATCACCGGCTGCGGCGGCCAATAGCCGGGAGATGGCATCGGTTGCAGCGGCAGGTAGACATGCGGTTGGCCGGCGCGCGTGATGAAGTCGCTGGCACGCTGGGCCATGACGGCGGATGCTTTGAAGTCGTCAGGCTGCACCAGAAATCCGTGCCGCGGATAGACACTGCCCCACATGTTCCCCAGTGCCTGGCTGCCAATCTCGCGCATGCCCGGAATGAGCGCTTGTGGGTAGAGGGATTCGGGAACGGCCTGACGCCAAGCCAGAGGGTCGAGCGTGCTGAGGTAATACGGCGCAAGGGGCGTCGCCCCACTCGGGCACGCATAACCGAAGCCTTGCGCAAGGGCTGTCAACGCCGAACCGCCGGGATGCCCGATGCCGTCGACATTCTTGAACCGGGGCAGATTATCGCGCTGCGTCGAAGGCGTGATCAGGTTGCCACCGCCTCGTGACGCCGGTGTGGGCATCGACAGTGCGGACACCTCGCCCCAGGGATTGCCGCCTGTGTCGGAATAGCTCGATACCACCAACTCGGGAATGAAGTGGCGGACCTTGGGCGAGGTCTTCACCGTGCAACCAAATGGTGTACAGAGCAACCAGAAGCAGATCCCGACGACCCGGTATTCCAGGCACTGTAGCGAAGTTATGGAGGCGATGATCGCGGGGGTAGTGAGTGCCGCGCATTGCTCAGTCGCGACGAGCAGTACAGCCGCGGTGAAGGCTCGGCCACGACCAATCTTCCTGGACTTTGGCAAACTGTATTGGGTGTTGGCGGTCACGTTCATGGGCAACGCTCGACATGTGGCAGCGGTGTGCGTCCGTGCGCCAAGTTTCAGCATCCATGATCCGAGCGAAGAGGACGGCGGACAAACCGAGGCCGAACTGATCGGTTTCTTCAGTCGCCGGGTTGGGGGCCGCAAATTCTGCAAAATCACCGATGGAGAACAACTGTACTCATGTCGACTTTTTGTTGATTGAAAGGCATTTGAAGGTCGCCGGCGCTCGGGTGTTCACGACATGCCGCGTAACCGATTGATCTCCGCTGCGACCGTGAAGGCGGCGTCCAGCTCGGACTGTTGGTGTTCTTCCATCAGTCGCCAGCGCTGGGCTTTTTCCTCTGGTTCGGTCATGGCCAGGGTGAGGTACAGGCTCGGCGGCACCACGCGAAACAACGTCTCCAGGTTCTTCGACAGGACCACGCCCTCGGTGTATTTGCCCGAGGCCTTGCTCGCGGAAAGCAGCAGGGTTTTCTGAGCGGGTGTGAGCTTTTTGAAGCGGGCAATCTCTTCAATTTCCGCTGGCGGCATGTTCAGGCAGATCCACCACTCGATCATGTTGAGCATGGTTCGCGCCGCATCGGGGAAATCGGCCAGGTTCTGCGTCGCCATCCAGAACCACGCGCCGAGCTTGCGCCACATCTTGGTGCCCTTGACCACAAAGGGTGCCAGCAGCGGGTTCTTGGTGATGATGTGGCCTTCGTCGGTGACCATGATGATCGGACGACCCAGGTACTGATCGCGTTCGGCGATGTTGTTCACCGTGTTCATCAGGCTGATGTAGCTGATCGACATCTGCGCCTCGTAGCCCTCACGGGCATAGGTGGCGAGGTCGACGATCGTCACATCGCTTTCTGGCCAGGGCGTGCCTGGTCGGTCGAAAAGAGCGCCCTCGAAACCCTGACAGAACAAGTCAATGGACTCGGCCATTTCCTGCGCCCGCTCGCGGCGCTTGTCGGGCAGATGGGCATCGCTGGCGACCTGGCGTAGCGCGTCGCAAATGTGGCGCGTCATGACTTGCTGTTCGGTGGCCGCGCAGTGTTTGGCGGCATCCAAGATGCACTCGCGAATCAGGCTGCGGTCTGCCCGAGTCAGCCGCGCTTCTTCCTTGGCTTCGCCGCCGGTGATCATTAGGCGGGCAGTGATTTCCAGCTCGCCCAGCACGTCGCGTTGCTCATCACTGTCCGAAACGGTTTCATCCACGTCCTCTATTGACAGGCTGGCCACCTGATCTGGCTGTTCGATCAGACGGCGAGCGTCGGCGAAAGGCGCCAAGCTCAAGCCACTGCCGGGTTTGAGTTGAACCTTGTTGACGGACAGCCCAAGGGTAGCGAAGTAATCGCCCTGCAGGCCAAAGGAGTTGCCTGCTTCGACAATGAACAGCCGCGGTCGATACACGGCCATGACCTGCATCAATATCGAAACCAAGGTGGCCGACTTGCCGGCACCGGTCGGTCCGAATAACAGCAGGTGGCCATTCATGGAGCGGTCGAAACGCGACAGCGGGTCGAACGACAGGGGCGCACCACCACGGTTGAAAAAAGTGATGCCCGGATTGCCGGTACCGATGCTGCGCCCCCACAGCGGCAGCAGGTTGGCGACATGCTGGGCGAACAGCAGTCGGGTGTACCAGTTGCGCGTGTCTCGAGTTGGGTTGTAGACCATGGGCAACCAGCGTAAGTAACTGTTGCACGCCGCGACTTCGTCGCCCTCGCGCACCGGCTGCAGGCCCGCGCCGAGCAGCACGTTGGCGGCCTGGGTCGAGCGCTGGCGCAGTTGCTGTTCATCGGCACCGCGCAGGTACAGCGCCAAGGTGCCGCGGTACAGCTTGTGCTGGCGGCCAATCAGCGCGCGGGCCTCTTCCACGTCCTGGCGGGTTTGGGTCGAGGCGAGGTTCTCGCCGATGGCTTTGCGCGCCAACCGGTTGAGCTGTTCCTCGAGCACATCCTGAGGTGTGATGATCAAGGTCAAACACATGATGGCCTGCTCGGGCAACTGATCGAACAGGGCGTTCAAGGCCTCGCCCTTACGCGTTTCGCCGGTCAGTTGACCGATATAGGGTGGTCTGCGCAGCTTGTCGACCACCATCACGGCATGCGGCTGCTGATCGAAGTACCACAGGCCTTGGTCGCAATCCGAGCGTGGCTCCTGAAAGAACAGTCGCTCAGCAAAATTGTGGTCGAACGGCAGCGGCAGCTCATCGCCGTCATTCTCCTCGGGGTAGGGTACCCGCCGATAAAACGCTGCGGGGGATTCGTCGGTGAGGGCAGGGGCCGGATTGAACCAGGGCAGCAACCAGGTGTAGAAGTCGCGCCCGGTCAGACGCCGCGGGCTGACCCCGCAGGCCTGCAACGAGGCCATCAGACGGTCACACGTCCGACTCAACAGCTGAGTCGGGCTCTGCGTGTCGTCGTCACCTTGATCCCCCAGCCAGCGATAGACCACCAGCCGAATCCGTCGATTGCTGCCACGCCAGGGCAGGTGAGAGACGACATGGTCGTCGAACAGTCCGCCCGGTTTGGCGATGGCGGCGAGGTGACACTGTATCGACACGAGGAAGGCCTCGGTGAACGGCGTGCCTCGTGCTCGTGGCGCGATGTAGCACTCCAGGCGTTCGAAATACGGGGAAAAGTCACTGTCGTCCTGGCAGAAAAACTGCACCACCCAGGGCGCCTGGTCGAGCTCGTCGAAGCTGTCCTGCAGTGCATCTTCCAGGGCGTCGCGTTCCGCCATCAGCCACTCGGGTTCACGACCCTCGGTGCCGATCGGCTGCAGCTCGAACACGGCGCCCACTGAACGGTTGTCGTCGAGGAGAAAACACTGCTCGTCCTCAAGGTACTCGACCCAGGGCAAGTGGTCGGCGAAGCTCGGATTGTGTGCGTACTGGGCGGCCTCATCGGCTAGCGTTGCCCGCCGACGCTGCGCCGCGCGCCAGGGTTTCCAACGCGGTGGGTCGCGACTCGTGTCATCGGCCATCACAGATCTTCCAGACGCTCGCCGGGCAGCGCGTACTGAACCTTCTCGTACAGCGGGAACACCGTCGAGTAGCCAGGCACCGGGGTCTGCTGGGTGCCGGCGAGGTGCGGGTAGACGTACATCACCAAGTCGGGGTTAGGCAGGCGCGGGAACTGGTGGCGGATCTCGTTGGCGGCCTTGCGGGTATAGGCACTCTGGTCGCTGATCAGCCGCTCCGGATCAAGCACGGGTCGGCGCAGTTCGCCGCGGGCCTCTTGCAACTGTTGCTGCGAGCCGACCGAGCCACTGCCGTTCCAGATGTCCAGCATGGTTTGATCGCCATGAGGCAGCAGTTCATCTTTGCTTGTGGAGCAACCGGCCAGGTGCAGGATGAGCAGCAGGCTAATCCAGATCCAGTACCGATACGGATGGGCTTTCATGATTCACTCTCCGGCCTTTGGGTTCGTAGTCGATGCTGATTTCATGGTCCAGGTGTAAGGCCACCTTGGCCCCGGGTGGGACGTAGATGGCCGCGAAGGCTTCACCGTAGAGCTTGTTGATCCATTCACGGATGTCGCCAATGCCACCACTGATGACCGAGTTCAACGCGCTGTTGCCGCTGTTCTGGCTCAGGCCCAGGCTGCCGCTGGCCGAGTTGATGAAGGAGGTATTGGCCTGCTCACTGCCCAATGCGGCGGCGAAGCCGGCACCGGCCGCAGTGATCAAGCTCTGGCTCCCCAGGTACTGCTGGGCATTGGAGCGGCGTTCGCCGGAGATGCACGGGATGCCGTAGGGATCGGAGATGTAGCCCAAGCCGCCGCGGATCTTCTCGGTGTCCGATGTCTGGGCGCTGCTGCGATTACGGCTGACGACTTTTTGCGGCTGCGGCACCGTGCGGACGGTGCCGTCGCTGAAGACAAAGGTGATCGACTCGACCTGGCCGCGTACGCAGGACAACGTCCAGTCGCCGGCGGCGGTGCCGCTCATGACCGCACCGACCACGTCTGGTAGGTCGATGCCATTGGCGGTGAGGTTGTCCGGTCCCACCAGCACCTTGAACGGATAGGGGTCGTTCACCGTGCCGTCCACCGGTACCCGGCCAATCAAGGCACTCATGGCGATCGAGCCCATCAGCGTCGAGTTCTCGGGAATGGTGTAGACGGGCCTGGCACCTTCGCTTCGGTCCTGGGAGCTTTCAAGGTCGCGCTCGCCCTTGGCAACGGCACGCAGGTGGTCCTGGCCACGGTCGATCGCGTTGTTGTCCAGACCGTGCAAATCCTTGAATTTCGCGGTCAGTGTCGACAGCGGACCACCGGCTTTTGTGGTGTCCTCTTGGCTGGCGCGCGCATTCGACGGTTCGATCCACTGCACCACGTCAGCCGATGCTTGCGCGCCTGAAAATTGCTGCTCGTCACCTGGTTCCAGACCAAAGCCCACGGGCACGTCGGACTTCGTTGTAGGCTTGTCGGTGAGCTGGTCCTTGAGCCTGGACAGTAGCCCCTGGGTTTCGCGATGCTGCTGCTCGGCCTTCTGCCGGGCATCATTGGCCTGCTGGCGCTGTTCTGTGACCTGCTGAGTGACACTGCTCAACGTGCTCTGGATGCGGGTGTCGATATTGCCTTCGCGCGCGCGTAGCCGGTTGTTCTCGGTCTGCAGCCCATCGTTGCCTTTCTTCAACGACAGCATCTCGCTGCGCATCGCCTTGACCTGTCCAATCAGCGTGGCCACGGTGTCGCGCGGGGTGTCGCCGGCGATGCCCAGAGCCTTTGCCTGTTCCGGACTGAGTGTTGCCTCGTCGGGATCGTGAGCTAGCTGGCTACCCGGCGTGACCACCCAAGATTTGCCGATGATTAGGACAATGCCCAGCAGGACGCCGGGTACCAGCCACTTCAGCAGGCTGTTAGCTTTCATGATCGGCAGCCTCCGGCGTCGGCGGGGGCAGCAGTAACGCTTGCTTCAGGTCGCCACCGCGGGTGACTAGGTAGGCCACGGTAGTATCTTCGGGCGTGCCGGCGTGGCCGAGGTACGCATGCTGGAACGTAGCGGCGTACAACGTGGCTTGCAGGTGGCGCGGGTCGAGCGAGACTTTGCCGGGTCCGCGATTCACGATCTTCACCGCCGTCACCCAGTAGTCGCCCAGGCGCCAGGCCGCCAATCCCTTAATCGAAACCCGTTCGGTAGGCAGCAATGTGCTGAAAGCGATGGAGTCGCTCAGCGGCACCCGACGAACACCGAGCAGTGGCGCCACAGTGCGCAGAGGTGCATACAAGTTCTGCGCCGCATAGCGGGTGAGCACCACCGGTACCGGTGTCGCTGCAGGCGCTGAGCCCCGTGCGATTTCCTCATCCGGTGTCTGGAGTTGGGCGACGATCTTGACTGGCTCCAGCGACTCACTACCGTCGAGTGCTTCGATGTCGATCAGAATGATGTCCCCAGACTTCACCGACTGCAGTTGCAGTCGGGTAGGGGGAAGGGCTTGCGCCGCGCGCAGGTACACCGTCCCACCGACGGACTGTACGCGCAGCTTGCTGGCGATCGCACTTGGCAGCCCGACACGGACGTCTTCGTCCAGCATCAAGATGCGCTCTTGACCCACCGTAAGCGGGATGGCCAACGGCAGGCGGTCCCAGTATTTGACCTCGACGGCTTCCGTGGCTGAGCACCAGCCGGCGGCGGTCACGAGTATCAGGATCAGGGTACGCATCATCATGCACCTCCAGGCAGCGTTAGTTTCTGCGGTGTGCCTTCATAGCAGTCCAGGGCTAGGCCCCACTTGTTGTGTTCGGGGTCGACGTCGAAGCGCACCACTCGCAGCGGGTAGCGCACCACCACGCGTTTTACAGGCTCGGCGGCGTAGTATTCGTCGGCATTGAGGTCGAGCTTGACCAGCCAACTGTGCTTATCCAGCTGCTTCACTCGCAGGTTCGGATCGTCGCTGTAGCCGCGGCCCAGCACTTCGTACACACCGCGCACTCGGCCGCGCAGTTCGCCTGCTGCCTTGCGGTACTCGAAGTCGCCGTCGAAGAAGGATTTGCACGCGGGGGTGAGGTAGGGCTGCAGGGCGAAAATCGCGCGGTGATAGTCGACCTCGCCATCGGTGGGCCAGCGGTTGAGCTGGCCGAAGATGTACAAGGCGAAGGCATAAATGTTCTCGGGCGGTACGTCCCACCATTTTCGTGTACTGCCGGAGCGCAGGTCGGGCGGCACGTGTATGGTCAGCTCAGAGGGTGCAGTCTGCCAGCCGTACCAAAACCCCGTGCACAATAACGCCAGGATCGTCACGGCCAGACGCAGGCTGAGGATATGCGCCTGCTGTGCGTCCACCTTATTGCGGAAGCGGCTCATGTGGCGGCCTTTACATACCGGCGCGTACGGCGGACGGTCCAAGAGCCGGAATGCAGGATCAGTTGGCTGGTACCGATGCCGCAGTGCACCGCCAGTTGCCACTGCAGACGCCGGTACAGCCAGGTTTCGGGGCGAGCACGCTTGGCCCGGCGCAGCAGTTTGCCGCCGCCGAGCAATACCAATGCCATGCACAGGAACATGCAGGTAGGGAGGGTAGCAATGGAGACGGTGATCACCGCCAGTGGCGCACCGAGGATCACTCCGAGCGTGGCGCCGACGCTGAGCGCAACCCACATTTCGTCGTTGGTAAGGCCACGCAGGACGGCCGGGTCACGGTTGAGGCGCTCCGGCAGGAAGGTCAACGTGCCGTCAGGCAGGGTGGTAGGGACGTCGGACATGGTGACCTCACAGAATCGTGGCGGCTTTGGTCAGAAACCACAGGATTACCACCACCAGCAGTGCACCGACACCGACCACGGCCCCGAGGTCTTTCCAGGTTTTACGCTGGTTCTGCACGTCGGCGTAAACAGTGAGCGAATGCCAGGCCACGCCCAGGAACGCGAGGGTGGCGATCAGCAACCCAAGCAGAATGCCGCCGTCGTAGGCGTAGTTCTTGATGGTGTCGATCAGCCCCGAACCTTCGCCGCGGGAGGGCGCTTCCATAGTCGGCAGGTCAGCCCAGGCGAGCGTGGAACTCAGCAGCACCAGGCCAGCGAGCAGGGCTTTGGAACACGTTTCCTGCAGCATGGCGAGCGGGCGGTGGCAACCACGGGAGAGGTTCATGGTAAGACTCCTGATTTACGACAACATGAAAAACATCAGCACGATCAAGACGAGAGCGAGGCGCAAAGTGCTGCCGCCAAGTGCGCCGAAATTAGTGTTGCCGGCCGCCCAGCCGCGGTAGCCGGTCCACAGCGCCCAAGAGCACCAGAGCAACGCCAGCACCAGAACCGAGGAGCGCCACAGCACCGAACTGAGTTGGGGGGTAAACCCAGCCATTGCGGAAAACGCGGTGAGTTGCGCGTCAGTCATGCTCATCGGGCGACCTCGGTTGAGGCGCGTCAGCGCGATAGTCACTGGTCAGCTCGGCTAGATCGGCACGCTGCGCTCGGGAGGGCGACAAGTACTTGCTGATGCCCTGGCGGATGCGCTCGAGGTCTGCTACGAACCTCGGGTAGTCGAAATGATACCGAGACGTTTCGACATCGACCTGGCTGATGCGCGCGCGGTCGGCCAACTGCTCGATGACAGTGATCTGCCGCTGCATAAGGCTTAGGTCCGAACGCTCGCGAGCATCCTGTGCAGCGGCAGATAGCGTCACAAAGCAAGCAAGTAGCAGCGGGTAGCGTGAAGAGATCATGGCGAAATCCAGCCGAGAATCTGGCATTCACCTTGATGTATTAGGCAGGTGTTGACATGACCTTAAAGGATTGTCGCACCATCGCTTTTCAGGGGGCTTGATAGATAGGTTTCGCGGCAAACCGGTGCGCGGGAGATTAGTAAACAGGTCAACTAATTGACCGGAAGGCGAATTTTTCTGTGATTAACGGTGCGCGGGACACTGCAGGCCTCAACTGCACTGTTTCGTCAGGTTTTAAAGGTGAAAGGTGAGTGATCAAAGATATTTTTTGAAAGTCGCAGCAGTAATAGCGACCATGCAGCCGAGTAGCGTAGCGCATGGGAGGAGTACCCAGTTCGGATTGAGCGACCAGGGCAGCGAAAGGTAGATTACCCAGGGGCTCACCGTCAGTGGCAGTAAAGTTCGCTTCGCTCGGTGATAGACAAAGCTGCTTTCTCGGTCCGCCCCAAACTTGCGAAGGTCACGACGCATCAAACCATCGATGATACCGGTGATCACGGCGAGCAGGAACAGCGGCATGGCCAGGGTGAGGACGGCCAGACGAACCACGAAAGTGAAGACAGTGAACAAGGCTGCCAGCAAGTAGTCCTGCAGCACGACGTAGGCTTGGGCAAACTGCCCTTGCAGTGATGCCTCTCGACTGAGCAGTTTCAGTTGGGCGTCGGATTGCGCCCAGCCGGAGCGGACCACGACCCACTCGTTGAGGTGTTGAAGTACTTTGGCGGTTGCTTGTGCCGGTTCTTGCACGAGCAGGGAACTCTTGAAATGGCTGCTGAGCCAGCCCAGCTCACTCAGCCACATGGCATGGCTGTGATGCCAACCCTGTTCCGGCCAGAACCACAGCAGGCCCATGAACTCCAGAACGATGGAGAACAGCAGCGAAGCGAACAGCAGGCCGAGCAGCCGTAAGCACAGTTCGACCGTGCCGAATATGAGCCCCGGACGTTTCTGTGCAGGCGGTGGGCTGGCTGGGGTGGTGGGCATATGGGCTCCACAGTACTCGGTTTCTGTCGAGGCGCTTACGATGCGCGTCTACGCCCAGGCGGGGGCATTTCGGGATCGAAGTCGACTGTCGGCGCACCTCCCGCGCTGGTCCACCAATTACCCGCATTGGCGTTGTACGAGTCGCGCATGCACGCGGCCAGGGTCTGTAGATCCGCCGGCATCGCATCGTCGCTGGCCGGTGTGGGCAGCGGCATGCGCACCTTCCACAGTTGCCCGCCCTCCTGGAATGAAAACATCTGTCCCTTGGGTAGGGCGATGATGTGCGCGGGTTCTATTAGCGGCACCGCGGCGGTGGTGACACGGTCCTGAGAGGACGAAGTGAAGTCCGTACGGGCCTCCGGATCCGCGGTGTCCGTCGCCCCAGAGACCAAAGTTCGCGTCTGTACATTGACCTTCGGCAGTTGATTGGTCAGTAGTTCCGCGGTTGCGGTTTCCCGTACACGGAGCATCTGCAGCGTGTTGAAGTTGCCGATGACTTGGCCGGCTTTGGCCCGATTGCCGATGCGCGCCTCGATGTCACTCAAAGTCTGTGTGTAGGCAGTAACCTGGATACCCGCACCACCGCCCTTGTTGATTAACGGGATGAATTCATCGCCCATCAGTTCGTTGAACTCGTCGGCATGCAGGTTGATCGGGACCTTGTCCGCTGCGCTGGAGGAACCCGGCAGGCCGTGGTCGATGCCGTGCTTGTAGATATGCCCGGCGACGGAGACCAGGTCGGCGAACATCGAATTTCCGACGGCGGCGGCAACTTCGGCGTCGGAGAGGGCGTCCAGCCCGACATAGACGATGCCGCGTTTGCGGATGATCTGCAGCCAATCGAAGATCGGCCGCGGATCGTCCAGGTCGGCGTAGTTGGGGGCCAGCAGTTGCGCCGTCTTGCCACTGGTGAGCTTTTCCAACAGGGGCAGTAGCGAGGCGACGATCTTGTCGAAGTAGGTGCGGTCATAACGCACGGCCGAGCGCAGACCGTCCATCACCGGGTCAAAGATGCGCTTTGCAGCCAGGTACTGCTCGATGGCGACCACGCGCTTTTCCCGGCCGATCATATGCCGCGGCACATTCTTCTCATTGAGGCGACCCTCGATTTGCACGATCGCTTCCCAGGCCTGCCCGTCGTGGTGGGCGAAAAAATGTTGGGCGTATTCGATGAACAGCGCATCGATGTTCACCACATGGCGCTGGATCTGCAGGTAGTCTGGACGACGGCCCAGTTCAATCAGCGCCCGGGCAATGATGTTCACAAATCGCCAAGCGAACTCACGAAACGCTGCGGAGTTGCCTTCGCCGCTTAACTGTCCGGCGATACGGGTAGCAACTTCCGAGATGCGACCGAAGCGGCCGATGGCGTTGTAGCGTGCGGAGATTTCCGGCCACCCGAGGTGAAAGACGTAGAATTCGTGCTCGCGGCCGGCGCGCCGCGCCTCCACGTACATGCGCTTAAGCAGGTCGGCGTCGCCCTTGGGGTCAAAGACAATCACCACCTCCTGGGTTGGCCGGTGGATGTCCTGAGTGATGTAGACCTCCGCCAGGCGCGTTTTGCCGACCCGGGTGGTGCCCAGCACCAGGGTGTGCCCAACGCGCTCACCTAGCGGCAAGGTGGCTTCCTGCTCACTCGGCTCGACGCCGTGCAGCAGCGGCGAGCCCCCGACTGGTGGCAGCGGACGTAGCGGATTGAGTGGGTTGTCCCAGGCGGTGAGGCGGGGCAGCAGCGAGAGCCCGGAAGGCGCCTTTTCCAGCAGATATTCCAGGCGCCTAGTCCACTGATACGCCACCGATTGGTTCACATAGCAGGCCAGCGCCGGGTCCTGAGCCTCGAGTAGGCGCTGGGTGTGCAGGCGAGTCCAGCGGAAGCCACGCCCCATGAACAGACGCTTGCGGCTCACCGGAATCTGTCGGCTGGTCAGCGAGTAGCGCGGCAGGCGACGAATGTTGCGTCGATAGCGCAGGACGATCCGGGCCTCGTTAAGGCGCTTGATGCCGAACGCGGTGTAAGCCAGAGCCATGCCCATACCCACCTCAGGCGACAGTGCCACCGCCCAAGGCGAGTGCAGGCAAAGCGCGCCAGCTCCGGCGCAGATGCCCACGGTGTACAGCTCAACTGCAGGGCGCAGCAGTGACTCCATCGCATGGTCGCCCATGAAGGCACCTCACTGTTGCAGGACGGTGGGCAGGATGAGTACCGGGTAGTGCTCCAGCTCCAGCCGTTCGGCGATGTCGTCGCCACTTACCGGCCAGATGTTCAACCCGGGGGCTGCCGCCTGGATACGGCGCAGGGTTTGGGCGTCGGCGACTTCAACGGCCAGGCCGCTGGCGCTCAGATCCTGCAGGGCTTGCGCATGCTGCAATAGCCATTCCAGGGAGACGGAATCCTGCCCGACCAGGAACAGCGGTGTGATGCCTGGCAGGTTCAACACTCTGCGCGGCACGACGCCTGGAGTGAGGTGCGCGCTGTGCACCGGCAGCACCCAGTTCAGCGTGCGTGGATCTGGGGCCTTGTCGGGAGCATCGGGCAGAGGATTGGCGTGGGCATCAAACGCGGCGAGGGACAGCCACTGACAGACGGCCAACATCGCCAAGCGCGAAAGACTCATCGCTGTGACCCTCCGCGAAGTGACGCGATCGCTTGGATGCGCTGCCAGTGCCGACTGAACTGCGTACGGTAGCGCGCCGCGGGCAAACCGCCGGCCGGGCGGTGATAGCGCCCAGCAGCCACGACCCAGTCACCCACGTCGGCATAGTGTTCGCGCAGTAGCTCGGCGGTGACGGCCAAGTTTGCCCGTGGATCGAGTGCATTGCAGGCACTGGGGTAGCGGTCCGGGTGGTAGCCGAGGTTGGTTTGTCCCAGACCGACATCGATGCGCTTGGGGTCATGGCGTGTGAGTTCCAGCCTGAGCGCAGCACAGGCCTCATCGCGACTGGCAAAACGCTGCGGTGTGCCGGCGACATTCAAAGTCCAAGGCCAGGGCATGATACGTCCACGTAAAGGGGTGCCGCTCTCCTGCAGGGCAATGGCGAACAGCACCGAGGCGGGGATGCCGGCTCGCGCGGCGGCCAACTGGTACGCGGGCGGAGGTAGGACGTCCGCCTGGACGACGGTCGCGCCGGTCAAGGCCAGCGCGAGGATCAGTCGATGCGCTGCCATTTTCCATCCACCTGCTGAAAGCGCGCCGGCAACGGGCGGGTGGCGCCCAGGGCGAACCATCGGCCGCGGTCGTGGTTTAGGGTGACCTGGCCGCTGCTAACCTGGGCTGCGGTAATGCCTGCGCCATGCGCCCAGTTTCGGAGATTCGCGTCGTCACCCTGGCTGCCCACCAAGTACACGTCCAGGCGGGCACCGGCACGGAGCCACTGCTGGGTATTGCTCGCGCAGGCCGGGCAGCGTTCCTCCACGAACAGGGCATAGCGGGTGTTGCTTGCCGTAGCGAACTCATCGGCCAGACCCTGCACCGGCAGCATTCCGGGGAACAGTCGTGCCCAGGCGGCGGTGTAGGCTTTCTGGTAAGCCAGCTCGCGTTCGGCGCGTTTGGCTTCGAGGCGAATCTGCAGTTCGGCGTAGCGTTGCCGCTCCTGCTCAGAGTCGGCCTCCACGCCCAGGGTGGTGAGAGGGTCGAGCTGCGGCGACCAGTAGTGGCGGGGCCCGGCCTGCAGCTGCTCGAATTTGGCCCATTCGTCATCCGTTAGCCCCCACACTTTGGCCTGCGTCGCGTCCGAAGGCTGCCGATCCAGCGGCGCCTGCTCGCTGTATTCTTGGTCTGAACCGAGCCTGTTCGGTGCACTCCATCTTGGTTCTGCCAGCAGGCAGGTGGGGAGTAGGATCAGCGAGAGGACGGAAAGTCGCAGCATAAGCACCTCTTCACGGCAGGGGCAGTGTGCGGTCGCCATGACCAGGGACGTGGAACACCGCCTCGTCCTCACGGATCGCGCGCAGCTGCCATCCGTTCAGGCTGTCGCCGGGCTGCAGCAGGTGCACGGTCGACAGCGAATGGGCGCCGGTGGGCAGGGCCGCAACGAACCGCACCGCGCCTCGGGTCTCGATACCCAGCAGGGTCAACGGCGCCGCCGGGGCTTTGGCCTTGGTTTTCTGGCCCACGGGCGCCACCGGCCGAGTGTCGGCCGGTGGCATGGAGGCTCGTGCCGACAGGGTCTCAAGCGCAATTTCTGTTTTGCCAAGCCGGTGTTCCAGTGCACTGAAGTCGGTGCTGCTCGGCCCACTCGGTGCCGCTTGAACGGCTTTAAGCGATGCCGCCATCTCTTCCAGCTGCTGGCTGAATGTCGTCTGCGCCGAGGCGTGCTGAGCTTGTGCGTCTTTTAGCGCCGCCACCTGCGGTTGCAGTGTCGTAAGCGTATTGCCGAACGCGTCGACGTCGCGCCGCAAGGCGGGAACTGGGTCGGCAGGGACACTACGGGCTGCGGCCTGGAGTTCGGCCAATTGCTGGTGTTGGTTGTACGTCGCGCCAGCCAGCAAGGCGGCGCCCAGGCACAGGCCGCCGATCACTAGGGCCTGAAAGCGGTGGACCTTCATGGTGCAATCTCCGATGTCGAGAGTAGCGGTTTGGGCTGTGGCGAGCGGAGGGTGTAGCAGACGGTCCGGTCGATCGGGTCGATGTTGATCCTCCAGGCCGGTCCACCGATGATGGTCAAGGCGTCCAGCAGCGAAATCGGTCCGAGTTGGTGGTGCACGGCAGGTAGGGGACGGCTGAACAACCGATCCACCGCCGCGCTGTCGGGGCAGAGTGAGTAGCCCGACCGTTGCAGCACGTGATGCAGTGCCTCACCGACATTCGCGCGCAAAGCAGGCGCGATCTGCACGTTGATGAGCTGATACAGCGGTTGGCGCTGCTCCAGGGTCGGTTGTGTATTGACCAGGGTGTATCGGTCCTGGCGGACCCATTTAGGTAGCGTGGGTTTCTGCTTCTGCAGTGAGGCCGGCGATACTGGTGGCGCCGCTGGGACTGGCGCCGGTGGCGACGTGTTACAGCCGGTCAGCGCGATCATCAGTCCGAGGGTGAGGAGTGTGGGGGTATGCATGTCCGGGTCTCGACAGAAGTTGCCGCTACCTTGGCAAAAGCGCGAGCCGCGCTCCTACCGAAAAAACGAATCTGGCCGTCCGGATTACCGTGAAGCACTCATGAAAAAGGCGCCCTGTTGGGCGCCTTGGGTCAGTCTTCAGTGAATAGCGACAGTTCCGGGAGTGGCGCTGCGTCGGGGTCAAAGATCAACAAGCGGGTGTCGGCGTGACCTGCCAGCAGCAACAGCTGCAACAACACGGGCGGGACATCGTCATCGCACATGCGTGCTCCGACTTCATCGGCGCTGCAGATGCTGTCTCCTTCGGCCTCCATGCTCCAGGGGGTCGAGTACAGCTTGCACCCGACGGCATGGCTACTGCTGAGTTCGAAGCACTCGAAGAAGCCTGTCGGTGAAGGGTGCCAAGCGCGCTCTTGCAGGTACTCGAATTCCGCCGTTGGCAAGTGGGCAGAACTGATCTCCCAACTACGGCTGTAATGCCCTGTGGAAAAGGACAACAGCTCGATCAGGGTGCGTGCTGCTTCCTCGTTGGGGAGGTCGCCGAGATGCATCGGATGTGCACGATGATGGCCGATCATCTGGTAGATCACGCTACTCACTAGACCGTCGGCTGGGCAGCGCATACGGACAAGTCCGGGCACGCTGTGGCCGTCGGTGATGACCGCGCAGTTGTCGTCGAATACACATGGCTGGAAATTGATGGCCTCGCTGGGCAGCTGAGTTTGTGTTGGGTGCAGAGGGCGGTAGCAGGGTGGACAATTGTTGGCGTAATTGATCTGGACGACACGTTCGTAGCTCAGATCGCTGAAACCGCGTAGGAAGGGATTGCGAAATGATGGGGGCATGATGGCTCTCCATTGGCGTAGAGGCCACCCCAAAATTGGCGGCGACCTCCGAGGCAGAGATGGGCTGTCAGATCCAGCCATTTTCGGCGAGCGAAAGCGGGATGCCTGCGCCGACGATGATGTGGTCCAGGACGCGCACCTCAACCAGGGCCAGGGCCTCGGTCAGGCGTTTGGTGAGTACCCGGTCGGCGGGGCTCGGTTCCGGGCAACCGGAAGGGTGGTTATGACTGAAGATCACAGCGGCGGCGTTGTGCTCCAGCGCCTTGATCACGACTTCGCGTGGATAGACGGAGGCGCCGTCGATGCTGCCGGTGAACAGTTCATCAAAGCTCAGCACGCGATGGCGTGAGTCCAGGCAAAGCAGCGCGAACACCTCATGTTGGTAAGGAGCGAGCCGCAGTTTGAGGTAGGCGGCAGCGTCGGAAGGGGTCAACAGCAGTTCGCCGCGCTGGAAGTAGCGTTGATCCAGCAACTGCAGGGCTTCGGTGATCAGTGCATCCTCATGGGCGCGCTGGGCTATTACCGGGGCGAGCTCGTCGACCAGGTTCAGGGCAGTGTTCATGGGCAATTCCTCGTGGGGATGGAGCGCCCCCTGGGGGAGTGCCCCAAGCTGGTGAAGTGGATGATTCATAGACGCGTGAAGCGATGACGCGCACCGTGTAGCGGGCTTCGACATCCCTCGCACGCTCGGGTGGAAAAGGACTCGATGCCAGCGCCAGTCTGCGGATCAAAATCGGCGCTCAGTGGCATCAGGGCCTGCAGTTCGGTGCGCATCTGTGCGATGCGTTGCTCGATTTCAGCTTCGCTGTAGTACAACGAAAGTGCGCTGAAATCGTCATAGGCGACCGCTTGCAGGCAGTTCTCGCAGAGCCAGAAGCTTTCCATGACAGCCTCCGACGTGAGTGGATAACAGGCGCTCGTGGGAGCGCCTGTTGGTGGCGGTCAATGTGCCTCAGGCAGACTGACGTGCAGCGGTGGATTGGCGCGCGGGTACAGAGGCGGGATGGTGCTGTTCGGCGACGGTGTCGGCTTGGTCCGATTCCGCTGCAGCGTCGATAGCGGCGGTGGAGTCGGTACGAGCAGGTGCCCGGTAGCTGAATTGGCCATCGATCTTGATCCACTCGATGAAGATCAACCGGCCTTTGAGGCTGGCACCAGGTTGGCCTTTGCGCTCGCCTTTTTCGTAAAGAAAAGGGTCAACCCAAAGGTCGCCAATGCGAAACGCGATCAGTACCTTACGTTCAGCACGGACGTCTTCCAGGTGTTCACGGATCAGCCGTTCGGCTTCACCGCTGGCGACCTTGCAGTCGAAGCGGGTGTACTCGACGTCGTCCGAGGCACCGTGCAAGGCGGCAATGTCACATGCCATAAACGCTTGCCCACGACGTACAGGGACTTCGCGAACGCGGTTCAAGTAACCAATGCCTTGGGTGTGCAGGTTGAAGTAGGTGGTGGGAGCATTATTGCTTGCAATCGTCATGGTGGATCTCCTGTTCAGCAGAAACGCGGACATCCACCGGCCCTGGCGGCTGGTGAGTTCCGCAAGGGGGAGGTGCAAAGAAAGCGTGGTCGGTAGAAGGGCGCTCATCACCGACAGGTGACCGTGCGAGCTGCCGAGCGCTGATCGCACTGAGGGAGAACCACCCGAAGCGGGCGTAGCCTTGAAGGTTCCGGCTACCTGAGCGCTGTCAACGACAGCGGTGTGCAGTTCATCTATAAAACGGCACCAATCGCGCGTCAACAGTGGATTGGGGGAGGCTTGGGCGGGTGGAAATGGGTGGCACTCAGTGGATTCTGGGTGACGAAAAAATAGCCCGACGGTCATCAGGCTAAGAAGAGCTAGACCACCCTTGATCCGGCAACATGACACCGGAGCCCATCGCAAAACCTCCGCTGTCGATCCACCTGGAGCAACCGACCCTTGTCGTGGCCTGGGCCGAAATCAACTGGCACGCATCCGCGCACAAAAGGTGCCCAGTATTTCGCCGGCGGGCACCGGTGCTGAGCATCGTCGCCGAAGCGGATGACCCCTGAGACCTGATACAAGCCGCACGGGTCATCCACCTTGGAGACCTGGAACGCTGGGGAGAAATCCGAAGAAAAAGTGAAGTGCGGCTCCGAACTCTTCGAGTCTGACCGAGCTGCCCGGAGCGAATCGGTCTGGGGTCGCCAAGCGGCGACGGACCTGATCACTACACCAGTGCTGCCGTACGCCGTCAAGTCACACATGCCCGCTCAGAAGGCACCTGGCTGCTTGGTGCGCTTGGGTTTGGCGACCGGCTTGGTGCCCTTGCACTCCGGATAGCGGGTGCACGACCAGAAGCTGCCGGTGCGGCCTTTGCGCTGGCGCATGGCGCTGCGGCACACGGGGCAGCGCGGGCCTTTGGTAGCCGGTGGCTGCAAGGTGAGCGAGGCGTGGCCACGCACCAGCCGGGTCAGCCATTCCGCTTGCCTGGCGAGAAAGGTTTCGACGCTCAGCTGTCCCGTCTCAATACGATCAAGCGCCTGCTCCCAGAGTGCGGTCAGCGCCGGATCGGCGACCTCCGCTGGCACGGCCTCGATCAAGGTGTGTGCCGCCGCCGAGGCGACCAGGCTGCGTTTTTTCTTGGTCAGGTACCCGTGATCGATCAGGCCCTGGATGATCGCCGCTCGGGTGGCCTCGGTCCCGAGGCCGCAGCTGTCCTTGAGTTTCTGTTTGAGTCGTG
>Ga0065714_10000027_pt1 | contig 18769 bp, 13 predicted proteins | sample MisRhiReplicate2_FD_59101 | JGI IMG/M metagenome (GOLD analysis project Ga0065714, IMG submission 59101) | Miscanthus rhizosphere microbial communities from Kellogg Biological Station, MSU, sample Rhizosphere Soil Replicate 2: eDNA_1 v2... | ecosystem: Host-associated > Plants > Roots >...
CCAACCACACCTTGGCGATTCCTCCTGGCGCCAGGCCGATAGTCAAAAACTTTCGGTAATCGGTTTTCCATTTGCCTACCGCACCGCAATAAGCTGTTTCACCCTTGAGCATGGTGTCCCGCGCAGATTCAGGGATCTCGATGTAGGCCCCGTAGGTCTGCGGTTCTGCCATGGACTGCCAACGTACATAGACCAAACGAGGCAGGTCAGCCCCGGTGACATACCGGCCTTTTCCTGCAGGATCTTCTCGCCATCCAGCTGGCTTGCCTCTGAACTCGGACGGTACGCCTTTGCTCATTGCGCGTGGATACCCCATAGCCGGTATACCGCTGCCCGCGCGAAGGAACACGCGCTCATTGATATCAACGACACTGGCCGTTTCGATCCAGACTTCCATATAGTCAGGCGAAAAAAAATCAAGGCTCCACGCGTCATAAGGTAGTGATCTGCTCTCGACAGAGGCACATCCTCCCAACAACACAAAAAGCAGTGCAAAGCCGGACTTAAGCAAGGGTGAGCACCTATGCATTGGGATGCACCACGCGCTTATAGTTTTCGGCAGGTCGATTAATAAACACGATGTTCAGATCGCTATTGTTCCAGCCTTTGGCAGCATTCCAGTTCGCAGACAGATGGATATAACGGCGGTAGAGCAGCTCCTCTTCGTCGAGGCTCAGGCTCGTGCGGCGAGTGTCACCTAACGCATAAGCCATCAGTTTTTGGGCAATCGGTTTCAGCTCTGTCGGTAATGCGTACGTTTGATCCTCTTCGTCAATAACCTTGAACGGGACGTCGTGCCTGGCCCCCAACTCGCGCATGATTCGCAGGTAAACCAACGCCAGATCGTTGCGGACAGTCCGCTCGCTGTGGACCGCGGCATAAGCATTTTTCGATTTGGATCTGTCGCCTTTTGCGTTGCCAGTCATCTCCACCGCCCAGGTTCTCACCTCCAGTGTTAGCCCATACAGATTGAGTTGATCCTGAAGGCGGCCTAGCTCTTGCTCAGCCCAACGATAGGCGGTTGACGCTGTGGAAGGCACGTGAAGTTCCATATCGCGGCTGCAGCGCGGCTTGCTAAGCAGAACTCGTTCAATGAAATTTGGTATATAACCTCCACCCACGTCGGAGTGGACGCCGGGCAGCTTGATATCAGCAGCGCCGGCGCTATTGAGTGAGAAGTTATGGCGACGCTCATCCCGCGCCACCAAATGCACGACCTTTTTTGCCACATCGGGCGCCAGATACAAGTTAACACCGGGGTTGTTGGCGTCGTGGACGCTAAAGTCACCGTCAGCCATGCTGCCTATTGCGGCAGCGGTGTCGAAAATGCCGATAAAGTTGATGGAGACATCGGTGTTGGTGCGCCAGGAAAAGTCCTCGGTAAACAACGTCGCATTGCCTGGAAGCAGCGCTGCCAATAGACTCTTCTCTCCTTTCTGGACTTCATTGGCAAAATGCCGCGCAGCGGCGGCACCGCGACTGAAACCGAAGATATCGAACTCGACACGTTCAACCTTTCGATCAGGATTAGATCGCTTGAACCGCTCAACCCTTTCGAGAATACGCGCTGGACTCTGCGCAACCCGTGCTAATACACCGTGTGCACCTACGCCGGTTGCCAATGAAAAAGGTGAATCTTCTTCACCACTGCTGGTGCCAATTCCATCCAGATAAATTGGGATGTACCCAATGGTTTCTTCAATAGCCAATAACCGCTTACTGTCATCGCCATACAAGTCATGCAGCTTCGCCACATTACTCGTGTCATTCCCATAACTGCTGTCCGGCGTGTTCCCCTGAACGTCATACCCATGTGCCTGACAAAACTGTCGAATATCCTCAGCCTCCTCCAGCAGATTCACATCCTGCGCATAACACCCGGTAACCATTTCACTGTTGGATCGGTTATTCCCGGTGCCATCAAAAAACACGCCAATCCGCAAAGTAATCCCTTCCTCTTCGACTTCTTCCTCCTCTTCCTCCAGCTCATCCGATTCATTTTCTTCTGATGGCTCAGGCGCGACGGATACCAACAAGCCCGCCGCAGCCCCCTGAAGCAATGTATGTGCGGCCGCACCCGGCTTGGGAGAGCCACCGATCTCAATCGCGCTACTACTGAAAATACCGTCGGCGTTCATCACGATGTGCTGACCGCCGACCTTCACAGAAATACTCTCACCCGCATCAATTACGAGGTGCGCGCCTGCCTTGATGTGCACGTGCTCACCGGCTTCTATAACCAGCGTTTCATCAGTTCTCGTGTGGCTGTCGCCAGAGACATGCAGGTAGTCGTTGCCGCTGACCTGGATTTTTCGATCCGACGTGATAGTGAGGTGCTCTTCAGATCCGAGCACCGTAATACGGTCGCCCTTGATGGTGACTCGACTCTCATTACCCACCTCAATCCGGCTGTCGTTTCCAACCTTCTGCTCCATATCCCGCTGAGCACGCAGGTGGACCAACTCATCGCCAGCGCGATCGTCCATCGACAATTCGTTGTAGCCACCCGTAGTGGGGGAGCTGTGGGTACGAAGTACGGTTTTGGTTTTGTTTTCGGGCAATGGGTAGGCCGGCGGCGTGACCTTGTTGATCAGGCAGCCGGTGATCAATGGATTATCGGGATTGCCTTCGAGGTAGGTGACGAGGACTTCCATCCCGATACGCGGAATGATCACTGTGCCAAAGTTGTCCCCCGCCCAGCCGGACGCTACCCGCAGCCAGCAACTGCTGTTTTCAGTGTTGCGTTCAGACCGGTCCCAGTGAAATTTGACTTTGACGCGACCGTATTCATCGCAATAGATCTCTTCNCCGACAGGTCCGGTGACGCGGGCGGTCTGGCAGTTCAGCATGGGTCTTGGTGCAGGCATCGGTGGCCGATGAAACACATCCCAGGGAATCGCACTGAAGCTGTTGCGGTAGCCCTGAACAAAGCCGTCCTCAGGTTTGGTCGCGTTGGTGACTGACTCTTCGAGCAGCACCGAAGGTTGCTTTCCAGAGTGGGTCACGCTTAACAGCAGCCATAGATCGTTGTGCGTTTCGTGTGGGCAATTCGTCAGGTCGAAAAAGTGGCCGCTGCGCAGCGTGGGCTGNTCGCTTTTGCCTTCCGTCAACTGATAATCGACCCGATGCCGTTCCAGTGCCTGCCGGGCCAGTTGTTTACCGCGCTTTTCGCTCTCCAATGGTAGCGGGTAGCTATAGTCTTCCAGCTTGGGGTCGAACTCAGCAGTAAAGCGACTTTCCAACAACGCATTCGGGCGTTTCAGGTCGTAGTCACGGCGGGTTACCACGCTGGGGCGGGTTTTGAAACCCATGGAAAACTGGCTGACGACCGGATGCTCCGCCACCATGCCGGAGTCTTGCTGATACGGCGTTTCGCCCAGTTTTGGGAAGAATGTCTGGTCATCGGTGAACACCAGCACATGGCCTTGCAAGGAATGCTGGTGATGCCACGTAATGCCTTCCTCGGCGCAGAGCCGCTGGACGAACTCCAAATCATTTTCCCGGTATTGAGTGCAGTATTCGCGCGGGGGGCTTGCTTTGACGTGGAAGGCAAACGCATCGGCCAGAATGCCGTGCCCCTTGAAGACCTGAGCGATGATTTGCGGCACCGTCTGACCCTGGAAAATTCGCTGATCCTGGCTGAACTGCAGGTAATGCAGCGCCGGGACAAGGTTTACGCGATAGCGGGTCAGGCGTTTACCAGCATCNCCCGCGGACACGCTTACGATGTGACCGTGAATACCTTCGCCGTTAAGTCCGAATTGCAAATAGGCAGGTTGGTCAAGCAGGCTTTCCAGATCGATATCCGGGTACTCGCTGACCAGATCGACGCTGATTGAGTACAGCGCGCTGATGGTTTCAGTGCCTTTAAAGGCCAGCACCTTAAAGTCGTTGCGAACCGTCGGGATTACGAGGGTGAATTGAGGGGCATTAGCCGGTGCGAACATGCGCTTGTCCTTTTGCTTTTTTAGCTCGTCCTTAAGCTGAGAGAGAAAAAATCGCGATGCCCGAGTCGTGCCTGGCCCGAACAGGTCGCCAAAAATGCCGTGCACGCTAACAAGGCATCCAAAGTATTGATGTAGGAGGGGTCTTGAAATTTGGTATGAAATTTCCGCGATACCGGAAGTTCCATTTTGGAACTTTGCTTGAAATATAAAGTGCTATCAAAATGATGGCACTTTTCTTATTGACGGTTGTCACTCATCGTCTAATTCATAGATATCGGTAACATTTCGGAATGCTCCTACATTCATCATTTTGTATTTTTGGCATGCTTCGCGCCTGTCTCAGGGGGCGAATCGGCAATGAATACGGCGTTTATTAAGGTTGAGGGGCTGAAGCCTCTATCTCAGTGGTTTCAGGCCAGCTGGTCGCACGATGAACAATTAAACCAATCTCAGGGATTCCCCTGCTACATATAGGGACATCTCCTACGAGATAAAAACACACTTCGTCTTGTTGTTTAATCAGATGCTTGCTAGTGGCCATCATTGTGATTACGATGCGCGCACTTGAAAGAGCACGAACTCAATTGGATGAGACTCATCGCAGCTCTTTGATTCTGTCCCGCGTCGTTGGAAATCCAATAGACGTATGACTGTAATCCTAATTAAAGGCCATGGATGTCCTACTCAAGCAAACTTTCTGCTCATTACCTCGACCTCGCAAAAGCCTCTGTTTCCAAAGAGAATTTCGCGGGCGAGGATGTTCGCTTTTCGAGCGAATATGAGGCATTGGAAAGCGAGCTGGCCAAAGCCTCGTCCATGCACGAAAGCGGTCAGATCGACTGGCTGAAAATCCGTGAAAACAGTGAAAGCCTGCTGCGCACCCAGTCCAAGGACTTGCGGGTTGGCGCCTGGCTGACCTGGGCCCTGTACCAGCGCGAATCCTTTCAAGGGCTGCTGGCCGGCCTCGGACTTCTGCACCACCTGTGCGAAAGCCACTGGGCCGAGGTTCATCCNAACAAGGCCCGCACCCGCTCCGCTGCCATCAGTTGGTTGGTGCCGCGTCTTGAGCAGGTGCTGACCGAAAACGTCGCGATCAAAGAGCAGTTGCCGATGTTCCGGCGGCTGGTCGAACACCTTGAAGGCCTCGATGCCGCTTGCACCGAGCACTTGGGCGACGATGCGCCGTTGTTGCTGCCGATCTCCCGCCGCTTGAAAAACATGGTTCAGCGCGCCGCCGACAACCAGCCCGAACCGGGTGTAGTGGGTGCCGCGGTGGCTCAGGTCAAGCAGGCAGCCACGCAGCTGTTCACCCCCGGCGCGCCGATTGATAACGAAAAAGAAGCCCACAAGGCCCTGCGTGCCCAGCAGGAAAGCGCGCGGCCGTTGTGTGCCTGGTGGCTCAAGCAGAAAGCCACGGACCTGCGCGCCTTGCGCCTCAATCGCACGCTGTTGTGGTTGCCCATCGACGCGGTGCCCGAGCGCAANGCCGAGCAAATCACCGTTCTGCGCGGCTTGCCGGCCGACAAGCTCAAGGCCTACCAGGACCGTTACGACCAGGCCAANTACGCTGACCTGCTGGTGGAACTGGAGGCGAGCCTGGCGAAGGCGCCGTTCTGGTTCGATGGCCAGCGAATGGTTTGGGAGTGCCTCCAGGGGCTCAACGCCGAGATGGCTATGCGCGAAGTGGAAATCCACTTCGCGCTTTTGATTCAGCGCCTGCCCGGCATCATCGAATTGCGATTCCATGACGGCGCCCCGTTTGCCGATCCGGCCACCCGCGCCTGGGTCAGCGCCCACGTCATGCCGCACCTGCAAAGCGCCAGTGCGCCGCGCAAGGTCGAAGTCGCCGACACCCAGCCAGCCTGGGAAGTGGCCCTGGAAGAAGTCTTGCCGATCCTGCGCAAGGACGGCCTCAAGGCCGCCGTGCAGATCCTCAAGCAAGGCCTGCAAAGCGCCCAAGGCGGACGCGCCCGGTTCTTCTGGCAGTTCGCCCTCGCGCGGCTGTGCTTCATGGCCAAGAAATACGAACTGGCCAGGACCCAACTCGAAACACTGGACCAAACATTACAGGACTCAGGCCTGAACGCCTGGGAGCCCGATCTTGCGCTGGAAGTGCTGCATTTACTGCATAGCTGCTGCGAGTTGTTGCCGCAGAACCATGCCGTACGTGAACGCAAGGAAGAGATTTATCGCAGGCTGTGCCACCTCGATCTCGAAGTGGTACTCGAATAGGCCCCAGGGCCACAACCGCAAGGAGAATAGCCATGGCCAAAGAAGGCTCGGTAGCCCCCAAGGAACGCATCAACGTCACTTTCAAACCTGCCACCGGTGGTGCTCAGGAAGAGATTGAACTGCCGTTGAAACTACTGGCAATCGGTGACTACACCCACCGCAAGGACGAACGTAAAGTCGAAGATCGCAAGCCGATCAGCATCGACAAGATGACCTTCGACGAAGTGCTGGCCAAGCAAGAGCTGACCCTGACNTTGAACGTGCCGAACCGNCTTCAGGAAGAGGGCAGCACTGAAGAGCTGGGCGTGCAACTGCGTGTCAACTCGATGAAGGACTTCAACCCGGCCAGCCTGGTCGAGCAAGTGCCTGAGCTGAAAAAACTGATGGAACTGCGCGACGCGCTGGTGGCCCTCAAAGGCCCGCTGGGTAACGCGCCTGCGTTCCGCAAAGCCATCGAAGGCGTTCTCGCCGACGACGAATCCCGCGGTCGCGTATTGGGTGAGCTGGGCTTGAATGCCGCAGCCCAGGACGCCTGAGTCTCCATCAGCCAAGGAAGCCAACACAATGAGCACTAGCGCAGCACAGCAAAAGAGCAAAGAGAACGGCGAATACAGCATTCTCGACAGCATCATCGCCGAAACCCGCCTGACGCCGGACGACGAAGCCTACGACATCGCCAAGCGCGGTGTGTCGGCCTTCATCGAAGAGCTGCTCAAGCCGCAGAACAACGGTGAGCCAGTCAAGAAGGCCATGGTTGACCGCATGATCGCCGAGATCGATGCCAAGCTCAGCCGCCAGATGGACGAAATCCTGCACCACCCGTCCTTCCAGTCCCTGGAATCGTCGTGGCGTGGCCTGCAGTTGCTGGTNGACCGCACCAACTTCCGCGAAAACATCAAGATTGAAATCCTCAACGTCTCCAAAGACGACCTGCTGGACGATTTCGAAGATTCGCCGGAAGTGATGCAGTCTGGCCTGTACAAGCACATCTACACCGCTGAATACGGTCAGTTCGGTGGTCAGCCGGTTGGCGCGATCATCGCCAACTACTTCATGTCCCCAAGCTCGCCGGACGTGAAACTGATGCAGTACGTGTCCAGCGTTGCCTGCATGTCCCACGCGCCGTTCATCGCCGCGGCCGGCCCGAANTTCTTCGGCCTGGAAAGCTTCACCGGTCTGCCGGACCTGAAGGATCTGAAAGATCACTTCGAAGGCCCGCAATTCGCCAAATGGCAGAGCTTCCGCGAGTCGGAAGACTCCCGTTACGTTGGCCTGACCGTGCCGCGTTTCCTGCTGCGTAACCCGTACGANCCGGAAGAAAACCCGGTCAAATCGTTCGTGTACAAAGAAACCGTCGCCAACAGCCACGAGCATTACCTGTGGGGCAACACCGCCTACGCGTTCGGCACCAAGCTGACCGACAGCTTCGCCAAATTCCGCTGGTGCCCGAACATCATCGGCCCGCAGAGCGGTGGCGCGGTTGAAGACCTGCCGTTGCACCANTTCGAAAGCATGGGCGAAATCGAAACCAAGATTCCTACCGAGGTTCTGGTTAGCGACCGTCGTGAATACGAACTGGCCGAGGAAGGCTTCATCTCCCTGACCATGCGCAAAGGCTCCGACAACGCGGCGTTCTTCTCCGCAAGCTCAGTGCAGAAGCCGAAGTTCTTCGGCATCAGCGCAGAAGGCAAGGCAGCAGAGCTGAACTACAAGCTCGGCACCCAACTGCCGTACATGATGATCGTCAACCGCCTGGCTCACTACTTGAAAGTGCTGCAGCGCGAGCAACTCGGTTCGTGGAAAGAACGTACCGACCTCGAGCTGGAACTCAACAAGTGGATCCGCCAGTACGTGGCCGACCAGGAAAACCCAAGCGCCGAAGTGCGTGGCCGTCGTCCACTGCGCGCTGCCCAGATCATCGTCAGCGATGTTGAAGGCGAGCCTGGCTGGTACCGCGTCAGCCTGAACGTGCGCCCGCACTTCAAGTACATGGGTGCCGATTTCACCCTGTCGCTGGTTGGCAAGCTGGACAAAGAGTAAGCGGAGCTAACTCATGACTGGATACGGCAGCCTTTTCGAACGCCTGGGTGGCGACGCGGACAAACGCGTCGGCTGGAGCCGCGAGGTCTCCGCCATGGCGTCCGTGGCTGCCCATCTGGCCAAGATGCTCAGCACCCGTGCGGGCAGCGTGCAAACGCTGTCCGATTACGGGCTACCCGATCTCAATGACATGCGTCTGAGCCTGCACGACTCCCTGAGTCAGGCCCGTCTGGCCATCGAAAATTTCATCGAAGCCTACGAGCCACGCCTGAGCAATGTGCGTGTCATTTCCCTGCCGCGTGACCACGATCAGCTTCGCCTGTCCTTCAGCATCGAAGGCTTGCTGGAAGTTGATGGTTTCAAGCGTCAGGTCAGTTTCGCCGCGCGCCTGGATGGCAGCGGTCAAGTGAAGGTCAACTAAGGAGATTCGTATGTCCGGCAAACCCGCAGCACGTGTCACCGACCCTACCGCTTGCCCGCTCCCCGGTCACGGCACAAACCCGATCGCCGCCGGTTCCGGCGACGTGTTCTTCGACGGCCTCGCGGCCGCCCGCCAAGGGGATGCCTCGGCGTGTGGTGGTGCGATGGTCGGCGGGTTGGCGACGACGGTTTTGATCAACGGCAAACCGGCGGCGACTGTGGATTCCGTTGGGACCCATGGCAACAAGGTGACGGCGGGTTCCGGGACNGTGATTATCGGGAATTCACATTCGCCGGCACCGTTCTCCGGAATTATCGCGACCGCGCTGGGTGCTGTGGTCGCGGCGCTGATTCCAGAAGCCAGTGCCGATGAAAAGAAACTCGATTACCGGCTGAAGCTGAAGTCCGGTGGCAATTCGGTTCTGACGCCGCTGGAGGTCCCGGATTACGATGAAATCAAAAGCGGTGCCACGAAAAATCGTGAGCTGATCGACTTCCTCATCGACAACCGCAAAGCCGCTGCCGACACCGTGAAGCTGGAGGTGCTGGACGGCGAAAAGCTGATCTACACCGAACCCAACACTGCCCAGTTCCTGCCGAGCGGTGAGCATCCGTGGCAGTGGGATGGCTACGACACGGCGGGCATTCTCGATACCCGTGTTCTGAAAAGCCCGAACCTTAAAGTGCGTCTGACCGCGACTCAGGGCGGCGAACAACAGGTCACCGATCTGACGCTAGAGTGCTCGGCGCAAGAAGTGAAGTGGGTTGATGTTCGGGTTGATCGGAATGCGAAGACGGTTGATGTCGTGTTGCGGCCGAGCTTTTCCGATGGCGGCAGCAGCGGCTCTACCCCGGGCCTGGCGCCGACGCCGTTCAGCACNTTGCTGGGCTGGGCCAAGGAAGGTATCGAGCTCTATTGGTCGCGTAATGGCTCACGANCCGGTGGTATTGCCAGTGGGATCACGACCGGCAAGGGTGCTTACAAAGTTACGGTCAAAGCTGACATCAATGCCACACCCAAAGCTGGAAACTTCCCGCTGATTGATTCGTTGTCCAAGGACTTCGGTCGCTCTACCAGTCTGGCGATTGCCAGGAAGGTGTATCACAACGCCGGTTATGCGTATGACCAACTCGTCACTCGACAAGGTATCGGCGCGGGCTACGCGGCGAGTTATGCCACCGAAGAGTTCAAGGAAACGTCTGCCCATGAGTTCGGGCATTTGATTCTCAACGAGTATGGCGGTGGTCTGATTCCGACCTACTCGTGGACCCACAAGGANTCATCCTCGCTGATGCAAAACCCGAAGGCAGATCATCCGACGCCAGGCGCGGGCGAGCTCGACGTCATGCAGTACTTCAGCANTTACACCAGTACAACTTCCGAACGGCAAAGCCGTACGGCAGCCTCTGAACAAGACGTCAAAAGCCTGCTATGGCTGGCCAGGGTCGAATTCGATGATTAAGTTCGCCGGCTTCAGCCTGCTTTTCGTTTCCCTGACCAGTTGCGCGACACAACAGGTTTACAACAACCACGTGTATGTCGAAAACCGCTGCGGCCAGCCTCTGGAAATGAAGATTTCCAACAGCTCCAACATGCATTCGCTGGAACGTAACGTGACATCCGCAGCGGGCTCCCGGGCGCTGGTCGCGAGCTTCGCCTCTTATGGCGAAGACGTGATCGAGCAAATCCCGGCCAACTATTCGCTGAAAATCACCGATGCCATTGGAAGCAAAGTGATTGATGGCGCCCAGCTGAAACAGCGCCTGAGCGGCGTGGAGAAGATCAGCGACGGCACTCAGCGTGAGTGGACGATCAACGATACGTCGGTGTGCCCATGAAGCGGCCAAGGATGAATTCGATGTTTAAGTGGACCGGTCTTTTTGTCTTCTTCGTGTCATTGACGGCCTGCGCTGCGCAGCAGGTCTACCGCAACGATGTGTACCTGCTCAACACCTGCGGAGTCCCGCTGGAGCTGTCCCTGGCCCATGACTCCAACTACGACGATCAGCCCCGCAGCTTTACGTTGAGGCCCGACGAGCGCCGTTCCATCGCCAACTACACGTCGGCGGGCAAGGACGTGTCGGGCCAGATAAGCGACCAGTACAGCCTGTCGATTAAAAGCGCCAGCGCCGTCAAAACCATTGATGGGCAAGCGCTGCGCACGGCTTTGGCGCGGGTTGAGAAGGTCGAAGAAAAAGCCGTGCGTTCATGGACTGTCGATGACCGTTCTTTTTGCCCATGACGCACGCAGTTGTTGGATGTTCCAGCTCTGAAAAATTTTGCAAAAACGACAAACAGGTAACCCCCCGTGTCCTTTAACCACTACTACCAAAGCGAACTCACCGCACTTCGCCAGTTAGGTCGTCGTTTCGCCGAGCGTAGCCCGGCGTTGGCGCCTTTCCTCGGTCAGGCCGGTCGGGATCCGGACGTGGAGCGGTTGCTGGAAGGCTTTGCGTTCCTGACCGGTCGCCTGCGTCAGAAGCTCGACGACGAATTGCCGGAGCTCAGCCACTCGCTGATGCACCTGCTGTGGCCCAACTACATGCGGCCGCTGCCGGCGTTCAGCATTTTGCAGTTCGATCCGTTGAAACGCTCCGGTCCTGCGTTGATGGTCGAGCGCGACACACCGGTCGAGAGCATGCCAATCGATGACGTGCGTTGCCGTTTCCGCACCTGCTACCCGACCGAAGTCTTGCCGCTGGACCTGGCTGCACTGAATTACTCAGTGAAGGGCGACGGTTCGCTGTTGAGCCTGCGTCTGGAGATGAGCGCTGACGGTCACCTCGGTGAGCTGGAGCTGAGCCGTCTGCGTCTGCACTTCGCCGGTGAGCGCTACATCAGCCAGATGCTGTACCTGAGCCTGTTGCGCAACCTGGAAGGCATCGAGCTGATCCCGTTGGACGGTGCCGGCAAGCCCATCAACGGCGTGAACGGCACGCCGATGGCATTCAAGATGCCCGGCGACCGCGTGCAGCCAGTGGGTTTTGCCGAAGAAGAGGCGTTGATCCCGTATCCGCTGAACACTTTCCGCGGCTACCGCTACCTGCAGGAATATTTCGCCTTCCAGGACAAATTCCTGTTCGTCGATATCAACGGCCTGGACCTGCTCAAGGCTCTGCCGGAAGACACGCTCAAGCAGATGCGCGGCCTGGAATTGCGCTTCGATATTCGCAAGAGCGGCATCCAGCGCCTGCGTCCGACGCTGGACAACGTGAAGCTCTACTGCACGCCGATCGTTAACCTGTTCAAGCACGATGCGTTGCCGATCCGCCTCGACGGCAAGCAGGACGAATACCTGCTGCTGCCCGCCGAATACGACCTGCAAAACTGCGGTGTGTTTTCGGTGGAAACCGTCACCGGCTGGAAGCCCGGTGGCCTCGGTTATCAGGCGTACGTGCCGTTCGAATCGTTCGAGCACGACCCGAGTTTCGACGTGCCCAACAGCCGTCCGCACTACAGCATCCGCCAGCGTTCGTCCTCGTTGCACGACGGCCTCGACACGTACCTGAGCTTCGGCATCCGTCACACCGAAGCCCACGAAACCCTGTCGATCGAGCTGATGTGCACCAACCAGAATCTGCCCAAAAAGCTCAAGCTCGGCGACATCTGCATGGCCTGCGAAGAGACGCCGGAGTTCCTCAGTTTCCGCAACATCACCCCGGCCACGCCCAGTTATGCGCCGCCGCTGAACCGTGACTTCCTCTGGAAGCTGATCAGCAACATGTCGCTTAACTACCTGTCGCTGGCCGACGTCAATGCGTTGAAGGTGATTCTCGAAACCTACGACCTGCCGCGCTACTACGACCAACACGCTGAAAAAGTCAGCAAGCGTCTGCTGGGCGGGCTCAAGTCGATCAAGCACCAACACGTCGACCGCTTGCACCGAGGGTTGCCGGTACGCGGGTTGCGCACCGAGCTGACCATCGACCCGGAAGGGTATATCGGTGAGGGCGACCTGTTCGTTTTCGCTTCGGTTCTTAACGAGTTTTTCGCGCTTTACGCCAGTCTCAATTCGTACCACGAGCTGCGGGTAAAAAGCACACAGGGAGAGGTGTACCAATGGACACCACGTATGGGTCTGCAACCCCTGCTTTAAGCGGGCTGACCCGGGTAATACGCGAGTACTCGCTGTTTCAGGCCGTGCTGCTGGTGGTNGACCGGCTGCGCGAGGCGCACCCGTACCTGAGCGAAGACGATCTGTACGACCAGCTGGAATTCCAGGCCAATCCGAGCCTGGGTTTCCCCGGCAGTGACGTCGATCGCGTGGAGTTTTTCGAAGAGCACGGGCAGATGCGCGCGCGTCTGCGTTTCAACCTGATCGGCCTGGTCGGTTCCGGCTCGCCGCTCCCGGCGTTCTACGGCGAACAGGCCCTGGGCGATAGCGAAGACGGCAACCCGACCCGCAACTTTCTCGACCTGTTCCACCATCGCCTGCAACGGCTGATGCTGCCGATCTGGAAAAAATACCGCTACCGCGCAAGCTTCCAGAGCGGCGCCCTCGACCCGTTTTCGTCGCAGCTGTTTGCGTTGATCGGCCTCGGCGGTGAAGAGATCCGCAGGGCTCAGGAACTGAACTGGAAACGCCTGCTGCCGTACCTCGGCTTGCTCAGCTTGCGGGCGCANTCGGCGGCGCTGATCGAAGCGGTGCTGCGTTACTACTTCAAACATGCAGAACTGACCATCGAGCAGTGCATCGAGCGTCGCGTCGAAATCCTCGACGAGCAGCGCAATCGCTTGGGCCGCGCCAACAGCCTGCTCGGCGAAGACCTGGTGCTGGGCGAACACGTGCGCGACCGCAGCGGCAAGTTCCGCATCCACATCCGCGAACTCGACTGGCAACGCTTCCACGAATTCCTGCCGATCGGTTTCGGCTACCAGCCGCTCTGTGCGCTGGTGCGGTTCACCCTGCGTGACCCGCTCGATTACGACATTCGCCTGGTGCTGCGCCAGGAAGAAATCCGCGAACTGCGCATCGGTGAGCAGAACGCCTGTCGCCTGGGATGGACCAGTTGGCTCGGCCGCGAAAAAGCGGACGGCGTGGTGACCCTGGGCAGCAAAATTCATTAAGGACAGATGACCAATGATCAACGTAGACCTGCAACAACTTATCCAGGCGCTGGATGCCGAAACCCGTCGTGACCTGGAAAGTTCGGCCGAACGCTGCGTCGCCCGTGGCGGCAGCAAGATCCTCGTCGAAGACTTGCTGCTGGGCTTGCTGGAGCGCCCGCAAGGCTTGCTCGCACGCGCGCTGCAAGACGCCGAAGTCGATGCCGGTGAGCTGAGCGCCGCGTTGCAATCGCGGGTCGAGCACAGCGCGTCGCGCAACCCGGTGTTCGCCCCGGAACTGGTGCAGTGGCTGCAAGACGCGTTGCTGGTGGCCAACCTTGAATTGGGCCAAAGCCAGGTCGAGCAAGCCGCGTTGATCCTCGCGCTGTTGCGCAACCCGATGCGCTACGCCGGCAGCCGCTACCAGTCGTTGCTGGCCAAACTGAACATCGAGCGCCTGAAAGAATTCGCCCTGTCGCAGAAAGAGCAACCGGCCACCGGTAAACCCGCTGTGCCCGGCGAATCGCTGCTGCAGCGCTTCACCCACAACCTGACCCAACAAGCCCGCGACGGCAAACTCGACCCGGTGTTGTGCCGCGATGGCGCGATCCGGCAGATGGTCGACATCCTCGCCCGTCGCCGCAAAAACAACCCGATTGTGGTCGGTGAAGCCGGCGTCGGTAAAACCGCCATTGTCGAGGGCCTGGCCTCGCGCATCGCGGCGGGTGAAGTGCCGCAAGTCTTGAAAGGCGTCGANCTGCTGTCGCTGGACATGGGCCTGTTGCAGGCGGGCGCCAGCGTCAAAGGTGAATTCGAACGTCGCCTCAAAGGCGTGATCGACGAAGTCAAAGCCTCGCCGAAACCGATCATCCTGTTCATCGACGAAGCTCACACACTGATCGGCGCGGGCGGCAATGCCGGCGGTTCCGACGCGGCCAACCTGCTCAAGCCAGCCCTGGCCCGTGGCGAGTTGCGCACCATCGCCGCCACCACCTGGGCGGAGTACAAGAAGTACTTCGAAAAAGACCCGGCCCTGGCCCGTCGTTTCCAACCGGTGCAACTGCACGAACCGACCGTCAGCGAAGCGGTGACCATCCTGCGTGGCCTGGCTCAGGTCTACGAGAAGAGCCACGGCATCTACCTGCGCGACGACGCAGTGGTGGCGGCGGCCGAGTTGTCTGCTCGCTATCTTGCGGGCCGTCAGCTGCCGGACAAAGCCGTCGACGTGCTCGACACCGCCTGCGCTCGCGTGCGCATCAGCCTCGCCGCCGCACCGGAAAGCCTTGAGCGCCTGCGGGGTGAACTGGCTGAAGGCGGCCGTCAGCGTCAGGCCTTGCGCCGTGATGCCGAGGCCGGTCTGCTGATCGATCACGAAGCGCTGGACGCTTTGGAAGATCGCCTGGCCGAAGCTGAAGACGAAAGGGTCGCGCTGGAAACCCTTTGGACCGAGCAGAAAGAACTGGCCGAGCGCCTGCTGGACTTGCGTCAGCAACTGGCCAAGGCCCGCGAAGCTGCCGCCGTCGAGCCCACTGTCACGGTTGAAGAAGATGCCGAAGGCACTGTGATCGAAACGCTCGAAGCCCCTGTGGACGAAGCGCAAAGCGTCGCGTCCCTGGAAGCTGCGCTGAACGAAACCCACAAAGCCCTGACCGAACTTCAGATCAAAGAACGTCTGGTGAGCTTCGAAGTCTGCCCGCGTCTGGTCGCCGAAGTGATCAGCGCCTGGACCGGTGTGCCATTGGCCCAACTGGCCCGTGAGCACAACGCCAAGGTTGCGAGCTTCGCCACCGACTTGCGCACCCGCATCCGGGGCCAGGAACAAGCCGTTCACGCACTGGACCGCTCGATGCGCGCCACCGCTGCCGGCCTGAACAAACCTGATGCGCCGGTCGGCGTGTTCTTGCTGGTCGGCCCGAGCGGCGTCGGCAAAACCGAAACCGCGCTGGCCCTGGCGGANTTGCTGTACGGCGGCGATCGTTTCATCACCACCATCAACATGTCCGAGTTCCAGGAAAAGCACACCGTGTCGCGCCTGATCGGCGCGCCGCCGGGCTACGTCGGTTATGGCGAGGGCGGCATGCTCACCGAAGCCGTGCGCCAGAAACCGTACTCGGTGGTGCTGCTCGATGAAGTCGAGAAGGCCGACCCGGACGTGCTCAACCTGTTCTACCAAATCTTCGACAAAGGCGTGGCCAACGACGGCGAAGGGCGTGAGATCGACTTCCGCAANACGCTGATCCTGATGACTTCGAACCTGGGCAGCGACCGCATCGCCGAGCTCTGTGAAAACGGCGCGCGGCCGTCGGCCGAAGTACTCGAAGAAACCATCCGCCCGGTGCTGAGCAAACACTTCAAACCGGCGCTGCTGGCGCGCATGCGCGTGGTGCCTTACTACCCGGTGGGCGGCCCGGTGCTGCGCGAACTGATCGAAATCAAACTCGGTCGTTTGGGCGAGCGCCTGAACCGTCGTCAGCTGGATTTCACTTACTCGCAAGACCTCGTCGATCACCTGGCAGATCGCTGCACCCAGAGCGACAGTGGCGCGCGCCTGATCGACCATTTGCTCGACCTGCACGTGCTGCCGCTGGTGGCTGACCGCTTGCTCGATGCGATGGCCACGGGCGAAAGCCTCAAGCGTGTCCACGCGACGCTCGACGGCAACGCCAGCGTGACGTGCGAGTTCGCCTGAGGTGGGTGTGATGTTCACTCAAGTGCCGCAACCGCTGGTCTATGCCGAAGCCTTGCTGGCGCAGTTCGCCCGCTTGTCGCGCGCGGCGGACGGTGCTGCGCTGCTGGGTGACTTCGTGCGCGGGTTGGCCGAGCTCAGCGGTTGCGAGTTGACGCAGCTGTACCTGCTGGACGCGACTCACACGTGCCTGGGGATGAACGCCGAATGCCTCAACGGCATCCTGCAACCCCGGGAAGCGGCGAGCCTGCCGGCGGATTACAACGGTGAACAACTGCTGCAATTCGCCCTGTGCCAGAACCGCGTGGTGAGCCTCAGCGAACTGAGCGGCAGCCTGCACGAAACCAGTTTCCTGCCGCCTCAGGCCACGCCTTGGCAGTCGCTGCTGTGCGTGCCAATGGTCAATCAGCAGAAAGCCGTCGAAGGCTTGCTNCTGTGCGCCAGTCGCCGGCACATCGACCTGCAAGGCTTTGCCGACTCCCTGGGGCAACTGGGCTCGTTCGTACTCGGCCAGCTGCATTTGCTGCAACGTCTGCGTCAGCCAACCGGTGATGCACGACCGGTGAAGGTCCTCGTCCCGAGCGCCAGCGGTTACGGCTTGATCGGCAAGAGCAAGGCCATGCGCGGGACCTACTCGCTGATCAGCAAAGTCCTGCACAGCCCGTATACCGTGNTGCTGCGCGGNGAAACCGGCACCGGCAAGGAAGTGGTGGCGCGGGCGATTCACGATTGCGGTCCGCGCCGTTCCCAGGCGTTCATCGTGCAGAACTGCGCGGCGTTCCCCGAGAACCTGCTGGAAAGCGAACTGTTCGGCTACCGCAAAGGTGCGTTCACCGGTGCTGATCGCGACCGTGCCGGGCTGTTCGACGCGGCCAACGGCGGCACCTTGCTGCTCGATGAAATCGGCGACATGCCGTTGTCCCTGCAAGCCAAGCTGTTGCGGGTTCTGCAGGAAGGCGAGATCCGCCCACTGGGCTCCAACGACACCCACAAGATCGACGTGCGNATCATCGCCGCGACGCACCGGGATTTGTCGGTGCTGGTCAGCGAAGGCAAATTCCGCGAGGACTTGTACTACCGCCTCGCGCAATTTCCGATCGAGTTGCCGGCCCTGCGTCAGCGCGAAGGCGACATCCTCGACCTGGCCCGGCACTTCGCCGACAAGGCCTGCTCGTTCTTGCAGCGCGATGCGGTGTGCTGGTCCGATGCGGCGCTGGATCACCTGTCCGGTTACACCTTCCCCGGCAACGTGCGTGAACTCAAAGGCCTGGTCGAACGCGCGGTGCTGCTGTGCGAGGGCGGTGAGTTACTGGCCGAGCATTTCTCCCTGCGCATGGAAGCCATGCCGGAAGACAGCAGCCTGAACCTGCGTGAACGCCTGGAGCAGGTCGAGCGCAGGCTGCTGCTCGATTCCCTGCGTAAAAACGACGGCAACCAGACCCTCGCCGCCCGCGAACTCGGGCTGCCACGCCGCACGCTGCTGTACCGCCTCGGGCGCCTGAATATCAATTTGGGTGATTTCGATGGCTGATATCAATTTCCTCACCTTGGTTGGAATTCCACCTGTGGCCAGCGAATTCTCTGTGGCGAGGGGATTTATCCCCGTTCGGCTGCGCAGCAGTCGCAATTCAGCCAACGCGGTCTGCCTGAATAAACGGGGTAGCCGGTTTTGGGGCCGCTTCGCGACCCAACGGGGTGGTGCGGCATTCCGACAAGTCCCCTCGCCACAGGAATCTCACTGGCAGCAGGGAATCACCCTTTTACGGGAGATCGGCTCAAGGCCACTGACTAGAGCNCTCGGNTTCACCTCATCCGCTTTTGATAGCGCCGCCCAAACGGGTCGGCGCTTTGTACTTTGTCTACCCCTGGAGACCCTCTGATGTCTGTTCGTCACTGGCAAGCCGTCCTGNTGACCCTCGTCGTTCTATGCGGCCTCGGCGGCTGTAGCGGCAATTACAAATACAACGACAACACCTATCGCCCATTGGGTGATCCGCAGGCGGTCAATCGCGGCAAGTGACCGCAAGGAGTATCACCATGGAACTGGTTTTCGAAATGCTCAACACCAAGCAGTTCGTGCCCACGGATTTGTGCCAGAAGACCTTCAAACAGGCCGGTGGCGTGATCGGTCGGGGCGAGGATTGCGACTGGATCATCCCGGACCGCAAGCGTCACCTGTCCAACCACCACGCNTTGATCAGCTACCGCGAAGGCACGTTTTTCCTGACCGATACCAGCAGCAACGGTATTTCGGACAGCGAAAGCGGCGCGCGCCTGCGCAAGGGCGAAGCGATGCGCATCGAGCACGGCAGTGTCTACGTGCTGGGTGACTTCGAGATNCGTGCGCGGTTGGTACGCGATCCGGCGACCTTCGACGTTGAAGTCGGCCGTCCGCAA
>Ga0065714_10000024_pt1 | contig 18768 bp, 14 predicted proteins | sample MisRhiReplicate2_FD_59101 | JGI IMG/M metagenome (GOLD analysis project Ga0065714, IMG submission 59101) | Miscanthus rhizosphere microbial communities from Kellogg Biological Station, MSU, sample Rhizosphere Soil Replicate 2: eDNA_1 v2... | ecosystem: Host-associated > Plants > Roots >...
TGATCCTGGCCGTTAACCTGGATGAAGAAGAGGCTCCTCAAGAGCTGAGCCGGGAAGAGCTGGAGAGCTGGCGTCAGAACCTCAAGGGGCTGGCGATTCGGTTTCGCGAAGGCCTGAACGAGTGCTGAGCGCATAATTGCATCGGACACTGCGTTACGTTGGTCTCTTCAGGGATGAAGTATGTCTTCCATTTTGCACAACAAAAAACTGCGTCAGTTATTTGANCAGTCGGACGCCCGTGTCGAAGCGGCAACCAGTANCGCAGATCTGCTCGAGGTGATAAAGCAGCTCAGGGCATTTGGTGCGCCGCTGGCGTTCGATAACGCCACAGCCAGGCTGTTCCGTTATATCGGTTTGGGATTGATCGCCGCCACCCTTCTCTTCATACCTTTTATCGTGCTGGGCATCGCTTTTCTATTGGGCGGCTGGCTTGTGATGGACCACAGGTCCGGGGTGATCGACGCTCTTTCTAAAAAAATCACCCATAAGTCTTCATTGCTCACCTATGGGTTAAGCGAGTCGTTCAACCCGGAAGAGCAAGTGCTGGAGAGGGTGAGCGGGGGAGTTCAAAGACTTTCATCGAGGCTCTTACCGTCGACAGATCTTGAAATCGGCTCAAGGTACCTACCTTGGCGCGGTTCATGAGTTGCCCTTCACTTACCAGCACTTGCAGTACGTTGATCGCGAAAGTTACAAGGCCACCGTGCCAGATGGGGCAGGCGGTACCAAGGTTGAAACCAAGACGGTTGACCACGAGTTTGAACGGTACAGCCTGGTGCTGGGTTTTCCGTGGGTCGAGAATGTGGTCGTGCGCGGTGACAGGCATTGGGAAGTGGATCTTGAGGAGGCTCTGGATACAGCTTCCAGCGAATTCAATAGCGCNTTTCACCTGACAGGCAGTACCCAGATGGCCTGTGCCGTTTTTGCCAAGCCCGNGACGGTGCTTCACCTACTGCAGCTCCATCAGCAATTGAGCGACNTCAATCTGGAGTTCTCGGANCATGGGCGGCTGTGTCTGAGTTTCAGCGATCCTGGATTGCTTGCGCCCAGCGCAACCGAAGGGCTCCAAAATCTGCAGGCCTTTGAGCAGTTAGTTGAGGCGGGTATTCGCTTGCCTCGTCTGGACCTCTTGCTGTCGTGGGTCCATCGATTGGCCGAATTGCATGACGATAACTTTGCGCTTTCCCCGAAACCTTTAAAAAACATGGAGTATTAGACGATGGGGTTGTTATTGATTATCGCGGTGGTAGTCGGGATTACCTTCTGGACCTGTTACAACCGAATCATTGGGCGACATAATCGGGCTCAGCGCGCCTGGGCTGATGTCCTGGTGTATGAGCGGCAGAAAACCCGGGTGCTCGATTTGCTTGAGCAGCAGGTTGCAGGTTTCAAGGAGTACGAAGGTGCGCTGCTGGAAAAGATCACGGGTCTGCGCTCGGCCATCGGCAAACTGCCACAAGAGGCGAACGGGGACGCTCTACAGCCGGTGCAAAAGGGAACGCGGGAATTGCTGACGGGATTGACCGTGGCATTTGAAGCTTATCCAGAGCTCAAGTCCAATGAGTTGGTTAACAACTTCATGCGGGAAATCACTGAGCAGCAAGAAAACATCGGTGCGGCCATTACCATCTTCAATGGCGCGGTAGAGGTGTTCAATAACTCGATCCAGATGTTTCCTAACTCCTTTGTGAATGGCTGCCTCAACAAAAAATCGATAATCACTCCATTTTCCGACTCCCAGGCTTCCGCAGCATTTGAGTACAAGCCGAATTTTTAAAGGTGGAGGATGACAGGCTCGGTCAGTCTGGAATGTTCGCAAAAAGGTTTTTTGTAGCGGCTGGCTGATTACCGTTCCTCAAGATCCCGAGCGAAGCCTGGCCGATGCCTATATAATCCCCGCCTTTCGTGGAGAACAGACCTTTATGCCAACGTCCTTTCTAGAAATTGTCGAGTTACCAGACGGCCGTATNGAGCTGCGCAGGGCTGAGGACGAGGGTTCTCTGGTTACTTTGGATTTCTCCGAGGATGCCAAAGCGTTCCTGCAGGGCCAGCACGTGGAAGTCGCCAAGGCGATGTTGAGCGTCGGCGTTCAGATGGCCGGACGCTTGGTTGAAGGCGATTTCAATACGGACGAGGCGTCTCGGGTTCTTCATTGATCCCGCCTGTCGGTTTTTGTTGATATCGCTACAGGTTGGCTTCTCTATCCTTGGAGAAGCCCCGCGCTGTTCAGCGCGCGCACTATTTGTCAGTTAACCCAGTCGAATATTCAGGCTTTGTGCGTCCCCGATCCGGGCGGCGCTGATCAACTGTTGCCGTGAAGTTGTGCTCAATGGGTTGAGCCAGCTGACCACCGTGTGGCTACGGCCCAGGCGCAAGGCCTCGCAGGTCAACTGCTGAGCGCTCTGAGTGCCGCGCGGTTGCAGCAGCAGGATGCGTTCGCGGTTAAGGCCGGCGTCCCGCAACCAGGCCTGGGTCAGGCTGGCGGGCGGAGCGATCAGCGTCAGCCAGCGCGCGTCCTGGTCCTGGCTCAGTTCCCTGAGAATCGGTGCAAGAAGGTTCAGGCAATTCCCGGCTGCACCACGCAGCGACAGCTCACTGAAGACTTCGGGCTCGGTGCTCCAGGGTGACTCGACCACGTCTTTCAGGATCGGCGCCAATGGCTGCACCATGAAAGCCTCGAACAACGGCAGTTGGGCTTGCTGTGATGTGTGTGGGAACTGCATAAAGCCTCCTTTAGCGGCGAATGACGCCGACACTCAAGCCTTCGATCACCAGTTCCTGATCTTTCAGGTTCACTTCGATAGGGGCGAATTCAGGGTTTTCGGCAATCAACCAGACCTTGCTGCCATCGCGCTTGAAACGCTTGACGGTCACTTCGTCGCCGATCCGCGCNACTACGATCTGGCCGTTGCGGGCTTCGCGGGTGGTGTGCACTGCCAGCAGGTCACCGTCGAAAATCCCCACATCCTTCATGCTCATGCCATGAACCCGAAGTAGATAGTCGGCGCGAGGATGGAAGAACGACGGGTTGATGTTGCAGGACTCTTCGATGTGCTGCTGGGCGAGGATCGGGGCACCGGCAGCCACTCGGCCAATGATCGGCAGGGTGGACTCGTCGGCCTTGGCTTCGAAGCCGGGGATGCGAATACCACGGGAAGCACCGGGCGTCATCTCGATCGCACCCTTGCGGGCCAGCGCCTTGAGGTGTTCTTCCGCCGCATTGGGCGACTTGAAACCCAGTTCCTGAGCGATTTCCGCGCGGGTGGGTGGGTAGCCGTTGTCTTCGAGGCAGCGTTTGATGAAGGCCAGAATCTCTGCTTGGCGTGGCGTCAGCTTTAGCATATTGATCGCTCTGTCTTTTTATACAGTGACTGGGATTATATACAGTGGAACGATCTTGGCAATGCTCCTTTTTTTGCCGACCGCCAGACGGTCGATGAGCCTGCTGATTCACGCTTGCGAGTTGTATGGTTAAATAGCTGACCGACCATTCCCAAAACGAACCGTCAGGCTTGACAAGGCCTGGGCTGAAACGTATGTTTCAAACAAGTGTTTGTCAGGCGGAGTAGCCATGGCCCAGTCGGAAACNGTTGAACGCATTCTTGATGCTGCCGAGCAATTGTTCGCGGAAAAAGGTTTTGCTGAAACCTCATTGCGTCTGATCACCAGCAAGGCGGGTGTCAATCTGGCGGCGGTGAACTATCACTTCGGTTCTAAGAAGGCGCTGATCCAGGCAGTTTTTTCGCGCTTTCTCGGGCCGTTCTGCTTAAGCCTTGATAAAGAACTCGAGCGGCGTCAAGCCAAGCCGGAGAACAAGCCGACGCTTGAAGAGCTGCTGGAAATCCTCGTGGAGCAAGCCCTGGTGGTGCAACCACGCAGCGGCAACGATCTGTCGATTTTCATGCGTTTGCTGGGCCTGGCTTTCAGTCAGAGCCAAGGGCACTTGCGGCGTTATCTGGAAGACATGTACGGCAAGGTGTTCCGCCGCTACATGATGTTGGTCAACGAAGCTGCACCGCGTATTCCGCCGATTGAGCTGTTCTGGCGTGTGCACTTCATGCTCGGCGCCGCCGCGTTCAGCATGTCCGGCATCAAGGCCTTGCGCGCAATTGCCGAGACAGACTTCGGCGTCAACACCTCCATTGAGCAAGTAATGCGTCTGATGGTGCCGTTTCTGGCCGCGGGCATGCGCGCCGAAACCGGTGTGTCCGACGCGGCCATGGCCACTGCGCAGCTGCGTCCGCGCAGTAAATCAACCCCGGTTGCCGCCAAGGTTTAACCGCACACGGGTGGGCGCGGCAGCTGACATCCGCTAAGCTAGCCGCCCATGCCGACTCTCGTTCTGAACCCGCTCCCTATTTATATCGCCGACCTGCCAGGCATAGCCCATGGCGGCGATTGCGTGCGAGCCGGGTTTATCGTTATCAAGGAATCTCTATGACTGCTGGCCTGCAAGGCTCGTTGATGGTGGACGTCGCCGGTACCTGGCTGACGGCTGAAGATCGCCAATTGTTGCGCCAGCCCGAAGTGGGCGGCCTGATCATTTTCGCCCGCAACATCGAACACCCGCGCCAGGTGCGCGAGTTGAGCGCCTCAATCCGCGCCATTCGCCCCGATCTGCTGTTGGCNGTCGACCAGGAGGGCGGNCGGGTTCAGCGTTTGCGCCAGGGCTTTGTACGACTGCCAGCCATGCGCGCCATTGCTGACAATCCGAATGCCGAGTACCTCGCCGAGCAGTGCGGCTGGATCATGGCGACTGAAGTGCTGGCCGTCGGCCTCGATCTGAGCTTCGCTCCGGTGCTGGACCTCGACTTCCAGCGCAGCGCCGTAGTCGGCACCCGTTCATTTGAAGGTGATCCCGAGCGAGCAGCGTTGCTGGCGGGAGCCTTCATTCGCGGCATGAACAGCGCCGGGATGGCCGCCACCGGCAAGCACTTTCCCGGTCACGGCTGGGCCGAGGCCGATTCCCATGTTGCGATCCCTGTTGATGAGCGCAGCCTCGACGAAATTCGCGCCAATGACCTGGTGCCGTTCACCCGACTGAGCAAGCAACTGGCTGCGGTCATGCCGGCCCACGTGATCTATCCACAAGTCGATTCCCAGCCTGCCGGCTTCTCCCGCCGCTGGTTGCAGGACATCCTGCGTGGCGAGCTGCAATTCGATGGCGTGATCTTCAGCGATGACCTGTCCATGGCCGGTGCCCACGTGGTCGGCGATGCTGCCAGCCGTATCGAAGCGGCGCTGACGGCCGGTTGCGACATGGGCCTGGTGTGCAACGATCGTGCGGCCGCTGAACTGGCCCTGAGTGCCGCCCAGCGTCTGAAGGTCAAGCCGTCCGAGCGCATCGCGCGGATGCGTGGCCAGTCGTACGCCAGCACTGAATACCGTCAAGACCCGCGCTGGCTGACAGCCGTGGGCGCGCTCAAAGATGCTCAACTGATAGATTGAGGACTTTTCGTGATGACGGTTTACGCGATTATCGGCGGCACCGGCCTGACTCAGCTCGAAGGCCTGAGCATTCGTCAGTCACTGGTGGTGGACACCCCTTACGGTGCGCCTTCGGCTGAAGTGCAGATCGGCGAGTACGCCGGCAAGGAAGTGCTGTTCCTCGCGCGTCACGGTCATCCTCACCGCTTCCCGCCGCATCAGGTGAACTACCGCGCCAACCTCTGGGCGCTGAAGCAGGCTGGCGCCGAAGCGATTCTCGCGGTCAACGCCGTGGGTGGGATTCATTGCGCGATGGGTACCGGACATTTCTGCGTGCCGCATCAGCTGATCGACTACACCAGCGGTCGCGAACACACCTATTTCGCCGATGATCTCGAACAGGTCACACACATTGACTTCAGCTATCCCTACAGCGAGCCACTGCGTCAGCAGTTGATCGCGGCGCTGGCGGCCGAAGGTGTCGGCTACAGCAGTCATGGCGTGTACGCCTGCACTCAAGGGCCGCGGCTGGAAACTGTCGCTGAAATCGCCAGACTGGAACGCGACGGATGCGACATCGTCGGCATGACCGGGATGCCGGAAGCGGCCTTGGCTCGTGAGCTGGAACTGGATTACGCCTGTCTGGCGCTGGTCGTAAACCCGGCGGCGGGCAAGTCGACGGCAGTGATTACCATGGCCGAGATCGAGCAAGCGTTGCGTGACGGGATGGGGAAGGTGAAGTCGACGTTGGCCCGGGTGCTTAAAGGCTGAGTCTTGATACCTGCGAACTACAGTCACTTTCAGAAGTGTAAATATGATGCTGGCAATTATTGAGCGACTTCATGAGCTGCCGTGGGCGCAGATGTTCAGTCATCGTGCTCTGGATAAGGCTCGCAGATACGCTGTAGAAAGCCGGGTACAAATCCGCGAAATCGAGGACGCTCTCGTTCTCGCCATCTGCAAAGGTTCTCAAGGGAATATCTACGAACAAGCCATTGAGCTCATTGAAGCCCCCAATGGTGATTTTGAGCTGGTTTGCTCTTGTTCGTGTCCAGTGGTGATCAATTGCAAGCACTGCGCAACCGTGCTTTACAACCTGCAAGAACTTCCGGTGGACTCGTTCAAAAGCAATGCCTCGGTTCACCTGAATCGTGAGTTGGAACGTTGGCTCAATGATATTCCCCGCGACGTTCCAGATCGCGATGGGGCTGCGCAGAGCGCTGGCACTTGCTGGGTTTACAAACTCAAAGCAACGTCCACCACAGGCAAGTGGTTGCTGGAAATCTACAAGGCTCGTCAGCTCAAGGATGGCCGCTTGCAGGACATCAAATCGGTGTACTCGCCGTCAGACGCACTGATGCGAGAGCCCGGCTATCTGTCGGAACTTGATCTGCGAATCGCAAGATTGCTGGTCGCCGTCCACTCCCAACATTCGTTTTACAGCGGCTATCCCCTGCAAGGCAGCAGTGGTGCCGAAGTTCTTCAATTGGCATTGAAAACCTCACGCCTGTATCTCGACTTCGAACAATTGCAGCCGCTGGTGCCTGGAAAGAGCAGGTCTGCGCAGTTTGTCTGGATCGAGCAAGCCAGCGGCAGCTTCCGTCCTCGGTGGTGTAGTGACGATGCTCCTGAAGAAACGATTCTGGCGCTGGAACCTCTGTACTACCTGGATCGCGAACGGATGGAAGTTGGGCCGCTGCTTAGCGAGCTAGACGAAAAGCTAGCCTGCCATCTGTCATTGGTCCCTGACATTCCCGCACGTCAGGCCATGCAATTCAGCCATCGGATGAGTGCGGTGACTCGAGTCGTGCCTCCACCGCATGCATTGATCGAGCGGATCGTCGATGACGTNGAACCCNAAGCCTTCCTGACGCTTGCAAGCACCAACCGTTACAGGAGCTGGAAGCACGAAGTTGAACATCGCGCGGCATTGGCGTTTACCTACAACGGGCACATGGCGGCGGATAAAAAATCCTCAGAAGTACTGATACTGTCCGGCACCGAAACCCTGCGCATTCAACGCAAACCCGCGGCTGAAAAAGCNTTGCGCCAAGCCTTGCAAAAACAGGGCTTCAAAAAGGCCACCCGTAAAAGTGATGCGCTACCCGACAGTGCGGGCGAAATGTTCGATTTGCCGGACGACTCGGCCTGGCTGGCTTTTGTGCAGTCCGTAGTCCCGGCGCTCAGAGAGGCAAATTGGCAGATCCGTATCGATGAGGGCTTTCATTTCAATGTGCAGCCCGTAGATGAATGGTATGCCGATGTCGAGGAGTCTCCGGGGCGCGAGTGGTTCGATCTGCAGTTGGGTGTCGTCGTCAATGGCGAGCGCCACAGTTTGCTGCCCATCCTGCTGCAACTGTTGCGCAGACAACCGCAGCTGCTGAACCCGACTGAGTTGGCCATGCGTGACGATGACGATCAAGTGCTGATCGATCTCAACAGTGGGCAGTTGGGTGCCAAGCCAGGTATGAAAATTGCGCTGTCCCTGGGGCGAATCAAGCCATTGATGGCAACGCTCGGCGAGTTGTATTTGGGGGTGAGCAGCAGTGCCTCGTTACGCTTGAGTGCCCCTGATGCGGCGCGATTGAGTGAGTTGGAGGGGTTACCTCTGGTCTGGCAGGGCGGTGAGCGCTTGCGCAGTTTCGCCAAACGCTTGCGTGAATCGACTCAGGCGAACGTTGCTGTGCCAGAAGGCCTCAACGCCACATTGCGGCCTTATCAGCATGAAGGTCTGAACTGGATGCAGACCCTTCGTGAGCTTGAGGTCGGCGGTATTCTTGGCGACGACATGGGCCTGGGCAAGACCCTGCAAACACTGGCTCATTTACTCGTGGAGAAACAGGCAGGACGACTCGATGTTCCGGCACTTGCGGTGATGCCGACCAGCCTCATCCCCAACTGGCTCGACGAAGCGGCACGCTTCACCCCGCAGCTGAAAGTCTTGGCGCTGCATGGCGCCACTCGCCAAAAGGACTTCATCAACCTTGCCGAATACGATCTGGTGCTGACCACGTATGCGTTATTGCCGCGAGATCTTGAGGTTTTGCAGCCACAGGTCTGGAGCGTGCTGATTCTCGATGAAGCGCAGAACATCAAAAATCCGCTCAGCAAAGCCGCTCAGGCTGCCCGTGATCTGGAGGCCCGGCAGCGATTGTGCCTGTCCGGCACGCCGTTGGAAAATCACCTCGGCGAGCTTTGGTCACTGTTCCACTTCCTGCTGCCCGGCTGGCTAGGCGACAGTAAAACCTTCAATCGTGACTACCGCACCCCGATCGAGAAGCACGGCAATAGCGAACGGATGCAGCACCTGACAGCCCGCATAAAGCCCTTTCTGCTACGCCGCAAGAAAGAACAGGTCGCCACCGAGTTGCCGCCAAAAACCGAGATNGTGCATTGGATCGAACTCAGCGATGGGCAGCGGGATGTTTATGAAACCGTGCGCGTGGCGATGGACAAGAAGGTGCGTGACGAAATTGCCCGCAGCGGTGTTGCGCGTAGCCAGATCATCATCCTCGACGCTTTGCTGAAGTTGCGTCAGGTTTGCTGCGATCTGCGGCTGGTCAAAATGTCCCTGACGGCGAAAGCGCTTCGTGCGGGCAGCGGCAAGTTGATCGGTTTGATGGAGATGCTCGAGGAGTTACTCAGTGAAGGACGCAAGATTTTGTTGTTTTCGCAGTTCACTTCGATGCTTGCATTGATTGAGGAAGAATTGCTGCATCGTGGTGTTGGCTATGCGTTATTGACTGGCGAAACGACTGATCGGCGCACGCCAGTCAAAGACTTCCAGAGCGGCAAGGTGCCGTTGTTCCTGATCAGCCTGAAGGCGGGTGGGACGGGGCTTAATCTGACAGCGGCCGACACGGTGATTCACTTTGATCCATGGTGGAACCCTGCTGTTGAAAATCAGGCCACCGATCGTGCTTACAGGATCGGTCAGGACAAGCCGGTGTTCGTCTACAAGATGATTGCCAAGGGCACGGTGGAAGAGAAAATACAGGCACTGCAACAGGAGAAGGCGGCGCTGGCCGGGGCCGTACTTGAAGGTGGGACGACCGGAGGTTGGAAGCTTGAGCAGAGTGACATTGAAGCGCTGTTTGCGCCGTTGCCTGAACCCAGGTCCTGATAGCTGATTTCTTCAGTCAAATACGATGTGACCCCATCGCGGGCAAGCCACGCTCCCACAGGATTGATGTTAACCCTGTGGGAGCGGCGGTGCGGCGATCCGACTTGCTCGCGAAAGCGATCTACCTGGCGCCGTGGTTCTCAGCGCTTTTCCAGCTTGTCCGGCAATGGCGCAAACAACGCTTCAATATCATCACTCTGCAACTTCCAGTCCCCGGTCTTGCGTCCATCCAGCACGCCAGCCGCCAAGTCGGATTTTTCCTTCTGCAGATGCTGAATCTTCTCTTCCACCGTGCCCCTGGCAATCATCTTGTAGACGAACACCGGTTTCTCCTGACCAATGCGGTACGCCCGGTCAGTCGCCTGATTTTCTGTCGCCGGGTTCCACCACGGATCGTAGTGAATCACCGTGTCGGCTTCGGTCAGGTTCAGGCCGACGCCACCGGCCTTCAAGCTGATCAGAAAGATCTGACGCTTGCCGCTCTGGAAGTCTTTGACCGGTGCGCGCCGGTCGCGGGTCTGTCCGGTCAGCAGCGCATAATCGACTCCGCGTTTTTTCAGCTCATCTTCAATCAACGACAGCATTGAAGTGAACTGCGAGAACAGCAGAATCCGCCGACCTTCATCGAACAATTCCTCAAGCATTTCCATCAGGCTGTCGAGCTTGCCCGACGTGCTGCCGCGAGTGGGCAGGGTGGCATCGTTGACCAGACGCAAATCGCAGCAAACCTGACGCAGCTTCAGCAGCGCCTCAAGAATGATGATCTGGCTGCGCGCCACACCCTTGCGGGTGATCTCGTCGCGGACTTTCTTGTCCATCGCCAGGCGCATGGTTTCGTACACGTCGCGCTGGGCTTCGTTGAGCTCGACCCAATGGATGATTTCAGTTTTCGGCGGCAGCTCAGTGGCCACTTGTTCCTTGGTTCGACGCAGCAGGAACGGTTTTATCCGACCGTTGAGGTGCTGAAGTCGCACTTCACTGGCGCGCTTTTCGATCGGCACGCGGTAATCGCGGTTGAAGCTTTTTACGTCACCCAGCCAGCCGGGCAGCAGGAAGTGNAACAGNGACCACAGCTCACCCAGGTGGTTTTCCAGCGGCGTGCCGCTCAGGCACAGACGCTGACGGGCATTCAATTCGCGGGCAGCGTGGGCGGCCTTGCTGTTGGGGTTCTTGATGTATTGCGCCTCGTCCAGAACCAACACGTGCAAAGGCTGCGCAGCGAGACGTTCGACGTCTTTGGGCAGCAGTGCATAGGTAGTCAGGATCAGGTCGTAATCGGCCAGCGTGTCGAAATGCTTTTTGCGACTGGCGCCGTACAGCGCCAGCACTTTGAGTTGCGGTGTGAAGTGCGCCGCTTCATCCAGCCAGTTGGGGATCAGGCTGGTGGGCATCACCACCATGCACGGCCGATCGAGGCGTCCGGCGTTCTTCTCGCTGAGAATGTGCGCCAGGGTCTGTAGGGTTTTGCCCAGACCCATGTCGTCCGCGAGAATCCCGCCGACTTCCAGTTGTCGCAACGACTGCATCCAGCTCAAGCCTTCCAGCTGATAGGGGCGCAAAGTCGCGTTCAAGCCTTCCGGTGCGGTCGAGGTGAAGTCCTTGATGTCCCGCAGCCGCTGGGCAAAGGTGCGAATTTGCTCGCCGCCCTCCCAGAGCAAAGGCAGGTCTTCCAGCGGATTCAGTCGCGTGGCATCGGCCTTGCTCAGGCGCAGCGTCGTTTCGCCGGGCCCTTGCAGGTAGAACTCGCCGAGGGTCGCCAGTACCGGTTTCAATCGGCCAAAGGGCAGGGCGACTTGCAACGGCCCGTGCTCGGAGTTCGGTCGATTGGGAATATTCACCAGGATCAACTCGTCGTCGCGACGTCGTGCAAGGCGTTCCGGATTGAGGATCTCGGTGTGAGAGCGCATCAGGTTCAGCAGGATCGGCAGCAGGCTCAGCCGCTCGCCGTTGACGATGATTCCCAGCTCCAGATCGAACCAGTCGCGCTCCGGCGCTTGTTCGACGGTGGCGTACCAATCGTCCACGGCAGTCAGGTCGAAACCGAAGTCTTCGTCGATCTGCAACTCCCAACCCTGGGTACGCAGCTTCGGCAGTTCATTGAGGGTGAAGGTCAGCCAGGCGCTGTCGTTGACCATTTCGAAAAGTTCGCCGGCGCTTTCCGGCAAGGCCTTGCTTTGCCGGGTGGCAACCTTGAAACCGAGGATTCGCAGCTGTTCCCTGTAGGTCTGTTCGACTTCCGGGTGGCGTTTTATCCGTAACGTTTGCGTCTCCTGACGAATCAGAATGTCGGCGTTCTTCTGCCCGGAAACGTATTCATCCAGATAGCTGAATGACAACGCCGCGCGATGCTGAATGTAACGCTGCATCTTGCCATTGCGNGGTTCGAAGGCGCTGAACTCGATGCTCGCCAGCCACAAGCGCGGTACCGGTTGCACGTTATCCACCAGCACTTGCGGGGCCTTCGGGCTACGGTTTTCCAGTACGGCTTGAAGTTTCTCGAGTAGCTCGGCGTCTTGCGCGGCGGCTGGGTAGGCGAGGGTTTCCTGCACTTTCAGGAGCACCGCTGCGCAATGTTTGCAGTTGCTGTGGACCGGNCAGGTGCACGTGGCATCGATCATCAGCAAAGTGGCTTTGGCCGACTCGCGCAGGCGAATGGTCTGACGGTAAACGTTACCGCCAGAGCCCTCGCAGGCGGCAATGATCGTGGCGTCGCCGGCCTCGACGATCCTGACGCGGTTCTCCAAAGCGTAGCGACGGCCACGCTCCAGGCTCTGTTCCTTGAATCGGCTGACCCAGGAAGGTGCCAGGGGTTTGCTCAGGGTCGCTGACATAAGGACTCAATCAGTCCGGAATTTCATCGGGGACTGGCCGAGGCGCAGGGGTGGTGAGCGAGGTGATCTTGATCAACATGCCCAAGTGGCCGTTGTCGAGGAAGTTCAGCTGACCGTTCTTGGTGTGGCTTTCCTGGTTCATGCGTTCGCTGGCGGTGACCATGCCGTTGGCGTCGATCTGGTTAACCCAGAAATCCGCGTCTACATCAGTGAAACGTCCCAGTTTCAGGCTCAGGGTGCCTTCGATCGGGAACTGGCCGAACTGTTCCGCGCCGTCGCTGATCGCGATTTTGCTGGTTGTTTCACCGAGCATCTGTTGCCANGCCTTGTGCAGCAGCACGGTGTAGTCGCTGCTGGCGGTGAGTTTTTTCACTTCGTCATTAAGGCTTGGCGTGCGCAGGCTGTCAGGGCTGATGTGTTGGGCGCCGGCCGCCCAGTCTTCCGGTGCGGCGCGGCTGATGATAGCGGGCACGGCGTTTTGGCGGACCAGAATCATTTCTATCTGATAGAGGTCATCGGCAAACGTCGTCGGCGCAACCAGGGTCATCAACAGGATCAGTGAGCGAAACAGGCGCATGCGGCGTCCTTCAAGCAGTTTTCGGAATGAGGTGCTCAAACAGCGCCTCTACAGTATTAAAGCGCTCTTCCGGGCGCTCCATCGGCACCTGGAATTTAAACATCGTGGCGCCTTCGAATTTGTAGCGTTTGGGCTGGCTCTGGATCAGTTTGATCAGCGTCAGCGGGTCGACCGGGGTTTGCGTCGCGAACTCGATTCGGCCACCTTGCGGGCCGCCGTCGACTTTCTTGATGCCCAGTAGCTCGGCCTGCAATTTCAGCGCGGTAATGCGCATCAGGTTCTTGGTCGGTTCCGGCAACAGACCGAAACGATCGATCATCTCCACCTGCAAATCCTTGAGGCCTTCCTCGTCGGAGGCCGAGGCGATGCGTTTGTAGAGAATCAGTCGGGCGTGTACGTCCGGCAGATAGTCCTCGGGAATCAACGCCGGTACCCNCAGATTGACTTCCGGACCACCGCCGAGCGGCTGATCGAGGTTCGGTTGTTCGCCCTTGCGGATCGACTTCACCGCGCGCTCGAGCATTTCCATGTACAGGGTGAAACCGACGGCCTGGATCTGCCCGCTCTGCCCGTCGCCGAGCAATTCACCGGCGCCACGGATTTCCAGGTCGTTGGTGGCGAGCACGAAGCCCGCGCCGAGGTCCTGGGTATTGGCGATCGCTTCCAGACGTTTTTCGGCGTCAGGCGTGATTTGCTGGCGCGGCGGCGTCAGCAAATAAGCGTAAGCCTGGTGGTGGCTGCGACCGACCCGGCCGCGCAACTGGTGCAGCTGCGCCAGGCCGAACTTGTCGGCACGCTCGATGATGATGGTGTTGGCGCTCGGCACGTCAATGCCGGTCTCGATGATGGTCGAGGCGATCAGCACGTTGAAGCGCTTGTGGTAGAAGTCGCTCATCACTTGTTCGAGATCACGTTCGCGCATCTGCCCGTGGCCGATGCCGATCCGTGCTTCCGGCACCAGTTCAGCGAGGTCGGCGGCGCATTTCTCGATGGTCTTCACATCGTTGTGCAGGTAGTAGACCTGACCGCCACGCAGCAGCTCACGGAGCAAGGCTTCTTTGACCGTGCTCTTGTTCTGCTCCATGACGAACGTCCGTACCGACAGGCGACGGGCCGGCGGCGTGGCGATGATCGACAGATCGCGCATGCCCGACACGGCCATGTTCAGCGTGCGCGGAATCGGCGTGGCGGTCAGGGTGAGAATGTCGACTTCACTGCGCAGGGCCTTGAGCTGTTCCTTCTGACGGACACCGAAACGGTGCTCTTCGTCGATGATCACCAGCCCCAGGTTTTTGATTTTTACATCGTCCTGCAGCAGCTTGTGCGTGCCGATGACGATGTCGATCTTGCCTTCGGCCAGGTCCGCAACCGCAGCGTTGACTTCCTTGGTCGACTTGAAGCGGCTCATCACTTCCACGCTCACCGGCCAGTCGGCGAAGCGGTCGCGGAAGCTGTTGTAATGCTGCTGGGCGAGCAGGGTGGTCGGCACCAGAATGGCTACCTGGCGACCGCCGTGTACCGCGATGAACGCGGCGCGCATCGCCACTTCGGTCTTGCCGAAACCGACGTCGCCGCAGACCAGCCGGTCCATCGGTTTCGGCGCGAGCATGTCGGTGCGCACGGCTTCGATGGTGGTTTGCTGGTCCGGTGTTTCTTCGAACGGGAAGCCGGCGCTGAAGGTCGCGTAGTCGGCTTTCGGGTCGGCGAACGCATAACCTTCGCGAGCGGCGCGGCGGGCATAGATGTCGAGTAATTCAGCCGCCACATCGCGCACCTGTTCGGCAGCTTTGCGTTTGGCTTTCTGCCAGGTCTCGGAGCCGAGGCGGTGCAGCGGGGCCAGGGCATCATCGCTGCCGGTGTATCGGGCGATCAGATGCAGGTTGGCCACCGGCACGTAAAGCTTGGCGTTTTCGGCGTATTCGAGGGTCAGGAATTCAGCGGCCTGACTATCGATTTCCAGGATCGTCAGCCCGAGATAGCGACCGACGCCGTGATCGATATGCACCACCGGCGCGCCTTCGCGNAGCTCGGTAAGGTTTTTGATCACGGCNTCGTTGTTGGCGTCGGCGCGTTTCTCGCGGCGACGGCGNTGCATCACGCGCTGACCGAACAACGGGCTTTCGGCGACCAGGGCCAGCGCCGGGTCGTCGAGCACCAGACCTTCGTCAAGCGGCGCGATGGTGATCGCCAGCCGCTCTTTGCTTGCGACGAAGTCCGGCCAGCTGTCGACGGTTTTCGGTCGCAGCTTCAGGCGTTCCAGCAATTCCAGCAGTACTTCACGACGGCCCGCGGATTCGGCGGTAAACAGCACGCGACCGGGGAACTCGTCGAGGAAACCCGCCAGCGCCGCCAACGGTTGGGTGGCCTTGGCTTCGATGGCCAGGTTCGGCAGCTCCCGAGCGGGGAAGCGCTCGCGGCCGACGCCGGTTTCCACGTCCTGTTGACTGGCGACCACGCGCGGCCAGTTTTTCAGGCGCGCAAAGCAATCTTCCACCGGCAGGAACAACTCGGCCGGCGGCAATAAAGGACGGGCCGGATCGACGCGACGCTCTTCATAGCGATTGCGCACGTCGTTCCAGAAGTTTTCCGCCGCTTGCTCGATGCCCGGCAAGGAAAACACTTGCGTTTCCTGCGGCAGATAATCGAACAGCGTGGAAGTTTCATCGAAAAACAGCGGCAAGTAGTACTCGATACCGGCCGGTGTAATCCCGCTGCTCAAATCCTGAAAGATCGGGCAGCGACGGAAGTCGACATCGAAACGTTCACGGAAGCGCGCCTTGAAGCGGGTGACCGCATCCTTTTGCAGCGGGAACTCTCTCGCTGGCAGGAGGCGAACCGTTTCAACCTTGTCGATGGAACGCTGGTTTTCCGGATCGAAGGTACGAAGGGTCTCGATTTCGTCGTCGAACAGGTCGATGCGGAAAGGCAGTTTGCTGCCCATCGGGAACAGATCGATCAACGAACCGCGCACGGTGAATTCGCCATGCTCGTAGACGGTATCGACGTAGCGATAGCCGCTGGCCTCAAGCCGGGTGCGCATTTGCTCGACATCGAGCTTCTGGCCGATGTCCAGCACCAGGCTGCTGCCGAGCAGGAATTTGGTCGGCGCCAGACGATGCAGGGCCGTGGTGATCGGCACGACCAGAACGCCATGACTCAGCTCCGGCAACCGATANAGGGCGGAGATTCGCTGGGAAATAATGTCCTGGTGCGGCGAAAACAGATCGTAGGGCAGGGTTTCCCAGTCCGGGAAATGCAGCACCGGCAAATCCGGGGCGAAGAAACTCAGCTCCTGTTCCAGCCGTTCGGCACTTTGGCTGTCGGCGGTCAGCAGCAGGGTGAAGCGCTTGGCAGCGCTGGCGGCCTCGGCAATNGCCAGGCTCAGGGCGGCACCGGGCAGGTTGCCCCAGTGCTGTTTACCTGCCGCGGCAGGGAGAAGCGGTAGACGCAGAACGGGCACGGAAGGTTGAGCTCCAAGCGTTGCGACAAAGTCGGTAATTGTAGCGGTCCCGGGTGCCGCCTGTCAGTTGCAGATGTGTCTATTACNCAGGTTGGGCGAAATGTAGTGGTAAAGACAAAATCGGCCCGTTTTTTAGTNAAAACGACTGAATATGTAGTGGCAAAACGGTCGAGTGTTACGGAGGGTTACAGACAAGACAGCGATGTCTCCGAAAAAATGACTGCTTTGCAGGCCCCGGTTTTATTGGGCTTGAGCCGTGCGTCATTTTTTTGAAGAGGATTTTGTTACTGGCCGCGCGACAAGCGCGCATTGCTACGGGAGGCACTCGGCGGCATAATGTAGCCCCTTTTTTCTGCCCCTACATGTGGAAGGTTCCCGTGACTCAGAAGCCCGACCAGTGTCTTGGTGAATGGATCGACCGTGAAGCACTCGCAGAAGCGATGATTCCGCTTATCGGTCAGCTCTACCGCAATAACAACGTGGTGAGCTCGATCTATGGCCGCAGCCTGATCAATCGTTCAGTCATTGCGATTCTCAAAGCTCACCGCTTTGCTCGTCATCGTCAATCCGATGACAGCGAATTGTCCGTCCACGAAACATTCCCGCTGCTCAAGGCAATGAGCGAGCTCAAGCTCGGCGCTGCTTCGGTAGACCTGGGCAAGCTTGCAGTCAAGTTCAAGGCTGAAGGCAATGGCCGCACTGCCGAGCAGTTCGTCCGTGAAGAACTGGCTGACGTCGTTGGNCAGCAAAATGTTTCCGCGCGCAAAGGCACCGACGTTGTTCTGTACGGCTTCGGTCGTATCGGCCGTCTGCTGGCGCGCATCCTGATCGAGAAAACCGGTGGNGGCGACGGCCTGCGTCTGCGCGCCATCGTTGTCCGCAAGGGCGCCGAGAACGATCTGGTCAAACGTGCCAGCCTGCTGCGTCGTGACTCGGTTCATGGTCCGTTCGATGGCACCATCACCATTGATGAAGCCAACAACACCATCACCGCCAACGGCAACCTGATCCAGGTTATCTACGCGAAAAACCCGACTGAAGTGGACTACACCCAGTACGGCATCAAAGACGCGCTGCTGGTGGATAACACCGGTGTATGGCGTGACGCCGACGGCCTGGGCCAGCACCTGGCTTGCCCGGGTATCGATCGCGTTGTTCTGACCGCGCCTGGCAAAGGCAAGCTGAAGAACATCGTTCACGGCATCAACCACGGTGAAATCACCGCTGATGACAAGATCGTTTCCGCGGCTTCCTGCACCACCAACGCCATCGTGCCGGTGCTCAAAGCCGTCAACGACAAGTTCGGCATCATCAACGGTCACGTTGAAACGGTTCACTCGTACACCAACGACCAGAACCTGATCGACAACTTCCACAAAGGCGATCGCCGTGGCCGTAGCGCCGCGTTGAACATGGTGATCACCGAGACCGGTGCTGCCACCGCTGCTGCCAAGGCGCTGCCTGAGCTGGCCGGCAAGCTGACCGGTAACGCGATCCGCGTTCCGACGCCTAACGTGTCGATGGCCATTCTCAACCTGAACCTTGAGAAAGCCGCCACCCGTGAAGAGATGAACGAGTACCTGCGCTACATGGCGCTGCACTCCGATCTGCATAAGCAAATCGACTACGTCAATTCGCAGGAAGTGGTTTCCACCGACTTCGTTGGCTCGCGCCACGCAGGCGTNGTGGACGCTGAAGCAACCATCAGCCAAGACAACCGCGTTGTTCTGTACGTTTGGTACGACAACGAATTCGGTTACAGCTGCCAGGTGGTTCGCGTGATGGAAGACATGGCCGGTGTAAACCCGCCTGCATTCCCGCGCTAAGCATTAGCTGCACATGAAAACGCCCCGACTTTGGTCGGGGCGTTTTTGTTTGTGTGGTTTGTCAGTTACAGGTGTGTTGCCTGAATGGGCCTCTTCGCGAGCAAGCCCGCTCCCACATTGGTCCTGCGTACACAGATCCACTGTGGGAGCGGGCTTGCTCGCGAAGGCGATCTATCGAGCGCCGCCTACTACAGCNGCCTGCGCTGTCCGCAATTCATGCTTGTTGCCCCGGAACAACACCAGCGTCGCAATCAGCCCCAACACCGCCGCGCCACTGAGCCAGATCCCCGGCGCAGCCTTGTTGTCCAGCACATGAATCAGGTACGTACACGCCGCCGGCGTAAACCCCCCGAATGTTGCAGTCGCCAGGCTGTAGGCCAAAGAGAATCCAGTTGTACGAACTTCCACCGGCATGATCTCGGTCAGCGCCACCACCATGGCGCCGTTATACGAGCCATACAGGAACGACAGCCACAATTCGACGATCAGCAAGTGGCTGAAGCTCGGGTTTGCTACCAGCCATG
>Ga0065714_10064790_pt1 | contig 18764 bp, 20 predicted proteins | sample MisRhiReplicate2_FD_59101 | JGI IMG/M metagenome (GOLD analysis project Ga0065714, IMG submission 59101) | Miscanthus rhizosphere microbial communities from Kellogg Biological Station, MSU, sample Rhizosphere Soil Replicate 2: eDNA_1 v2... | ecosystem: Host-associated > Plants > Roots >...
CTGATCGCAATGCTAATTCACTATTATCCATGTTGGGCATTTTATCGTTAAAGAATCAGGTATAAAGATATAGAAACAATCAAATAGTTGGCATTACTTTAAGATTGAGGCAAGTTTGGCTTCCACATGATTTGATATGATTGCCTCCTGATAATTCCTATAACTATTTGTTTTTTAAAAAGGTACCAAACACTTTATCCCAAAACATTGAGCTCACTCCAAAAGCTTTATCCGGGTATTTGTAATGATGCAACAGATGGTTTCTCCATAACACTTTAAAATATTTTGGAGGCGCATAAGCGTGAATTGCAAAATGTATAGAAACGTAAATGAGATATCCGGTTATAAAACCAGAGAAATAAACAAAAGCATACCCCACTGAGCCGAATAGTAAGAAAGAAATCCCACAAAACAATAAAAGCATAATAGAAGCCATAAGCATACTTGGAACCGGAGGCATAAATAAGCGGGACCTGTCATTGGGAAACTCATGATGGTTCTCATGAAAGATATATACCAATCGCTTACCGATCCTGCTTTTAGCCGGATAATGAAAGAGAAAACGATGGACGAGATATTCAAACAATGTCCAGCTTAGCATAGCAATAAGGAATATTAACGAAATTGAACCTGCGGAGTATTGAAATTTAGCTCCTGCATAATACACCAGAAAAATATTCAATGGAATATAAATAGCATAAATAACCCAGGGACGAGTCTTAGTTAGCATCTCCAAATGTTTGTTTTTAAATATCCGAGCCTGCCCTTTACTGTCAACAATTTTCTTCAAATACATACCCCCTCCTTTCTAGTAAATAGACCGTGAACGAGAGCGATACCAAAATAGATGTCTAATGGCAGTACCATAACAAAAACTGAGTCAGGTAGTTTTTATTATTTAGATATATAGTTCAATGAATTCCTTATAGTTTCTGGTTAAGCAGCAGATTAAATTTTTCATGTTTAGTGCTAACCATCACTTTTAGTGGAAATTTCCTGGCAGGAATAGTAGTAGGAAACCAATTCCGACCTGTTTCAGAAATAATCAGGAGCCCATGATCATCACCCAATGCACCAAATCTTGACTGTGGAGCCTGTTTTGAAAATAACTGGATATCATGGGTCTCAGTTAAGGTACGAATGCATTCTGAAACATCATCGGTGACTATTCCAATTTCACTTATACATGTAATCGACTGCGTGGTAAAGGGGAATTCAGATTGGTCATCCAGGTCATAACGGACAATAAATTCAAGGATATTTCCATTATTGTCCTGAAAATAGATAGCATTAGCGTTCCAACTAGAAAAATCTGCTACATAACTATCCTTTTCTGTATCGACGGAAAGTAAATACACCATGCCATTCAACCAGTCTATCGCTTCGTTCAGTTGGTTGTTGGGAATATTAAAAGCGAAATGATAAATGGGACTCGCGAAACGCTTATCTGACCTAAAAGTAAGCACTGTATTGCCCACCTTAAAACTGATTATCTCCTTATTCTTCTCCAGAAGCCCTAAGTTCAGGACTTCTGTATAGAATAATTCAGTCTTACGAAGATCAGTAGTACAAATTTCTATTGCTTCAATATTCATAAAAAAAGTGGTTATCCTTTTTATAAACTCATTGGCTTGTCGATTGTTTAATAAAGAGGTAAACTATGATCATCCACTTAGTTTTTCGCGACAATTTAAATATAAGAAATCATGCAACGTAATGTAAAAAGCTTAATAGGCTTCACTATGGGGGCTACCGATGGTGAAATTGGGAAAGTGGTCGAATTTTACTTTGACGATGAAACGTGGACAATAAGGTACCTGATTGTAAAAACAGGCAGCTGGCTGACAGGTCGTAAGGTATTGATTTCACCTACTGCGTTAAAAGAACCAGATTGGAACAATAGGACCTTTCCAGTAAATCTAACCACAGATCAGGTAAAACACAGTCCGGATATAGATACCGAAATGCCAGTGTCTCGCCAACACGAGCTCGCTTTGTATGAACACTATTCGTGGCCTTATAGCGCCCGTATTGGGACAGGCTTTTATGGAGCGATGGGTATGCTGGGAATGGTCGAATCAAGGATTCCATTTGAGGAAAGTATTGCAGCCCGTAACTTTGGAGATGGTAAAGGTGATCCACATCTGAGAAGTACTAGTGAATTAAAAGGCAGCGAACTTCACACCGTTGACGGCGAGATAGGTGAAGTAGAGGATTTGATCATCGATGATACCGACTGGAGCATCCACTTTCTTATCGTTGACACAGGAAAATGGTTCCCCGGCAAAAAAGTCCTGATTGCACCAAAATGGATTAAAGAGGCAAAATGGGATACCTATAAGCTCCTTACAGACATCCCAACAGAGGCCATAAAAGAGAGCCCGGAATACGATCTTTCGGTACCTTTGCCCCTTAATTTTGAGTCTGATTTATATCGTTACTACGGAAAATCTAAGGAGCAGTAAAAGCGATTGACAAATCAACGGGAAAAAGGCTAAATAAATCATTTTGCCAAAATCGCTTAGTATTTTGGCAATTTGCTTGTTTTTGGAATTGAATTTCATCCTTTCTTTGAATCGAAGTTATGATAGTTTCATAACAGATAAAAACAAATAGATACGGATGAATAATAATGTTTCAACAGCCAATCGATACAAACGTATGGTGTATATTTTGGGCTGTAGTATAATGACTGTTTTGCCGCAAATGGGAAAGGCGCAAATTTTTACAGATAAGAATTTTGTGAAAATAAACCCCACGGACACAGAAGCTGATATCATTAGAAAAGCCGCAAACGTTACTCCTTCAGCGAGACAGCTAAGATGGCAGCAGCTGGAACTGACTGCATTTATACATTTTGGCATCAATACTTTCACTAATAAGGAATGGGGTGACGGCTCCGAAGATCCTAAAATTTTTAATCCGATTGATCTGGATGCCCGTCAATGGGTAAAAGTATGTAAGGACGCAGGATTTAAACTGGTCATCCTCACTGCAAAGCACCATGATGGTTTTTGCCTATGGCCAAGTAAATACACTGAACATTCCCTTAAAAACAGTCCATGGAAACAAGGAAAAGGCGATATCGTTAAAGAAACCGCTGAAGCATGTAAAGAGTTTGGAATAGGTTTCGGTATTTATCTATCACCCTGGGACCGCAACTCCTCTTACTTCGGCAGTATGCAGTACAATGATTATTTCATCAATCAGTTGACTGAACTCCTGAGTAATTACGGACAGATTGATGAAGTCTGGTTTGATGGTGCAAATGGCGAAGGTCCCACCGGTAAGAAACAGGTATATGAATACCAACGCTGGTATAACCTGATACGCAAGTTACAACCAAAAGCAACTATTGCTGTATCCGGACCAGATGTGAGATGGGTTGGAACAGAAACCGGGTATGGAAGGGAAACAGAATGGAGTGTTGTACCTGCTGATCAGATGGTTCCTGAAGCGATAGCGGCTAACTCTCAAAAGGATGTTGAGTTTGCCCCCCGCGACCTGATGTCTAACGACCTCGGAAGCAGAGCAAAAATTACAAAAGCTAAAAGTCTGGTCTGGTATCCAGCTGAGATAGATGTATCAATTCGTCCTGGATGGTTTTATCACCCTACAGAAGATGCAAAGGTGAAGAGCCCGGAAAAATTGATGGATATCTATTATAGTTCAGTGGGTAGAAATGGAGTTTTGTTATTGAATATCCCCCCCGATACACGAGGACTGATCAGTGAAAGCGATATAAGTTCCTTAAAAGGATTTAGAAGCCATATAGATCAAACATTTGCCAATAATCTATTGAAGGGTGCTATGTTAAAAGGAAGCAATGAAAAGAAAGCAAATGTGCTGTATGACCGAAAAGTTCATACCTGGCTCAAGACCAAGCCAAATGAAAGTGAAGTGGTAATGGAATTCAAAATGGACAAAGTCCAGACATTCGACTTGCTGCTTTTACAGGAGAACCTGGAAATAGGACAACGCGTAGAGCAATTTGTGTTTGAATATAAAAACGATGGTGAATGGAAAAAGGCCACAGAAGGTACTACAATAGGTTTTAAACGCCTGCTTCGTTTTCCTTCTGTTCGGGCAAATGAAGTCAGATTGAGGATTATTTCTTCAAGGCTCAATCCTGCAATTGCAGAAATCGGCTTATATCAGCGTACTGCTGGTACTAAATAATATAAAATCAAAGGCTATCATCTAATATTAAAACGATGGTAGCCTTTAAAGTACAGATCTGATTTTACAGCTGATACTCTGGAAACTGCTTCAGCAGTCGGATCGATATTAACGTGCAATCTGGCGTAATCTGTCCCTTGAAAAAATATCGCGCTAAGATGTAGAAGAATCAATCAGATCGATATACCAATATCCCCGGACTCCTTCTCCCTCCGGAGAGGGATATGTTTTAAATACTTTCTCTCCTAAGGTAAAACCAATGGGCTTCTTAAATATTGGTCCATCAAAAACAAAAGTATGAAACTCGCCATTTTCGCCACAAGGATCTATTCCGGCAGGGAGATCTTCAATAAAGCGATCATCTATTATCCTACCGCAAAAATCTTCAAGTCCCTGCTGCGCACAGACCACAATAGTTTTATAGCCCAGGGAAATAAACTCTTTTAAAACCTCCGTAGTATTTCTTTTCCATAGTGGGAATTCAGCTTTCAAGCCAATTTCTGAAAGCTTCGTCTCCCTGTAAACCTTCAGGTCTTCTAAAAACAAATCCCCAAATATAGAATAGGTTATGTCCTGAGCTTTTAACAACATCAAATGCTTGTTCATCGATTCCTCGTAGGCCGCCATATCAGGTGATTCAGGTAAACGGATCTGATACAGGGGAATCCCCAAACTATCTGCCTGTTCTATTAAAAGACTTTCCCTAACCCCATGCATGCTTACCCGGTTATAGGCCTCGTTAACCGTAGTCAATAGGTAACGAACGTCAAAATTAGGATCTTGCAAGATATGGTGAAGCGCCAGCGTGCTATCCTTACCCCCACTCCAATTAAAAATACTAATGTTTTTGCTCATTTCTAAAAACCAAGAATATTCCTGTAAAGATAAGACAACTGATGATTAACAAACAATTGAACCATTTAAGCTTTTAACTGTTTTTCTATTAAATAAATGAATGTCATGCTTAACAAGACCAAACGAAAAATGGGTATTGCACTCCTGTTGTTTGCAGCTGCAGCAATGCTATTCAAATTGGCTTATGCTACTGTTTCTAGTACAATAAGCGTTTGGCTTATGGCTGGAGCAATATTTTTCTTATTGGCCTCGTTAACCGTATTTGGACTATATTTTAGAGAATAATTAAGAATTTATCCTTTTCAAACTTTAACACCTGCTTTTCCTTTAAACGATTGATAACGAAATGAAAATGCTCGTCATGTTCCGCCACTTCTAATACTTCTCCAAGATTGGCGATGATATCACCTTCGGTAATATCTGAAATCTGTTTTGTTTTAAGTTCAGGAAGATAATTTGATTTTAACATAGAATACACTCTTTACTTTTGATTGCGAATAATTCCTTAAATGTAGTAATATAAGCGATTCTACACAAACTATAATTAGTTAATTTTGTTACCTATTTATAGAAATTCAGCTATGGATCAAGAATTTAAAGCTGTTGATCATAAATCAAGTAGAATGAGTAATCATGTTGTTAAAGTCCTTGAAGCATATTTTATTACGCATGATGTAAAGCGCTTTGTGGTCGAAAAACCTGCGGGATATAATTTCATTTCAGGCCAGGCAACTAAAATTTCTATAAACCTACCAGGATGGAAGAATCAATTACGACCTTTCAGCTTTACCAGTCTGAATGATCAGAATTATCTTGAATTTATGATCAAAATATACAAGGACCATGATGGCGTAACGAACATGCTGGGACGTATCAATAAGGGGGACGAGCTAATTCTTCATGATGTTTTTGGGGTTATTCAATACAAGGGACCTGGTGTTTTCATTGCCGGAGGAGCAGGTATCACTCCATTTATATCAATATTTAGGGACTTATACAAGCATAGACGACTAAGAGGGAACAAACTAATTTATTCTAATAAAACTACAGTCGACGTAATTATGGAAGAGGAATTGCAAAAAATGCTGAGCCATGCTTTTATCAAATTGTTTACAAGAGAGAATATTGTAGGCTACATAGGGCGAAGGATTGACCGAAACTTCCTAATTGAAAACATTACTGACTTCGGACAACATTTTTATGTTTGCGGGCCGCATGAATTTGTCAAAAACGTTACTAATCACTTGTTTGATTTAGGGGCCACTGCAGACACGATTATATTTGAAAAGTAGCGTACCCTTTAAGTCCGGATTTTATTTACATCTGATCAATTCTTCTTTTGCTGACCAGGTGCAAAAGGCTTGGCAGATTTTGAACCTGTTCCTTTCTTGGCTTGTCCTGGAGGTACCTTGCCACTATTTCCTGCCGTCCTTATAGGGTAACATGAGCTTGTAATCATTAATACTGCAAATGCGCTTATCAGATATATTCTTTTCATCATAATATCTATGATAGCTAATGACGTGCCAAATATGCGAAACTAAAAATAAAACACAACAACTCAGCAAGGCAGTACTAAATATCTTCTCTAAACAGCAATAATGGCAAGTGCGTATGATAAGTTAGTTTTTTAGTCAGACTTCGATGAAAAAGACTTTCAAAAAAACCATATTGTTTAGGAACAGTTATAACCATTTCAGCACGCTGCTGACCGGCAAATTCCATAATACCTGCAGCGATATCTTCATGTTCGATATAATGGTATTCCGGTTCCTCATCATCCCAAAGCTCATGCAAGTGGGTCATTTCCTTTAGGGTACCAGGATCAAAATTAGCCCCATCGTAATCAACGTTCAGGATGATAAGCCTTGCTCCCAGCGCATTCAAAAAGGTTTTTATTCCCAATACAGGTGTAGATTCAGAAACCCGTTTTAAATCACAGGCAAAAACAACAGTCTTTATAGGCTGAAAGGCAGCTACAGGAGGAACAATCAATAAAGGCGCAAGGCAATTTTTTGCAAGGGTAATGGTATTGCTACCTACCAGCGTTCTTTCAATGCTACTTTTACCCGTAATACCAGCCACAACTAGTCCAATACGCTGTTGCTCTGCAAGCGCATTTACACCATTAATAAGGTTTCTTCCATCAGTACGAACTTCTATATCAGTCTGTTTAGACACCCAGGCCTCCAAATCATCTTTTAGGTCATTGATTTTTTGCAAACTAAGTTCAGGCGACTCTATAAATCCCCCTGAAACTGGCGTAAAATCTGTAGGGGGAACTACAATTGGATCATAAGCATGATATAAGATCAGTCTGCGGGTCTTTAGCTGATAAGCCAACGCAGCAGCATAACTGGCCGCATTTGTAGCCGCGTCAGAAAAATCAGTTAGCACCAGCATATTCTTCACTGAATAAATTTCATTCAATTGTACCTCTATTGCATTCCCCAGTTCTTTAAAATCACTATCAGAAAAATTGCGGGTACCACGATCTGCCACCGTCCATTCCCCCCTTGCTGACCGAATCATTAGTATAGGTTGCGGTTCTTTGGTCACCATCTCAACTTTGAATTTCCGATGATGATCATATTCGGTAACAATGGCATTCAGATCCAGGCTACCTGATCTAAAATTTACGGGAAATGTTTCCATGATGTTTTCCTTCCTTTTACAAATAACAAACTTATCCTTCAATTGTGTGTACTCAATACCAATATCATATTTCAAACTATTTAACATTTCCAGAGAACTTTATTAAGCCTGAGCTGTTTTTGATTCGTACCTAAAAAAGAACTACCATGAAAACAACAGGAAATAGGAATTACCATCAGCCACAAGTGGACGGTGAAGACCAAATCGTGCTGATTGACCCTACAATTACCGGAGAAACAGATGAAATGGATCCAGCATTCTACGATCAGGTTCCACCCCTGGATCCGGAAGATGATGAAGATGATGAGGATGATGAAGATGACGAAATCTTCCCAGCTGAAGAAGACCTGGAAGGCGATGACTACGACCTGAATCAAGATGCTGATGACGACCTAAGTCTTAATATCGAGGACGATGACGATGAAGTGTTTTAAATCTGAAGATCCATTCCATCTGTCAGATACCCCAGTTTTAGTTCCCCGAGCCTGTCCAGCATCTCTATGTCAAAATGCGTTAATAACATCCGTTTACAAGAAAACTCAGGTAATCGCTTTTCCAGTTCCAGGTAATTCATATGTCCTTTTACCTGAGTGCTAAAAAAATTACATTCACAAATAAACAGATCAGCTTCTCCACTGAGTGGTAGTAGCGCTTCTGTCCAGGAAGTATCGCCTGAATAAGCAATCACCTTACCCAAAATTTCAACCCGCAGCCCATGAGGCAGCGCTTTTTCAGAATGGATTACCGGAAATGCCAGTACACTAAAATGTGCTGTATTTAACACTTTGTCAGCAGTATACTCCAGAAATTGCACATCAAGTTTCTCCAGTACCGGTGTACCTGGATAAAGCAAATCCAGTAAGGAATCGATCCGTTCTTTCCCGCCGGGTGGACTGATGATCTGTAGTTTTTTCGTTCTATTGTGTATTGCCGCGTCTAGTAGCAAAAATGGGATTCCACCATAATGATCCCCATGAAAATGACTGATGAGAATTGCATCGATATCGTCTATCCTGACCCCATGTTGCTTTAATGCAGGAAGGCTAGTCGCTCCGCAGTCCATCAAAAACCGACATACTCCTGCATTTATATAAAAGCATGTGTTCAGTCTACCCCCGCTACCAAATGCATCACCGCAGCCAATTACTCTTAATTGCACCAAACTCATTTCCATAAATTTAATAGTCCTTCAACAGACTTACCATAAAGAGGGTCATTTTCAGGTAGGGGCACTTGATCTACTTTGTCACGGACATCTTTGGGCCGCTTATCTTCCAACCGGATCAGGTCAGGCTCCCTACCATCAGGATAGGCACCAACGACGGCAAAATCATCGCTATGCGTAATAGATTTATGCCCTGTACCTGCTGGGAGGATCAACACATCCCCGAGATGAACCTTAATATGCTGACCATGTTCGCCACCAAGCTGAAGCAAGGCATTACCAGCATACACACCCAAAACTTCATGGGTATTGCTATGGTAATGATGATAATCGTAAACCCGCCAGCGAAATGCATTGGTCCAGCCGTTCTCCGCGAAATGACCTTCCAGCCAGTCAGCACCGATATCAGGGTCCAGGCTAAAAACCTGCCTGTATATCACAACGGGATGTCTGCTGTTTGGAGTAATACCGTCATCGGTAAAATGAAATATCTCAGGGAATCTGTTCATCACATTTTTGATTTACCGGTCGATATCTGCATCACTGCCCAGGAGGTCATCGTCAGGTATAAGGCCTGAACCACTTTCACCGCCTTTGTCCTGATCAGCATCACTTCCCTGTATTTGATCACCTGGAACAATTCCGGATCCCCTCTTAGGTTGACCAAGATCTTCCTCGCGGAGCCACGTGGTGTTTTGCTCGATCTGTTCGCCTACCTGATTCAGGAGTTCGCGAGCGATCATTCCATCGGCGCACCACACCAAACCTGATCCTTTCTGTTCAGACCATACGCTTCCAAGGGACGTTAGGTCATCAAAAAGTTGATATTTGGCTTCATCCTGGTCAGGTACAACCAGAATTTTCTCCATTTGCCCTTCAATGAGTACTTGAATCTCAAAGGGTTCCCAGGGTTCTGCAATCTTTGACATGGTTCCTGTTTATATAGTAAATTAACAAATAACACGCATGTAAGTTTTATAAATAGCTCCGAATCAGTTCCCTCGAATTAAGTCATATTATACCATAAACCAGATTGCGGCACGGGCTTTGTAACTATCACGTTACATCAAATCATACAATTATGAAAAAGTCAATTAAAATTTTGAGTTTATTACTAATCATAACAACGATTATAATTGCTTGTAAAAAAGACAAAGATCCGGCTACGACTGATTTCTTTGTAGGTACATATCACGGTTCAGTTTCATATGATAAAGAAGGAACCACAATTACAAGTTCAGATGGGAAAATTACTGTTACCAAAGTAGGAGAAACATACAACTTCTTTTTCGGTAATAACATTCCCGATATTACGGGGGTTAAATTTCAGAAATCTGGCGACAATACTTATGTAAGTATTGGAAGTGGTGTAACAGGCATTACTATTGATGCTCATACATTAAAAATGTTAGTTTCTACAGGTGGTGCCACATGGACGGCCAATTGTACAAGGTAGTTACATCCGGTCAAAATTAATAGAATGGGTTGCTGTAAATGGCAGCCCATTTTTTTTATAAAAACATTCTGTATTGGCTATTGTAGTTATCATATGTTTAAGCTGTGCAAGATCATAGTATAGGATATTAAAGAAGCGCTTAAAGGATTATACATCAGAAATTAATGATCATGGAAAACGAATTAGAAAAATATAACATTGATCAGTCTTTGATTATTTCAAGGATAATACGAATTGAAGCGATGCTTGAGACTTCTATAAGTATGCAGGCTCAAATAATTGCTAAATTGGAAGGTAAAGAGAAACAAGAAATTCAAGACAATGCATTGAATTTAACGAAGGAAACCGCAATCGTGATTATGGATTTTCTAAAGAATTATGCTTCAAAATAATTAAACACGATCATCATTATCACGTTTTTCCGGATCGATTTCCGACTTTTTGATTTCCTCTTCCGGATTTTTCTGATCCTTCCTATTGCTGCTGAACAAGAAAAAGATTAGTAATATCAACAGAACAACAATCACGCCCTCAACTATGCTGTTAGTTTCCATAGATGCCTGCTTTAATTAATCTGGTAACTAAGAAACAAGGTTAATCCCGAATTGATTTGAATTCTTGATAAAATATTATTTTAAGTGGCACCTACTGATGCCACTTAATTTTGATCAATTACTACAACTACTGATGATCACCAAAAATTTCTGCCAGCTTTTTATCCATTGCTGCATCATCTTCACCCCCGCCACCATAACGGCCAATAATTACACCATTTTTATCGATTAATATTTTCGTAGGTAAAGTATGGATGCCATAGCGAAAGTTCAATAATTCAGGTTTCTCCATTTCGCTGGCGTTCCTCTTGTAGCCGCTCAGGATATGTTTCCAGATGCCAATCTTATCCTGCTCAACCGCCCTCTTCCATGCATCAACTGCGCTGTCATCACTCGCAACACCAATAATCTCAAACCCCTTGCCTTTATATTTATTGTATACTGAAATCAAATGGGGGTTTCCCTTACGGCAAGGCACACACCAGCTGGCCCAAAAATCAATCATGACATATTTTTTTCCTTTAAAATCTGAAAGTCGAATTTCTTCTCCATTGATGTCTTTTGCAGTAAAAGTTGCAGCAATATTTCCAGGTGAGCCATTTTCCAACTTTTCAATTTCTTTAGCTATATTTTTTCCATAACTGCTTTGCTTAATTCGTGGAGTCCATCTGTTATATATTTCCTTAGCCTGGCCAGCATTTAGTCCTCCTATTTTAAAACGCATCATGTAAGCCGCTACATAAGAGTCCGGATGTGACGCAAAAAACGCATAATCTATTTTATCCATCCTGGCATTGAATGGTTCAAACTGCTCCCTGATCTCGGCAGCTTTTTCATGATTTTTTTCCTTTCTGTAAGTCTCCAAAATGGGTTCCATTTCTTTTCTTATCGGAGCCTTGAGCTTATCCAGGGCCTTTTGTTCTTCCTGGCTCACAGAGCCTTTCAAGGCAGCATTTTTGAAATCTCCTGCCCTAACATTAAGGGTCATCAAAGCAGGCTCCAGGAATAGGTTAGTGAAATTAGGATCATCCATACTCTGGCTTGTCATTTTCCCATACAGGTTGGCCACGGTGGGTTCGGCAATACGACCTTTAAATTGAAAAGTACCTCCAATAATTCGGGCGCTGTCAAGGACAATGTTTCCCGAAGGGTTATTGTACCGCAGATACATAAATTCATAATCCTGGCTTGTTATTTTCCCTGAAAGGGTAAAAGTATCTTTTTGCTGTCCGTAACCGGCAAGGCAGCCAAACATAAGCAAACCTAAAATCTGGCTTTTTATAGTGATATAATTAGTTTTCATACTTAAGGATTTTGTTCTAGAGAATTGGTAACACCATTGGTTTCATTTAACGGAATAAAATAAATCACCCGCGGATCAGTTGGCTGCACAGTAATATTTGATCCGGGTACGCCAGGTTTACCATAAGTTCTGATCATTGGGAGGTTATTCCTGAGCAGGTCGTCTCTTCGCTGTCCGCCCTCAAAGGCAAATTCCAGTCTGCGTTCGTCTAAAACAACTTGCAAAATACTACTTCGGCCACGTAAGCTGCCCAGGGCATAAAGGTCCGTACCGGTAAGTCCTGCCCGTCTGCGGATGGTATTTACATCATCAAGGGCCAACTGTCCATTGTTGAGTTTTGCATTGGCTTCTGCCCTGTTAAGATACATTTCTGCCAGACGATAAATAGCTGGCGAACTCACTTTTTCAGTGGTATTGACAGCCGGATTTTGAACAAATTTGGTGGTGAAATTCCAGGTTGTTCCATCGGCTGTTTTTAAAGCCTTATAAAAGTTTTTCCGCAAATCTCCGGTAGTCTCGTTCAATAAAGCCCAAAAGGGTGCCGAAACCGCAGCAAACTTTTCTACCGTATAACTCTGATTATAGTAATAGAAACCACCACCTGTTCCATCAAGGTTTTTGATGCAGAATATGGTTTCTTTATCTGCACTGTGGTTGGTAGAGAAATAGCTTTTGTAGGCGTCACCCTGTACCAAGGTAAACTTGCTGCTCATAGCAATTAGCTTGTCTGCATATTCTATTGCCTTCGCATTATTTCCTATATTCAGGTAAAGTGACGACAACATGGCCTGCGCAGCATATTTGGTTGCAAAAGCATTGCTGTTATCAACTGTCATTAAAGACTCAGCCTTTAACAAGTCCGCTATCATAAAATCATAAACTTCCTTCACAGTCTGACGTTTCGCCGGTCGGTCCAGGCTCGGGGTCGGTTGGTCCAGAATGACTACACCGGGATTATTTCCGTTACCTTGTATATAAGGCCGGCCAAAAATTTTGATTAAGGATTGATAGGCAACAGCTCTTAAAAAGATATTTTCACCTTTTAATTGCAGCAAAGAAACTGGAGCGTTATCTGGAATAGCAGCAATTACGTTGTTCACACCTCTGATCAATTTATAGGCGTTTGTATAAAATCTGGTCGAATTTGACATTGTTGGGAAATGTACGTATGAATAGGCCCCATATTGCCTCGTACCTCCGGGATCAAATACCGACGTGGCTTCTACGTTATCTATGGGAGATTCAGTCATATGGAAGTACGCAGTGATGTAATCGCCATCATTGAGCATACTGTAATTTCCGCTGGTGGCCAACCGCAGGTTGGTTTCGCCAGTAAGTGCTTTATCGGTATCAATACTGGTTTCCGGACGCAAGTCAAGCTTCTCAGAACATGCTGCCAATAACAACAAGGGTAAAAGAAGCAAAATATAATTGTGGATTTTTAATCTCATGATTGAAAATATTTAGGTGAACAACCTGTTACAGGACCATATTTAGGCCAAGTGTAATTTTTCTGTTAATTGGATATTTTGCAGCATTTTCAAAATTGCCGCCACCAACTTCCGGATCAAGTCCTGTAAATTTGGTAATGGTAAAAACATTATCGGCCGCAATGTAAAAAGCAGCTTTTCCTATTTTTACTTTATCGAGCCATCTGGAAGGTAAATCATAGGTTAACCTGATATTACGTATCCTGAAAAAACTTGCATTGTCGATAAATCTGGTCGTGGTATAACCATTCGCTTCAGGATATCCGCTTAAAGAGGCTGCAGGTGCAAAAGCTTGGTCACCTTTTTTCTGCCAACGGGTCTGTCCGTCGGGTAGTGCCGTATTATTAACCGTTTTTGAAGCACCGTCTATTTCCAGCGGACCGAATATATAGCCCCGAATATCGTTGTTTACCTTTAAGCCTGTTATAAAGTTAGCCAGTACACTTAAGGTAATACCCTTGTAGCTTATTGAATTGCTGATACCACCTGAAAAGTCGGGTTGCTGAGAATCCAGGATCTGTAAAGTCGCGTCTTTGATATTTAAAGTTGTACTCCGACTCCCATTTTCGTTCAGCACCTCGTACGAAGGCTTTCCGGTATCCGGATCCGCCCCCTTGTACACAATACCATAAATGGTACCAATGGCATAGCCAGGAGCAGTTACATAACCACCGGTAGAAGGTAAAACAGAAGGCACATCCGTTAGATACAGTACTTTATTCCGATTAAACGCGAGGTTAATGTTGGTAGACCATTTTAGCTTTCCGTCAATATTCAGCGAATTGAGATCTAATTCTATACCCTTATTTGAAACCTTGCCAATGTTTTTTACCACTCCGGTAACTCCACTGGTTATAGGGGCCTGTACCGTCCTTAAAATATTGGTATTCGCCTTGTCGTAAAGATCAACAACCAGGTTGATGCGGCTCCATAAACCAATGTTCAGTCCAAGGTTGTTCATGCGCTGTACTTCCCAATGCAGATCAGGGTTGTTGTCGTTGGATCCAGGTATGATTCCGGATTTACCATCGTACTGCGATGTTCCGGTTACGTAGTTGTATACCCCGTAAATAGAGTAGGCGCCTACCGGGTCGGCATTACCGGTTGTACCATGACTGGCTCTTAACCTTAGGTTGGTCAGTATCTTGTTGTTCTTTAAAAACGCTTCGTTGCTTACCGTCCATGATCCCCCTACCGAATAAAAGTTACCATACTTATTGTTCGCACCAAATTTTGAGGAACCGTCACGTCGGAAAGACCCCGAAAGGAAGTACTTATTGTCGTAGCTGTAATTTGCTTCCGACAAATAAGATAGGAAGGAAACCTCGTTAATACTTTCTATTATGCCCTGAAAGGTACCCTGGCTTAACGACATTAAGCCGGAAGTGATGTTGTTCGTGCTGCCTCCGGTCACTTCGTTGCGGACGTTATTGAACTCGAACCCTGCAATTCCCTTCAGTTCGTGCAGACCAAATTGCTGGTTGAACGATAGTATGTTTGAGGTAATGTAGTTGAGATTTTGCGTGATGTTCCTTGAGAAATTTCCCCCCGGACGGCCAGAGGCCAAGTCAAGAGGATCAATATAGAACCCGTTTTTAGCACTTGTCAGTGTAATCCGGTTGGCGGTTGAAAAGCTCAGCCATGAATTGAAATCATAAGCCATTTTTGCATCTGCACTTGCCACATAAATCTTATCGTAGCGGTAATTGAAGTCCTTTTGGGTGCTGTATAACGGATTAAACAGTCCTTTAGTATACCAATTTGTTTCATTAACGCCCCCCAGTCGATAGCTTCCATCCGAATTTTTAGGGTAATCCCATGGCATCATCTTGTACAATGCGGTGCGGTAACTACTCAGACCTGAGTTCTGCAATGGAGAAAAGGTACCGTTAAAACCGGTATTGATGGTTAATTTTCCCGTTGGCTTATATTCGGTATTTATCCTTAAGCCATACCTTTCAAATTTGTCAGTAATGGCCACGGGTAATTCCTTGTGATAGGTACCCCCCGCATAATAGCTGAATTTCTCAGAAGCCCCCATTAGCGATAAGTTATAACGCTGAATCTGACCGGTTCTGTAACCTTCCCGCATCCAGTCAGTATTGTGTGACAAAGCATCTTCCCTGTTGGGCATTACCGTAGCCAGGTAAGCCGCTACTTCTGCATCCGTTTTAGTCGGGTTCAGGTTTCTGTAATCGTTACTGTAAGCCTGGCCCAGGAGGTCATACCGTTCAGTACTGTTCATCATTCTGAAATTACCGAAGACAGGGTTCTCCCAGCTAAAGTTTGATTCCAGGCTAATTTGCGGTTTTCCACCCTTCATTCCGGATCCTGCTTTGGTTGTTATAACTAAAACGCCGTTTGCAGCCCTGGATCCATACAAGGATGTAGATGCAGCATCTTTTAGCAAAGTAACGGATTCCACATCATTAGGGCTCAGGTTAATAATATTTCCCGCACCTGATACACTTGGTATATTCGTTAAATCCTGAATGAGGCCGTCGATCACAATCAAAGGTTGTGTTGATGCATTTCCGCCTAGCGAACCTACCCCTCTTACATTTAAACTGGCTACTGCATTCGGATCTCCTCCTGGATCACTCACAATCAGACCAGACATCTTCCCCTTCAGGTTCTGAATAATAGCAGCGGAAGCTACATTTTTGAGTTCTTCTCCCTTAACTGTAGTCATGGCGCCAGTCAGTTCACTAATCTTCTTTTTGCCGTAACCTGTCACCACAAACTGCTCCAGCTGACTGATGTCCTCCTGCAAGGTAACATTCAATTGCTGTCTGCCTTTAACAGCAAACTCCTGAGTTTTAAAACCTATCATACTGAACATAAGTATATCTGATTCCTCAACGCGAATGCTGTACCGTCCTTCACTGTCGGATATTACGCCCATTCTCTTACCCTTTACAGCTATATTTACTCCTGCGAGTGGTTGGTTTTTGGCATCTGTTATTCTTCCACTGAGCACAATAGCTGATACAATCATCGGTTTAACCTGAGAAACCGGAGCATTCTCTTTTATCAGAATAGTTTTCTGCTCTATCTTATAAGTTAAGGGCTGATTTTTAAGGCAAAACTCCATGACCTCCTGAAGGTTAGAATTGTTGAAATCTACATTCAGTTTTTTAGCATCATTTACCTTCTGATTAGAATACAACACCTGAAATCCAGTTTGTCTTTCAATTTCCTGAAATACCTGTTCAAGTGAAACATTCTTCTTAGAATAAGTAAGTCTCTGCGCGAAGCCAGCGGCGCTGACCTGCATAAGACTGGCGATAAAAATAATTATGACTAGTTTCATAATTAATAATAGTTTGTTAGGCTGCCACAGTCGCAGCATGCCTAGGTTAAAAGCATTTATTTTCATACTTTCGTTTTGGTTTGGGTTAATACGTTAAGACTCTTCGCAAAATTGTTTTTAGGGGTTAACTCAGCCATTGGCCATGCGAGTGCTAGTAACACTTTCATGGCTTTTTTTCATTAGCACATATTGCTTTCAATTGTATTCAAGAGATCGCTGTGCTAAGTTTTACTTAAAAACCCATTGATATTAACTTCTCTTTCGTAGCGCTTTATTCATCTTTGTTTTGTTAGTTGATTATTGATCTGATTAATTATATGGGCTGGTCAGGCCCACTATTTTATTGCACTTTTATCGTTTTTCCTTCAATTAAAAATTTAACATCACTGGTTTCTTCCAGCATTTTTAGAACAGCAGAAACATTATCAAACCTGGAAACTGAACCACTAAAAGTAGGTGTGTTACTAGGATCCGGTTGATACTCAATTTGTACATCATACCACCTTGAAATTTTTCTTAAGATGCTTGGAAGCGGTTCATTCTTAAATCTAAACTTCCCGTTTTTCCAATCCACCATTGCATTTACATTTACCTCTTCAATGGTTATTTTATTACCTCTCAAATTGGCTTGCTGGCCGGGTTTAACAACAACTGCCGAACCAGCAGCCATTACTTTTATGCTACCTTCAAGTAAGGTGGTATTTGTACTGGGTTCATCTGTATATGCATTCACATTAAAGTGCGTACCTAAAACCTGCACTTGCTGTCCATTACTTTCCACCACAAAAGGATGTGATTTGTCTTTTGCCACTTCAAAATAAGCTTCGCCGCTTAATTCCACGTTACGGGATTTAAGTTTCGTAAATGAAACCGGATATTTTAAAGATGATGCTGCGTTTAACCAAATAAGTGTGCCATCAGGCAACCTCACCTGATAGGTTTCACCTTTGGCGGTCGTCAGCGTATTAAAAGCATTGCTCTGGCCAGTCGCCGGATCTTTTATTTCATATACCAGATTGCCATTTGAAGATTTGGTAATGCTTACACCAGATTCATTAACAAGGTTACCTTTCGATGCGGTCGTTAATTTAATTTTCCGGCCATTAGCTAAAGTCAGCGTTGCACCTTGCATTCCGGGCGCAACATCATTTGCATATTGACCCAAAGGTTTTTCTTGCTGCTGATTTAGATAAAAAAATAATCCAACACCAATAATTAAGATAATTGATGCTACCGCAACAAAACGAGGCCAAAGGCTTAAATGTTTACGATCACCAGCAATTGTAGTAAAGTTCATTTGCGCTTTTGTGGAGAGTAAATCAGTTTCTATATCTAAATTCTTCAACATCTGGCCTTGCTCCTCTAAGCCCTTTTCATCCATTACTCTTTGGAAAATAATGGCGTTGGCCTGGGAACTATTGATCCAGTTTTCCAGTTCCTGCACTTCCTTAGCGCTTAAACGGTTATACAGATATCCTGAAATCAATCCAGCAATGCGCGACGAAATTTCTGCGTTTTTCTCTTCCATTGGTTTAGTTTTCCCTGTTATTTACACTATAACAGGAAGGCTATCCAAAATGTCAAAAAGATATGAAAATTTATTTAATAAATCCTCAGATGACTAACGCCAGACTGCTGACGAGAATATAGCTACTGCACAAAGAAAGTCATGATCAGATAACTTATCTTTCAAAAGGTTCAGACCGCGTAACTTCTGGCTGCTAATATTACTAATAGAGATACCTAATTCCTCTGCTATCTCTTTAGGTTTTTTACCTTCTTCAAAGGTCATGC
>Ga0065714_10064791_pt1 | contig 18761 bp, 33 predicted proteins | sample MisRhiReplicate2_FD_59101 | JGI IMG/M metagenome (GOLD analysis project Ga0065714, IMG submission 59101) | Miscanthus rhizosphere microbial communities from Kellogg Biological Station, MSU, sample Rhizosphere Soil Replicate 2: eDNA_1 v2... | ecosystem: Host-associated > Plants > Roots >...
TCTGTCAGTTTTTTGCGGCGGCCTGCTCGGCGCTGAGCGCCTTCTGAGTGGCTTCGGCGTCGGCCTTGATCTTGGCGGCCTCGTATTCGGCCATCATGTGGCTTTCGATAGCTTCCATGCCTTCAACGCCCAGTTCAGCCAGTACAGCGTCGACCTGCTTGAGGGTCTGCGGCAGGCCAAAGCCAACATCGTCGATGTAGACCACCGAGGCGGCCGGCAGCGCGAAGGCGCCCATGTAGACGCTGTTCGAGGCGTTTTCACCACCAACAGCCATCACGATGCGTGACTTCTGCAGCGGGTCCAGGGTGCGCAACTGAATGGTGCGTCCGCGACTGTCCTGGATCGAAACAAACTTCGGTTTCTGATCAACGTGAACAGGTGCAGCAGATTCGGTAACGGTAATTTTAGCCATGGGTAAATCCTCTGGTCAGCGAGTCGTCAAAGGTGCATGGCGTGCGGGGCGACGAGTCCCGCGCCCTGCCGGGCTGCCATGCGTAACGGGTTAAACCTTGAGGCGGCGGCGCGCGGTGAAGGACATCGACTGGCGAATGGTCTTATCGCCTTCCTTCTTGCCGGCATCCTCAAACTTCAGGATTACGTGGGTGTAGCGCCAGGTGGTCACGCCGCCGCCGACTTCCGCGATAGTTTCGGTGATGGTGGCCGGGTTCTGATTCACACCGTTGTAGTAGTCGCTTTCGAACTGGGCCCACCAGTCGTCGAGGGTGGAGTCGACGCGCTCGGCTTCGAACGTGCCAGTCCAGCCTTTCGGAATCATCAGCTCATCGGTCAAGCCGTTGAGTGGAGTGATCTCGTTGTTGGTGACCTTGGGCTTTGAATCGAAATTCATGATCTTCGGGAGCCGGATCGGCCCTGTCGGAGTGTTGATGTCGATCGAGACATCCTTCCCCGTGTTGTATCCACCTTGCATGGCGTTCTCCAAATGAAAAACCCGGCGCTAGGCCGGGCTGGGAAGTGGTTCAGCGCTTAGGTGCGCGGGGTGGCGGACGCAACGATCGTGACGGACTGGCCGGCTTCGAGATTGACGAGGAAGTAGCGGATCACGGACAGGTATTTAACCTGTACGTCCGCCTGCATGTAGCCAAGAGCCACACGATCAGATGGATTGTTGGCCGCGTCGAGCTGGACCGAGAACGCCGGACCGCCATTGACGTCACCGATCATCCCTTGCTGAGCTAGTGCCTGCAGGAAGCTTTCCATGGTCGACTTCGTTTCGCGGCGCACATCCGGCGTTTGCAGTCGGCCGATCGTCCCGCCGAAGCTCGCGGCAATGGTCAGCGAGATGAAGTTCGTCATCCGCGTGTAGTTGTCGCCGTTCACCGATCCGTTGCTGGAGCAGTTCAAGCCAGAGCGGTGGCCGAAGTAGCTGCCACCCGGGCAAGGGTTGGTGATGACGTCCAGTCGCGCAGTGTTGATCGCGCCAATCTCGGCGATGCTGTACGGCTGCTGCGACAGGTTGCGCTGAGTCGATACCGCATTGGTGATCGGCTTGTTCAGGGCGTTCTGGTGCGGCGCGAGGGATGCGATCTTGGCGGCCGAAAAGGTGGCTGGGGCAATCATGCGCTGCTGGCCGTTCACCTGGTCCTGCCAGTACACCCAATCACCCGAGAGAACCTTCAGCGCGTAGCTGTCACAGCCGGCAGAGGTCAGTGCAGTGGCGACGGTCGTGTAGGACGCGCCCGCAACACCTTGAGTGATCATGTAGCAGCCTTCGGATAGACCGTAGGTCAGCATGGTCGGCCATTGAGTGCCGTCGGTGACGTCCACCAGGTTCGCGACTTGGGCGCCGCTGCCACGCAGCGAATACATACCTTTGCGCGTCGAGCCGGTCACGCCGTCCACGCCGACCAGCACCGCGTCGGTGATGGTGGTGTTGCCCGAAGTGCCAGTGGTGAAAGCGACGGTCTGGGTGACCGCGACCGGAGCCAGTACCGAACTGCCAACAGTGGCCACCACCAGCTGGGAAGGCCCGCGAACGCCGGATTGACCGTTGTTCACTGCGCTGACGATGTTCTGCCAGAGCGCCAAGCCAGCGCCGGTGATGTTGTCGAACACTTCCGGGGCTACGCCTGGGAGCGAGATGGTCAGCTTCCAGCTTGCTGCGGCGGAACCGGTGGCCAGGGTCGCACTGAGCGAGTTACCGAGGGTTCCGGTGTAAAACGCAGTCAGCGTGGCGCCGTTGGCGGCAGCCGTATCTTTCAAGGAAGAAGTCGCCGCGGTATCAGTGCCGTCGGTGACACGCACGGCGCGAATGTTCGAAGCGCCGCCCTGGATCGACACCGCAATCGCGGTGCACAGGTCGTACTTGCGCACGGTCTGAGTGCCGAACTTCTGCGAAGCATCGCCAGGCGAGCCGACAAGAGTCGCACTGCTCACCGGCCCCCAGTCAGCCACGCCGACGATGCCGAGAATGTCGGTCGCCACGCCGTTGATGTAACGGGTTTTCGGCGGAACGATTTGAATGTAGAGATCCGGAGCCTGAAGCGCCGCGGTGTTCAAGCTGCCTGCCGGGTAAATGGGCATGGCGTCCTCCTAATGAAAAAACCGCCTCAGTGGGCGGTTTCTTGTGTGTGTGGGTTTCGCCTGTTAGGCGTTGGCGACTTTCAGGACGTTGCCCGCGCACTCACCGGCCAGAACGGCGGCGACTTCATCGGGGTCAGTGATCTCCTGGCCGACTTGGTAATCAGCAAAGGCGAACTTGACGGTCAGCTTGTACGGCGAGACTTTTGCTTTTGCCGGTTTGGTTTCGGAGTCCATGTCGGGCCTCAAGGGTTCACAGTGATTACAGGAAGCCCGGACTGGGCGTTGACGATGTTCAGCACCGGAGCGATGACTTCGGTGGCTTGCAGTGTCTGCGTGGTGGCGTAGTCGATCGTGTAGAACAGGTCGATCCGGTAGAGGTCGGCCTTTTGGAGCTGATCGGTCATCAGCGAGCCGCCCGATCGAACGATTCCTGCCGAGCCGTCGGTAAACACGATGTTCGTTCCGTCGGACAGTGCCGAGTCGAGCGGGTCAGCCACTGCAGCGCGGGCATCCGGCGAGTTGGCCCAGATGATGATCTGCACCATCTGTTCCTGGCGCTTCGTTTCCTTGAAGGCCGTACCAAAGCCACCGACACGCGTGAAGACGTTGTGCGCCCCCGTAAGCGTGATGACTGGGCCGACGTTAGAAGCGCCAGGGATCATCGACGCAAGCGCTGTGGCTGCGGTCGTGAGCGTGTCCGTCACCTGCATGGCGTAGACGTAGTGGGTGCCGTTCAGATTGATCAGCAAATTCTGCTTGCTGATCGTTCCGGAGAGCGTCACCACCGAGCCGGCGACCGTCATCACGACCGTATGCACCGGCTCTACCAGCGGCTCCCAGCTTCGGCCGATGTAGCGCGTGGTCTTCCGGTCCTTGCCGTGTGGATAGACGCTGATATGGGCCCATCCAGCCGCAAGGTCAGTTTCCAGCACGTTTGGCACCGGCCAACCCGGGTAAACCCGCACCTGAATGCCCGAAGCGCTCGGCTGACCCGTCCCGTTCGGATAGGCAAGTGCGGCGACCTGTGCCGCAACCTGTTTCAGTACGTCGGTTAGGCTCGCCATTACGCTAACTCCCAGTCTTCAGCCGTGAAATCTTCGAAGCTGAAGGCATATGGATAGCTTTCCGGGTCGCCGTGCCGATGGATTGTCAGCCCGAGACCGCTATAGCGGATATGCGCCTTGCCTTCCCATGACGCGCGAAAGGCAACAGCCGTTGGGCTTGACTGCAGGTGATCGCGAAACTCGCTTCCAGTATCCATCGTCACACCTGCGCTTGCATTGCGGTGATGCGCCAGCCCATGTCGGTCAGTTCAGCGCTGGAAATCACGTATTTGCGGTCAAGATCGTCGCGGACGATGTCGCTCGTACGGAACACGACGCCAGGCCAAGCCGGGAGGAGGATCGCCCACCATGGGGTTTTTATGTCCTGCGGTAGCTTCACGTCGTTCGTCTCGCCCTTGGTGCCCTGCAAGATGCTGGCAGGCCAGCCCTGCATGATTGGCGCCTCACCCGCTCGCCTGCCGCCTGACCAGCTGCCAAGGCCGACACCCGGATCCATTCCGACCCGCAGCACGTCCACCGTGCGATTCGTCTGCACACAGAGGATCGGCAGCGTGTCCTGCATAGCCGCGATGAAGAACGTGCCCTGACGACCGACAAGGAAGTCACCGACGGCGAACTGGCGCGCATCAAACAGGCCCAGCCAATCGGCCTTCCCGTATCTATTGGGCGCCGAGTAGCTGAAGTTCGTGGTGAACGAGACAGGCAGCGTCTGCAAAGCGGTTGACGACAGCGGGTTACTGGCGCTGGTGGCGCGAAATTGCTGGTAGTCGAAACCGATTCGCTTGGCGGCCTTGCCGTAGCCGATGTAGATCTTTGACTGGAGCTTCGTGCCGTCCATGTCAGCCCCTTGCCAGGCTGATGCCGCCACTGCCGAGTGATGGACCCGGCGGCACGCCAAGAAAGCCGCACAACTCGCGACGCCAGATCCGGTACAGCTTCATCCGGTCGGACACTTCGTTCTTGTTGTGCACCCAGACGGCAGCCTGGTCCGTATCAAGGTTCTCGGTAGCCGACAAGACGTCAGCCTCTAGGCCCGCGATCTTGGTCAGGAACGAAGTCATGGTGACCTCTTCCTCGGGACGCAGACTGTCGAGTCGGTGATTCAGTGTCTGCCAAATCATCGGCGCTACCCAGCCCCACGCCGTGTCGCGACGGTCGTCGAGTGTCACGTCACCCTGCATCGGGTAGCCGGCGAAGCGTCTAGCGTCCGACTTTTGCTGATCAGTAAGCATGTTCGGCTCCCGCTACCTATCGTTGTCGCCGGCTTGGCGTGTTATTGCGAATTCTTGCTGTCACTCGCGGACTTTTTGTCCTTGGTAGACGGCTCTTTTTCGACGACTTCCATGTACAGCTTGTGGATGCTCTCGTCGAAGCTTTCGGCATCGATCAGGACGTACTCGCCTTGACCTTCGCCCCATGGCTGGACTTTCAGAACTTTGTCACTCATGTGAATCTCCTGGAGAGAGTGAGCCCGGAGCCGAAGCCCCGGGCGCAATACTTACGCCAACAGCAGCGCGGTGTGTTCCGGCTTGACCATCGCAACACCCCAGGCCAGTGCGATTTCGTACTGGATTTGGCGATATTGCTTGTACAGCGAGATCTCGAATGTCAGGCCACTGACGGGGTCAGTGATCAACATCCGGTCGTCGGCACTGTCGCCGCCTTTTGGCAGGGCTGGTGCGCGGGTCGCCAGGGCGATGGCCGAGCGAGCGAACGCCATGTTGCGGGTGGTCGCGGCGATGACGGTGATCGCAGTAGCGGCAGCCGGGATTGCCTTGCGCAGGCCTGGAGCGGCCAGAACAACAGAGCCACCGTTAGAGGTGTCGGTGTCGCCAGTCAGCACGACGTACTTGTTGGTATCGCCAGCGAAGGTGATCACGTCGCCCGCCAGAACGGTACCGGTACCAGCGGAGGCCAGAGTGATGGTGGTCGCGCCGACGGCATAACCAGCTGCGTTAGTAGTGGCAGCAGCGCCAGTACCAGAAACCACAGTCTTCACAGCAGCCGATTCGCGGATCGCGAAACCGTGCACGTCGAGCAACACGCCGCGGCGCAACATGGTGGTGTCGGCAGCCTCGTTTGCTTTGGTCAGCTGGCCCAGGGTGCGCATGCTGGCGCCGGCCGAGGTGTCGAGCACCATCTGCAGGTCGCTCATTGGCGCGCCGTTATCCGACAGGATTTTGCGCATCTGCGCGGCTTCTGCCAGGTTGGTGGCGAACGGCAGAGTGCCGGCGGTGCCGTAGGCGCGAGAGGTCTTCAGGTACAGGCCGGCAAGGTCAGACTCGACCTCGTTCACCAGAGCACGCATGCCCTGAGCGAGTTGGTCGCGCAGGATGACGTTGTACGAGGCGCCGTTGTTATCCAGGCCGCGCTTCTCTTCACCGTTCCAGCGCACCGGAACCCGGCGGGCCTTGGAGATGGTCATCGACACGGTGCCGACGGTCTGATCGCCGTCGTTTGGCGGAGTCACAGCAGGGGTGATGTCGGATGCAGTTGCAGCCGGCGCCACAGGCGAGGTGACGGTTTGACCTACAGCGGCGCGGTCAAAGGTCATGTCAGACGAAACGGCAGGGATAAAGCCCACCAGTTCGCGGGACACGACGTCCAGTGCGTTGTAGATCGTGGTGGTAAGGCCGGTGAGAGTGTTGCTCATGGATTGCTCCTAGGGATCAGTCGGTAACTTCGCCGCCCGCAGAGACGTGCGCATGCTTGCCCACTGGGTCAAGTGCGTCGAATTGCGTGCGCGAGATGGTTTTGTTGCCTTGGCCGCCATTCCCACCGTTGTTCGAGGCGCCAGAGCCGGAAGCTCCAGAACCTTTCAAGATGTGATCGCGGTGCGGGTATTGCTCAACAAGGGTTTCGATTGCTTCGTCGAAGTCAGCGATTTCGCCAGGACGTGCACGACTGAAGATCTTGTTGCCGTGGTTGTCGTAGGCGACGGTTTTGCCGTCCTCGATTTTGAAGGCGGAGCCGAAACGGGACTGGACCAGGTCTGCGGGGATTGCCAGCTTGTCGCCGATGTACTTGGAACGGCTGAATGCACCACCGATCTTTTCTTCGTAGAGCTGCTTTTCGAACGTCGATGCCTTGGTGTTGGACTCATCGAGCTGGGCCTGATAGGCCTTGCTGATTTCGCCTTTTACCTTCTCGATCTCGCCGGCATCCACCAGCTTTTTGGAGTCGAGGTTTGCAACGATTTCAAGGGCTTTCTTGGCGGCGGCGCCATCCTCGATCCCATCGAACGCCTTCAGGGCGGTTTCAGCCGCTTCCTTGGCTACTCGATTGGTCTTGGCTTCGGTGTTCAGCCGGGTGATGGTGGCGACGGTGCTGACCGCATCGAATGCGACCTCTTTGCCATCGTCGTGCACGTACACAGGCTTGCCGTCTTGCAGAACTGCGTGGCCTTGGTCATCCAATTTCAGTTTCAAAGTGATATCTCCAGGCATCCGCCCATTTGTTGAGCCATCCGGCCCGCAGCGGCGCTATCCATCCGGAATTGCGCCCATAAAAAAGCCCCGGCGGATGCCAGGGCTGTGTTCGGTGTCAGGTTACTGCTGAGCGGACTTAGTCGGCTCGGGCTTTTCGGGCTGAGTGGCGACCTTGGCCTTTTCTTCATCCCAGTCGATCTCATCGCTGAGCAAGCCGCGGCGCTGCACCTCGTGAAACAGGCTTTCGTCGGACAGGATCCGGGCCTTGTTGAGGCTGAGCAGGAACGGCATCGTGGTTTCTGGACTGAAGTCGACGTCGAAGTTGCCTTTGACCTTCACATGCCCACCATCATCGAGCTTCATCCAAAGCGCGAAGTACTGAAGCACCTGGTCAAGCGCGTCCTCGAGCTGCCCGGCCATTGTCTGGAGCGGACTCATCTCCTGCGCGGCTTCTTCCTCGGACTGGGATGCGGTCTTGACGGTCTGTTTTTCCTTCTGGAGCAGTTTGGCTCCAGCAAGGCGCATATCCTCAACGAGATCCAGCAGCGAAGTGCGGCCCGCATCAATGGCCTTGCCGGTGTGCTCGACCCACTTCATGTCGCAGTCTTTCGGCAGCCGAGTGGCCGAGCCGGCTCCGACAGTGATGTCTTCACCTTCATCCAGTCCGATCACCGCGAGCATCGGCACCCGAGCGATGTGCAGGATGTTGTCCTGATCGCTCTGGGACTGCCAATGCTTGACGTTCATGTTCGCCAGCTCAAGGAGAGGCGGCGTTGCGGTCAGGAAGCCGGTGCGTTTGGTGTAGAAGGTCGTCAGCGGGATGACCGTGAGACTTGTCAGGCCCTCGTCGTTCTTCTGCCAACTCTTCTGGCCCTTGCCATCATCGACCTCGATGTAGGTGGACCAGCCGCCAGGCACCAATACACGGATCTGATCCACGCTCTTGGTACCGAATGCGCCGTCGTCAACCTCGACACATTCCATGTAGCGGAATTGTGTCAGAACCTGCTCGCCGCCCTTGTTCGCAGACCGCCAGCCGAGCACCTGGCCCGGCTTGATGACGACTGCATAAGGGCGAACCCCGGCCGATTTCTCGTCGGCCTTGGTCTTGATGCCTTCGGCTCGAGGGTGATCGACCAGCACATGAAATAGACCATGCGACAGGCCGCCACTGAACAGCGACTGAGCCCAGACCTGCAGGTTGTTGCCCTGAAGGTCGAAGTCCTCGGCCATCTCCCTGATCTGGTCCGGCACGTCCTCGGTGAGCGTGATCGGATCGGCGAATACGCGGCCGGTCATATTCTGTACGGTCTCGCTCAGCGCCGGGAGCAGTGTCGAAGTGCTGAGCCGGGCGCTATAGACGTCGCTCTCTTCCTTCGGCCACTGCGGCAGGAACTTCTTGCCCGCCTTGCGCATGGCCCTCGTTCCACCCATGAGAGCGTCAACGATGGCCCAGTCCTGTCGCATCTCATCTACGGCAGGGAGCGTTTTGCTCGGGTCATCACTCATATTCACATTCTCAGAGGTTCGCTGGTGGCGGTGCGCGTTTTGATTGGGTAGCGCTTGGCGATGAAGTAGCCTGCGGCGTCGTTCATGTGGTCATGACCCTTCTTAGGGTCTTTGTCAGGCTCGCCCTTGTCGGTGTACGTCTGGCGCTCAAGGCACATGGTGAGCTGCGGGCATTGGTCAAGGTTGACCTTTAGCCGGCGCTCGCCGTAAGTGTTCAGGAACATCGCATTAACCGAGTTGACACGATCTTTCACGCCAGGGTTTGTCGAGTCGACGACGACGGTGAAACCGGCCTTCTTCAGAAGCGATAGGTCCGACTCGCTGGCATTCTTGCTGCTGGTGTTCTGGCCGCTGGCGTCGGGATAAACAGCTATGCCGTGCCCCTGAAATCGCGCTTGGATCTTCTCGATCATCTCTGGCGTGTCGCGCACACCGTGGAACTCATCCAGGGCAAGAGGCAGGCCGTCACGCACTACGTAAACCACCGCTGCCATTTTCATGACGTTGAAGTCCATGCCGATGTGCAGGGCTTCTTCAGGCTTGATTCGTTCGGTAGTGCTGCATTCAGTGCGACTGAAGGTGTAGTAGACGACGCCAGAGTAGTTCTCGAAGCCGGCCTCGTATTCCTGACGGAACGTCCTAGGGTCCATCTTGCGGGCAGCTGCTTCCAGCTCTTCAGCGGGGACGTTGCCACCCTGAAGCGACGTGTACTGCCAACTCTTGTGATCAGGCTCGCCGCCTGGCTTGCCATCAAGGTACGTGTCGTAGCAGTGGTTGAAGCCTTTCGGTGTTCCAATGCGCAGTGCATGTCCGCCTTTACGCAGACCAACACCCGGAATCGTGTACTGACAGGTGGATAGCATCGGGCGCAGAACTTCTTCCCACGCAGCCCAAGGGCAGTCCGCCCATTCGTCCACGAGGACGAAGAACAGGCCCGAGCCGCGCAGGTTGTCGTAGTTGTCGAGCCCTACCACTCGCATGATGTGGCCAGACTTGAGCGTGATCGAGCATTCCGTCTCGTTTGGACGGTGTGCGCGCCACGCTTCGGGGATTGCCTGCTTCAGGCGCCGCCAGAACACGCGCTTGGCCTGCTTGAAGGTCGGAGCGCCGTACCAAATCTCATCCTCGACACTGACGCCCCACTCCGCAGCAAGGCGAGCTGCACGACGCATCTCGGCTTTGCCAAGGAACGTCTTGCCAAACCGGCGACCACACACCGCATCACGAAAGCGCGCTTCAGGCTGAAAGCCCCAGCAGTAAATGTTTGCCTGCTTCGGAGTCAGCTTTACAGGTGCGTCAAAGGTGCGGGGTAGTCGGGACATTCTCGTCTGGCTCCAGCGTGTACTCAGCAACGGCGTGCTGCTGGTCCGCCTGGGAGCCCAGGGGTTTCTCGTGATCAAGACGGCGATTCACATAGACATCACCGACCTCTTTGGCAGCCTGCTCCAATAGCTGGGCAGTCAACGCCATGTTCTTCATGTTCTCGGCCTTCTCAGCCATGCGGCCAAGTGCGCGGAGTCGATAGGCACGGTTGGCGATCGGGATTTCTTCAGTCTCTTCGCGAAAACGCTTTCGGGCAGAGTGAAACAACTCGGCCCACTTCGCGCCCAAGCCTCGACCAGCGAACTTTGTCGGGTCATGGGATTCGCACTGTTGTCGACTTAGATCGAGGCCAAATTCTTTCTTGACCGACTCGACCACTTGAGATGGCGTATCAAAGCAGGCCAGAGCCTGAACTATGAAGGCTTTGACCTCGCTTCGTAGTACTGCCATATGGTTGTCATCCGTCAAAACCTGTCATGGAGTCAGGCGGACTTGAGCAGACAGGTTCCGCAGGCCCTTGCAATGTTTAATTTCCCCACCTCGGCAGGCTTGTTTGCAGCGTCCACCAGCTCTTGCACATCAGGGCTCGCACCATAGCGGCGTACTACACCGACGAACTCTTCGACGTCGTGTCCACGCATCTCAAGCTTGGGCAATCCTTCCTGCGTGAACTTGGGAGCACCGTACCCATCCTTCGCCTGGGCGATGTGGTAGCACTCATGCTCAACCAAGGCGCAGAAGTCGGTGTCGCTGCACTGAGAGCAGTAGTCAGCGGCCAAGGTGATGATGAAGGCCGGCACACGACCGAACCAATCGAACATCTGCTGTTCCATCCGGGCCTTCTGCCAGCCACCGGCGCGGAACGCTACCTGTTCAGCTTGACCGAGGACGACTCGCCCTTGCTTACCGAACCCTGATGAGGCCCACATGAAGCAGACGTCAGCGTCGATCAGGTGCGTGTGATCCTCGTTATGCAGTTCCCCGTCAATGGAGAACACCTGAGCCTGGAGCCACTCAAGCACCTCTGGCGCCGGAACGAGCCTCAGACCCAACTCCGCGAACTCCGAAAGCTCAAGGATCGACGCAGGAGGCATTGGGCGAATCACGACTCGACCTTGATAGTCAGCGTTCTGATCTTTCCGCCAGTGCAGCTATCGCGCTTCATGGCCATCTCTACGGCTTGATAGGCAGATGCGCCCATGTCCATTGCGGTGAGGGCGTGGAGCGATCCCGAGCCGACGGCGAATGGGTTGTCCATCCTGAGGCGATCCTTCCAGAAGCCAGTGGTCTCGCTATACCCGAGCAGCCACAACACCCCATTGTCCAGGGCGATACCGCCCGCCTCGATCACTACGGCAGACACTTCACCGAAGTAAGCAGCCAGCAGCGCGTCGTAGTCAGGTGTCGATCCGGTGCAGAAGAACCTAACCCCGTCTCGGGCCTGGCACTTGTCGCAATCGTCATCGACGATGGTGTTGCCCAAGGTTTCACGCGAGTCATAGGCGATGATCCCGTCCTTGTAGGCGATCGTGGTCATTGGCTCACCGCTTGTTGTCGAGGACTTGAAGTTTGACGCCGCGCCGAATCCAGCTTTCGACTCGATCCATATCAGGATCAAGGCCCGTGGTATCGGACATGAAGCGCACGCAAGCGATGTAAGCAGGCAGCCACCACGCGAGCTTAATGCTCACTGTGATGCTTATCGTCTTCATTCGATACCTACCACTTCGATGTGGCCCCACACCGGGTGGAAGTCGATGTGCTCGCCATCAGAAGACTTCACCGGGTCATTGAAGACGACGGCAATGCCTGCTGATGTGTCGGCATAGGCTACCCAATTGGTGCGCACCCCGTCGACGAACACAAGTCGCCGACCACGACCATCATCGGACCAATGCACATGGCTGCCTGATTGATCGCTCATTCGATAGCCTCGTAGTTGTCGGCAAAGTAGTCAGGACGAACTGGCCAGCATTCACCCTTATCGCCTTTCAGAATCCAGTGACCGACAGGCGCGATCAAAGGGCCTTCGAGGGTCTGGACAGTCAGCCCGTTCTTCTGGACGCCGTACGAGTAGTCAGTCCACTTGTCTGCGGCAACGCTGCCTTTTATGTCAGGAGTACCCTCCATGAACTCGACAACCTCAAACAAATTGCCGCCATTCCATTGGATGCCATCAAGCACGGTGGGCTTCTTGCGAAACTTCATGGTCATTCCCCAGCACTGATTAATTATTGTGGGTCTTCGTGCGGGGCGATCTCGCGGTACCGCTTGGCAATCCGAGCCTGCGCCTGAAGCTTCTCTTCATCGGCTTCAAGGCCAACGAGATAGGCGAAGGTGTGGACTGCCACGACGTAAAGCCTGAACCACCATGGGTAGTAGGCCTTCAATGTGAGCGTTGCCATGGCGTCACCACGCGGATCTGCAATCTACTGCCAGTATTCCAGCCGTTTCAGCCGGATATGCGCAGTCTATTGCGTGTAGAGAGTGGCGCCCGCACGAAGCCAGGCACCCTTTGGTTTAACCGGGGAGCTTGCAGATATGCCCGCGCCGGGCGATCGCGTACAGGATCACGGCGGCGTGCATGGTCATGGTGAACGGGCTGACGGGGTGGCCTTTGATGTTGAAGATGAAACTGCCGAACGCGGCGATGGCGACCAGGTAGAACGAGATGCTCAGCAGCGGCTCATCTATGGGGCGAATGCGGCGCAGATACTCAGCAGCGGCAATCACCACCAACACACAGAGGAAGGCGTCGACAACTTGAAGGATGATGGGCATTACGCACCCCCTGTAGCGCCGAACTTTCCTGCCAGAGCTCTCAGGCCCGGGATGATGTTCATGGCCAGCAGGCCGATCAGGAAGGCAACGCCGTATTGAGTTTCACCGCCGGGCTCAAGCTTGAAGAATCCAACCGCCAGGGGCGTGCAGAAGATCGCTGAGCTGAACCCGGTGAAGAATGCCCAGGCCGCCTGCTTGCGGGTCAGGCCTTGCAGGAACGTCAGCGAAAGGATCGCCCCAGCGAAGCCGGCGATGATGATGCCGTACTTGGCGAGCAAGACGCCGGCGGCAGTGGTGCTCGCGGGTTCGGCCATGGCGTGACTCCAGGGAATAAAAAAGGCGCCAGTGTGGGCGCCAAAACCGCTGGGGAGCGGTGGATCGGGAGAAATAAAAAGCCCAGCGCGATGGCTGGGCTTCTGAGGTCGTGTGCTTTGGTGGTGACTTGTGCACTATGGGAAAAGTACGCGGAATTCCCCACCATGTCAATACCTTTATGCTGCTTCCTCTTCTTTTTCCGCATGAATCACCTGCCAGATCGGCTGAAGTGCCTGAATATCCACTTCCTTGATCACCGCCTTCAGTGAATCCCACAACTCGAGCCAATCCCTGTTCCAGTGTTTCGGCTCAATAGACACCCCGAAGAAGTCTTTCATCTCCGCAGCCACCCTTGCTGGCCCCCACTCTGCCGCCCCGCTCACCTCGCCTTTGTATGATTGAAGCGCCAGTGTGACCAGGTACTGAGCCTTCACGCGCTTGGCGGATGTCAGGTCTGGCAAGGCAGCCTTGGCCGTGATCAGCAGCACAGCGTTCATGACGTGCTGCATGGTCATGCACGGGTGATACAGGAAGTGCCCGACCTGCTGAACCTGAAACGGCAATGTGTCGATGGCACGGAGGACCTTGCCGATGGTGGCCAGGTGCGCGGCGCGGGCAGTGGAGCGACCGATCGGAGTGCGGCGGGTCTCGCTGATACTGATCTTCTGCCGGACAACCTGAATCCGCTCTTCCTTGTCCTCACCCAGTGCAGCGAACACTGCCTCATGCCGGCGCATACGGTTACCCGCCTTCACCGGGGCTGATTCGGCCCGGTCGATTGCGACTGCGCTGATCGATGCGTTCGATTCGTGCTGTGCTTCAGTCCATACCTGACGTGCGTTGATCAGTTTCATGCTGCGACCTCCTTGAGCATCGACGGATGTACGGTGTGACGGGCCACTTCGCCGTGCTCGCGGTGCAGGACGATGGCCTTCATGTTCTGGCGCGATCTCCAGCCGCCGGCGTGGGCATAGCTGTCACCTGGTGCGAGCGTGTTGAACGACTCAACGGTGCAGCCCGGGTATTCCTTCTTGCTTTCGTGGTGGATGTGGCCGGTCCACCAATAGCGGTGCGTGGTCTCGCCCCAGTCCTTGGCTCGGTCGGTCGCCATGACGCCCGGCAGCTTGTCGGCCTTGCTGGTGTGCCCGTGGTGCATTCCGATCAGGTTCTTGCCCCAGCGGTAGTAGCTGAAGACGCTTGGCGAGGTCTCAACGGTGACGCGCGGCTCATCGGCATACAGGTGAGCGAACAGACGGCTCAGCCAGACGGCGCCGGTCTCGTCGTGGTTGCCGATGACGTGGACCACGTGCACGAACTTGTGTTTGGTCAGGGCCGACTCGACGCACTGGCGCATGGCGAGGATCAGGATGTCGACCATCTTGGCGTAGCGGCTGTCCGCGTCCAGGTGGTGACCACTACGCGGGGTGATGGCAGCCATGGAGTCGTAGTGAGCCGCGTCGCCGAGGTTGACGATGATCGCCGTCTCGGTCGGCGGCGCAGATTCGACCAGAGAAGCCATGGCAGCGCAGTGCACACGCTCGGCGATGCTCAGATCCCAGTCTTCCCCGCACTCCTCCGCCCAGATGTATTCGCCGAAGTGCGGATCGCCGATTGGGTAGGCCGTCATCAGGTCCGGCAGGTAGTTGCCAGTGAACGGCCGTGCCGGTACGTGCGGCAGATCCTTCACCGCCGCTTCGCATGAGGCCTGAATTAGGGCCTCTAATGCTTCCATGTCGGTATTGGTCTTCACCCAGGACAACAGCGGTTCAGTCTCACCGCGGCGCATGAGCTGGGAGGTGCCTTTGATCTTCAGGAACGGCGGCAGCTTGGTATCGATATGCATCTCGGGGATGTGCCCCTTCAGCGCCATTCGTGCCTTGCGCTTCTGGAGGGTGCGGACATTGATCCCGAGATGCTCAGCAGCCTTGGCCACACCCATTGTCTGGAGTGCCTCGATAACCTGCTCGTCCGTGACTTTGCGTTCGGCCATTACTTAGCTCCTGCGAGGGCTTCGGCCTTGAGAGCGGCGTATGCAACGCAGTCCTCTGCGGAATCAGCGTGATAGGCCGGGTTCTGCCATTGGCGAACGTCCTTGAGGATTTGCAGGAGCAGCCAGCCTTCGGCCTCGCTGATCAGTTGGCCGGTGATGGTGTTGAACGCAGCAACAGCAGTCCCCATGCTGCGTTCGCCTTCTGGCTTGTCGTACTGCTTGCCACGCTCGAGCATGATGGCCTGGGCCTTACCGAGAAATTCGTGTGCCTTCATGCTGCCTTCCCCCTGGTCAATTCAAAATGGTCAACGCATGCCGCCTTGGCCTTGTCCAGATCCTTGCCTGAGTGCAGGATTTTGCTGGTCGGCGCTGGCGACCGAGAAACGTATGCGTGACCGTGCTCCAGCGCGTACTTGCTGATCAGGTAGCCTTCTTCGGATGTGAGGCAGTGCTTGGTGGTCTGCTTCCAGTTCATGGCCGCACACCCCGCGCAATCCGGTCCCGGCGCAGCAGACGGCGGCAGGCCTCAATGAGGCCCCCAGATAGAACCAGGAGGAAGGCAAGCCACAGATGGATCAGGATGTCGCTTGGAATGGTCATGGTCTAAGCCCTCAGGTGCGGCAGGTCATTGGCGACTAAATAATCGTTCCTTGCCTTAATCGCATCCTCGATGGCGGCGAATCGGCCTAGATGAATCTGCTTTTTCTTCCACTGAACTTTTGCAGTCCATTTGCCAAGGTGGAGGTAGACGCCAACATGGCCGCTTGTGTTCTTGTCGGTAATGCGCCGGTTTGCTGACTGCACGCTGTAATCCGCGTACCTACAGTTCCCAGGCTCGTACCCCTTCGAAGACTCGATTCGATCAATCGTCATTTCGTCGGTGTACCCATTGGCGAGAGACCACTCCATGAACGGCGCGAAGCTCATCCACTCATCACAGATCGTCACGCCCTCATACTTCTGAACCTCAGCACCTTGAGGCCTCAGGCACCGGCGGTTCATGTTTGCCCAGGTGACGTGAAGCCTGCTGTTGCTATTGTTCAGGCCGTGAGTCACGCGCTTACGCCCAGCGGCCTTGTTGGCACAAGGAACACAAAGCCCGGTCATGACCTTCGCTCTTTCCATTCGCGACTCAAACTCGGTCAGGCACTCTGGGCACCTGAACACCCCTATCGACCTTCTGGAGCCAGATCTTTCAACGATGGATTGGCGGATTAAAATCACATTGCTGCCCATGATTGACTCCCTTCATATCGCTGCTCTATTCGCTTCACCTTCTTCGCGAAGACAGCCTTCAATCGCTTGAGGTATGGGATGTCATGACGGGTCACGTCCTGGTTGCGTTCCAGCCAGTCAACTTTGTCCTGACCGATCTTTTCGATCAGCTTTGGCCGGTAGCCCGAGATGTTGCCGCTCAGGAAGTTGTTACAGGCACTGCAGGATTTGTTCATGTTCCACAGGTTGAACCGAAGGTGCGCCGCAGCCCCAACGCTACGGAAATGCGAGCAATGCCACTGACCGCCCCATGAAGCTGGCTTGTCGCAACTTACGCAGCCCAGATGCGTGTCCCGCAGGCGGACATAGCGATTGATTACTGCCTGCGCCTCACGCATGTACTGGCCCTTCGGCTTAACGCGCTCCTTGGCCGCTCTCAGCTCCTTGCGGCCTACATCAGCAAGGCCCTTGCGAGCCTTGTCGGCGTTCACGTCCTTGATGGCCAGGCCGCACTTGGGGCTACATACCGCTTGACCGAGGCGCTGTGGCGGGAAACTGACGTCACATGCCGGGTTCTTGCACTTCTTTGGCTTGCGCGGCTTGGATGGGAGAGTCATCGACGGTCCTCCCGCTTTTCGCGCATGTAGAAACTCGTCACTACCTCAGCGAGGAATCGGCAACCGAACTCAGAGAGCCCGCCTGCAAACTCGCTGGCGGCGTTGGCGCGCTCGGCATACTGGTCATTCAGTCGAAGGGCGACAGCACTGCAAAACCCTGCAATGTCTTCCGCATCCATTTCCTTGACCAGCTTGTCGACGGACAAGAACACGGTTGTCTCTGTGGTAATTCCAAGGCCGTCGCTCATGCCGCCACCTCCCGCGACTTCTGCTGCTCGGGGACGAAGTCACCCTTGAGCGGCATCAGGCACTTGGCCGAGCACCAACAATCGCTTGTCGGCTCCGCATCGCCAGTGAACTGATCTCTCCCAATTAGCCCTGGAGCTGATACATGGATCGGATAGTCATCGATGGCGGGGCTATCAACTTCAACAACTTCAACAACCCGGCCGATGTTTTCAGAGCAGTCGGAGAACGCACGTACGATGATCGCCAGATCGCCCGGCTTGAACTGGCTCATGCCGCCACCTCACCCATCAGGTCACTGAAGAACACGCCCTTGGCCGTAAACTCATCCACGATGCGATCGGTGTAGGCGATACCCTGCACACGGTTGAACAGGCGAGTCACCGGGAAGCCGTCCGGGCCGAAGATCGAGCAGGCCCCCATCAGCTCCAGCTTCTGCTCGTACGGAAGGTTCAGGAAAATGCGATTCCAGCCTTCGCGGAAGTCCTCGTCATCGTTGCGCATGATCGGAACGCCGATGTGCAACTTGCAGTACCGGCGTGCATCCTCGACGTCGCCGATCTGCGTCATCTGCGCGATGCGCTGGTACAGCTTGAACCACATTGAGTTCTGGTCGAGCGTGCGGTCCTTGCCCGGGCGCAGCGACACCACCACGAACTTCTTCTCGCGGAACATGGCGGTGAGCATGCCGATGGCTTCGGTGAGTTTGCTGGAACTGTTCACGCTGATTTTGTCGGTCATGCGCAAGCCTCCTCAAACAGATTGAGTTGAGGCATTGCAGCCACATTTGGCGCCGTTACGGATCCAGCGATCCGCTCACTGGCCAGTTCGAAATAAGTCGCGTCACGCTCAATGCCAATGAACCTTCGCCCGGTATTCATGCAGGCCACGCCAGTGGTACCGCTTCCCATGCAACTATCGAGAACGGTGCTGCCATCAGCGGAATGAGTGCGGACCAAATACTCAATCAAGGCGACCGGCTTCTGCGTTGGATGCAGGCCTCGGCCGTCACGACACGAGAAATGCAGCTGCGAGTCCGGGTACTTCTCTTCGTAAACCTTGCCGTCATAGCTTGCGTTGGTTACCAAAGGGATAGCATTTGTCATGCCTTTGTTGCCGCCCAACTTGATCGGTGTATCTCTCTTGATCATTTGCGGTTTGTAAAACGGCATCTTCCCGTCATGACTGAAAACGCAGATATCTTCGTGGGTTTTCAGTGGCTGCCGCTTTGCTTGGGCAAAATTCGCACCGAACTTCTTGTCCCATGTCCAGCTGTAGCAAAAGCGCTTCAGGTTTGAAGCGATCATGATGGTGGTGAATGGCTGGCTAGCGTTGAGGACGATTGCCCCGCCCTTTACGAGCAATCGGTAATACTCGGCCCAGAGTTGATCGAACGGGATAACCTGATCCCACTTGCAGGCGGTAGTCCCGTAGGGCAAATCTGCAAGAATCAAATCAACGCTGCTCGAAGGAATAGCCTTCATAGCTTCCAGGCAGTCACCGTGCATAAGGTTGAAATTACTCATGCGCGCCTCACTCCCTGCTTCACCAGCGCCACCCGCTCAGCACAACCCACGCACAACCTCACCCCGGGAATAGCCAGACGACGGCCTTCAGGGATCTCATCCCCGCACTCGCACTCATAGGCGCTGATGCCGGTGTAACGGGGGATCTGGGCAAGCGCGTGCTCGCGGGTCTTTTCGATTACGTCGTCGGCGTCATCACAGATGTC
>Ga0065714_10004122_pt1 | contig 18747 bp, 19 predicted proteins | sample MisRhiReplicate2_FD_59101 | JGI IMG/M metagenome (GOLD analysis project Ga0065714, IMG submission 59101) | Miscanthus rhizosphere microbial communities from Kellogg Biological Station, MSU, sample Rhizosphere Soil Replicate 2: eDNA_1 v2... | ecosystem: Host-associated > Plants > Roots >...
GTGCTGATATTAGTTTCAGTAAATATTTACGCTATCGCATCAATTACCGCGGAGGGTGGTTTAAGATATGGAATGGAAATGCTTCAGGTTACTCGTTGAACATCATCACCAATGAACTTGGCGCTAATCTGAATGAAAACTTTACTATTTATGCAGAGCCTGGACTCTATGCTTTAAAAGGTAATTTTCTGACTCAAAAGGACATCAGCAGAACTTACAAATATCTAAGGTTTGCCCTTAGGTACAGGATCAATTTTTAATGTTTGTATGATAGAGATCACGGTCTAAAGTGTTGAAAATCATTTTCATAGGAAAATTATAGCCGAACTTTACATAAATAATAATCTTGGGAAAAATGAAAACGCTAAGTTGGACAGGATACATCCTGTTATTATTACTTATGGCATGTTCCTCCACTAAGATTACCAGCTGGTGGAAAGCCGAAAATATGAGCCCTGTAACTAAAGGCAAGATCATGGTAATTGGTTTGATTAAAGAACCTGACAGAAGGGTACAGCAAAATATTGAGAATCAGCTGGTAACTGGTTTGCAAAATTTAGGTTATTCAGCAATGTCATCACTTCAGGAATATGGACCAAAGGCTTTTAGTCAAATGAATGAGGAAGCTGCCCTGAGAAAGTTAAAAAGTAGTGGTGTTGATGCAGTGCTTACCATTGTGTTATTGAATAAAGAGAAAGAGAGAAACTACGTTGCCGGCAACATTTATTATTCTCCTTACGGTTATTACAACAACCGCTGGTGGAATTATAACATGACTTTATATAATCGGATTTATGAGCCTGGTTATTACGTAACGAACACTCGTTATTTTTGGGAAAGTAATCTTTTTGATCTGAGTACTCAAAAGCTATTATACTCTGTACAAACACAGTCATTTGATCCATCTACGCCAGAAAGTTTAGGTAAGGAGTACGGGGCACTGATTATAGAGAACATGGTGAAAAATGGTGCCTTAGCAGGTAACGTGATGAAACGGTGATGAGCTAACACCATTGAGGAAAAAACTCCTGATTTCATGTGCTGAGCATCATAGGTAATAATGATGTGTGTCATTGTTTAAGTTGTTGATAATGACCATTTTTAATGTGATGAAGTGAACTAGTTATGAGATCGGTGAGAGGCGGGGATTTTGGCATTAAAAGAATAAAATACGCGGCATTGGCAATGCTTGTTTTATCCTTGCATTTTACGTTCCGGGTTGAAGCGTCTGTATTGAATAATGATACAGCTGTTAGCACCATCATTCAAAATACACTGATTAAAAAGGACGGTTTACAGTTTTTTCATTTTCCAAAGTCTGTTACCCGTTTTTATAATCAGAGAGATTTTCAGCCCGCCTGGGTGACGGTTCAAAATGATGAAGATAAAACCTGGGAAGCTTTGCAAATGCTGGATTGCGTGGCTCAGTACGGACTTCTGTATACTGATTTTCACCCTAAGGAACTTTTATATAGCAGGATGCACGATATGTTCGATACCCCCTCAAAAGTGAGCAGTCTTGAAAAGGCAAGATATGATATGTTGCTAACGGATGCAATGATAACTTTTATTAACCATTTGCATTTCGGAAAATTAAATCCAATATATAAACCTGACAGGATTGATGGGGGACAAACCTTAGGATTTCGAGCCGACGATCTGCTCTTTACTGCAGTAGCAAGGGAAGACTTTACAGGGGCAGTATTAAGCGTACAGCCTAAATCCAGAGCCTATTTTTTAATGCAGGATTACATGAGGCTGATTAAGGGGCATTATGTCGGTAATTGCTATGAAGCGCCTGATGCAATAGTTAGAAAACTAGCTATAAATATGGAAAGGTTACGTTGGACAGATGCAGATGAAAGTTTGGGAATATGGGTCAACATTCCATCGTTTTTATTAAGGATTAAGCATGCCGACACGGTGGCGCAGTTTAAGGTAGTTGTGGGTAAACCTAAAAATCAAACGCCTGTATTAAAAAGTGAAATTGCTTTTTTTAGGACAGGACCTGAATGGAATGTGCCTAATAGTATTTTTTCGAAAGAACTGTTGCCAAGGATATTAAAAAATCCATCTTATATGACATCCAATCATTATGGCCTGTATGATCTTAAAGGAGTTGCTGTTCCTGCCACAAGTGCAAATCTGGCATTAGCAAGAAGTAACCCTGCTGCTTATTTATTGCGGCAGTCCCCGGGCAGTCATAACGCACTTGGAAGCGTAGTGTTCAGATTTCAGAATTTTTATGATGTTTACCTGCATGATACGCCTGAGCAACAGTATTTTAATAGAGAGNTTCGAGCTTTGAGCCATGGTTGTATCCGTGTTGCTGAGGCTGGAAAACTTGCTTCAATGTTNTTGAGCGACGATGGTGCNGAGCATAAAATCACTGAACTTAAAGAAGCCCTATCTNCTTACCGGCCAAAATCTTTTATTTTAAAAACAGCTGTTCCAATACAGGTTACCTATCTGACTTGTGAAGTTATTGACGGTTTGATTGTTGACTATGATGATATCTATAAAAAAGATCAGGCATTAGAACAGGCGTTTTACGAAACAAATCCTAAAACATTATTGACATCAAATTAAAGGAAGATGAAGAAGATATTAGTTCCAACGGATTTTTCATTTGCAGCGAAAGGGGCTGCGTCCTTTGCCATGCATATTGCCATGGAGATGAAAGCTAATGTCCAATTGTGTAACGCCATTGTAGTACCAGTTGAGGCACCGGCCGTGGCACACGTTACTACGCCCTTGATTGCCGTCGAAGCGCTTGAAGAAGCGGCAATAGCAGAACTAAAACGATCGGTTAGAGAAATAGAATCACTTGATGAACTTCAAACCGCACCAGGCGATTACCGCCCTGCTGTTGAGTATATTACCGGAATAGGTACCGTACCGGAAGTTGTTTCCAATTTAGCAAACCAGCATGATGTGTGTTTGGTAGTGATGGGGATGTCAGGTGCCGGAGGTTTAAATGAGTTCATATTAGGAAGTAGCAGTAGTACCATCGTCGAAAAGGCAGATTATCCGGTTTTACTTATTCCCAAAGACAGCCATTTTAAATGCCTCCATAAAATTGCCTTTGCTACTGATTTGTCCAGGGAAGATGTTGTTGCGATTCATATACTGGCCGGCTTTGCCAGGGTTTTTAATGCCCAGTTGCTGATTGTACACATTAAAGATAAAAATGAAAAAATGACTACGCAACATCAGCTGGATATAGAACGATTTTTAAACGATGTTACCAATAAAATAAATTATCATAAGATTTATTACCAATACGTTTTAGATAAGGATATCGATGAGGGCCTCGAGTGGCTTGCCACTTACGGACAGATACAAATGCTGGCAATGGTACATAGGAAACATAGCCTTATACATAACTTGATTAAGGGAAGTCATACTCAAAGGCTTAAAAGACATATAGGAATCCCTTTAATGGTGTTTCCACCGGAATGTTCCACTTGGGTAATATAGTTGGTCTAAGTGACGTAAGTCATCGCAAATGCTAATGGAAGTCATTCCTATAGCGGGATATTCAAATTAATTTTGATCCATTAACTTAAATCCTAATAATCATGACAACTTTAGTGAAGTCCAAAGCTTTCCCAACACTGCTTTCAGTGATGGATGATTTTTTCAATACTGATGTTTTTAATAAACCGTTTGTTAATACAGAGTTTATGCCAGCCGTAAATATCCGTGATGAAGAAGGTAGTTACGAACTTGAGATGTCCGCTCCCGGCTTCAAAAAAGGTGATTTTAAAATTACTTCTGAGAATGGGATGCTTACCATCAGTGCTGAGACTAAAACTGAACATGAAGAGGTTAAAAAGAACTATACCCGTAAAGAGTTCTCCTGCTCTTCATTTTCCAGAAGTTTCAGTTTGCCTGAAAACATCGAAGANGATGATATGAAAGCAAATTACGAAAATGGTTTGCTTAAGGTTAGCATNAAAAAAACTGTTAAAGCTTTGCCAAACAAAAAGGAAATAAGTATTGATTGATCTTTATAGGGGATGTCTCTTCCAGACATCCCTTTTTAACAGTAGCCGATGGAAACTTTATCTAAGTTATCTGCACGAGCATTGGAATATTACATCACTTCCAGAAGATGGAAATCTGATCTTTATTTTTCTAACCTCGAAATCACTTTTTTGAACAGGCTGCTGGATGAACATTTTCATGAACTTGTTGATGCCGGGATTAAAGCCAGGTTAAAGGAACTTGGCAAGCGGTTGTCCGATGTGGTAAGTGAGGAGCAGCAAATCAAAGAATTGCTGGAACAGCAGATTGAAAAGTTGGAGCAACTTGCTAAAGATGGATCGGATGAGCATACCGAAGAACTAGCGGGGAAACAAGCTCATCTGGAATACCTTATGATGGATTGGATTCATGAATACCGCGTTATAAAAGAAGAACTTTTCCTTGTTCTGGGAGGATATCTGGACACCCGGCGTTTATGATTAATTGTGGTATGATGAGCATCATGATGTAGCATGACAACCATCATAGCTATAAGGATTCGTGGTGTTTAAATTTGAGGTATAAATCAGTTTGTTATGAAAGCACCGGCAAATTTATCGTCAAAGTCTCTACAATATTATGTAGATGCCAAACATTGGACATCTGATCTTGAATTTTTTAAAATAGAGACCGCTTTCTTTCATCGTTTGTTAGATGATTATTTTATTCGTTTGACTTCTCCTTATTTCATTGAAAAGTTGAAAGGTATAGAGGCAAAATTATTAAAGTTTGAAGAAGTAAGACATCAAACTGATAAGTTGCTTACTGAACAGATCATGCATGTTGAACTCACAGCTGAAGATGCCCTTCCTGAAGATTTGGAAAGAATAGAAAACAAACAAATGAAATTGGGTGAGTTAATGACTACGCTGATCAAGGATTACCGGGAAACAAAAAAGGAGTTGTTCGATATTGTTGAAAAGGTAATGAAAGATGAAAGTTTATTTAATGATATATAATTCATAATTATCATGAAAACGATTTTGGTATTAACGAATTTTTCTGAGAATTCAGTAAAAGCTGCAGAATCGGCGGTTATGCTGGCGGGAAGGCTTCGGGCAAATATACTGTTGTTTAATTCTAATTATACGGTTCCAGCTATTCCTTATTATCCGGGGGTTATTCTGGTAAATGAAAATATCTCCTGGGAAGATGAGTGTGAGAACAAACTAAAGCAACAAGCAGAGCATCTTAGAAAGATTATTGCTGATATCTATTTAGATCAGCGTAAACCAACAGTTCGGGTGTTGCTAAAAGAAGGTACGCTCGCCTCAAATTTAAATGAGATTGTAAGGAAAGAAAATGTCGATCTCATTATGATGGGCGGACGTACAGGTACCAACGTTGATCACATTATGTTTGGTAGTGACACAAGCGCCGTAATAGATCATACCATTTGCCCTGTATTAATCGTACCGGAGAAAAGATACATCACGAAATTAAGCAAAGTCATATTCGCAACAAATTATAATGAAAGCGATATCGACGCAATAGAGTACCTGGTTAAAATGGGAAAAATGTTTGAATTCCAGTTGGAAATTGTACATGTTAACATTTATGGCGAGTCAGGTACACGCATTAATAAAGAGGTTGTTGATTATATCACACAACTGAGTGATAATAAATACCCTGCAGTAACCTACAAAAGTGTTAAGGGGAAAGACCTCATAGAGCGACTAAATCACTTATGTAAAGAAAGTGAAACAGATCTTCTTGCCTTTACGCATCAACATCACTCGTATTTTATCAGGATGCTTAAAGAGGGGGTTGTTAAAAAATCGCTATTTAAACAACAGCTGCCTTTATTGGTATTCCCTTCTACTTTAGAAAAAAGACCAGGTAAGGTTGTAAAAAAAGCAATGACCGGGCATAAACAATAGGTTCCATGCCAAAAATTAATGAGGAATGAAAAGTAAACACGACATGTCTGAACATATTCAGCAGGATTGTAACAAAGTGAAAAGGTGGACATCTGATTTGGAGTTTTACAAAGTTGAGTGTTCATTTTTGCACAATTTATTGGATAATTATTTCACTCGCCTAAGCACGCCCAGACATATAGATCGTTTGAAATATCTTGAAAATGAGTTGATTAAGTTGGAAGACGAACGGCATGAAATCGATAAACTGCTGGGAGCTTATATGACACATGTTAAGTCTGTAGCTGATACGATGGAGGCAGCAGAGCAAAAAGATTTAGAAGATAAGTACAGTAAATTGTGGTCGCTTATGGAAGAATTAACGCTCAGAATCAGAAAAGTTAAAAAGGAACTTTATGCTATTATAGAAAAAGTAATAGAAGAAGATGAGTTATATGACGTGTAAAAATAAAATCTAAAATATTATGGAAAGCCCGGTTATTAATACCTTACATAACTTGATTGATTATGACATCAGCAAGTTTGTTAGCGCTGAAAATGAACTGAAAATGACTTTGCCCAAATGGATTAGCCAGGCAAATTCTTTTCAATTAAAAACAGCTCTTCAGAAATACCTCGAATTTGTTGGACAGCATCTGCTACGACTTGAAGAATTTATAGATCAGGAACAGATCAGTTTATTAAACGTTAATAACCGTATTATGCAGGTTCTTATTCAGGAAACTGAAGAAGAGCTTTCACACTGTTCAAATGCAGAGGTAAAAGATGCTTGCCTGCTCGCTCGTGTACAGGCCATTAACCATTTTAAAATTTGCCTGTATGGTACAGCAGCAGCTTTTGCCAAGCTTCTTGAATTGAATAAAAATGCAGAAATATTCCATGAAGCTGAAATTAATGAGAAGCATATCGACGATCGCCTGTCTCAGTTAGCTGAGTTTGAGATTAATCTTAAAGCGAAGTCGCCAATAGCCTTACCATAAGTGTATTTAATTTTTATCAATCTTCAATTTGATCATGAATACAGTATTGACATCCGACATTAAGGAGGTGATTAATGCCTTACACTACAGACCCGCAGTTTCAATTCTAATACCATTTGCTGCAAAAATAAGTCTGGAGAAAGAACTAAGACAAACCTTCAAGATTGTAGCCGACAAAGTAGAGGTCGAGTTGAAAAAGGACTATCCTGATGATATTTGTGAGCAATTGATGAAAAAATTAAGGTCTTTGATTGAAGGGATAGCTATTGATCATCAGAAAAAAAGTATAGCCATCTTTGTATCGCTTGTATTTCAAAAAGTTCTATTCCTCGATGTTGTTGTTCAGGAGCGTATCATAATTGATGAATCATTTGAAATTCGGGATCTGATTTATGATAAAAAACAAGCCGATAGATATCTTGTACTCATGCTTAGTGGAAAACAAAGCAGGATGTATAAGGGCGATAATGCTGAATTTACCAGGATAGCAGCTCAAATTCCGGAAAACATCAACGCATACGTAAATGAATGGCCAGAGAAAGTCGCCAATTTTACTGATGCAGGTGACCGCAAAGAAATTGTAACCGATAAATTTTTGCATCATATTGATACTGAACTGGAGCATGTAATAAAGGAATATCAATTACCTGTTTTTGTTTTGGGTGTAACGAAAATTTTGGGACATTTTAAAAAACTTACTAAGCATGAGGCTGCCATCTCAGCCTACATAGAAGGCAATTATGAGGAGCTGAGCTTTCCTAAACTTTATGAAGTGCTAAAGCCTCATCTGGATATATGGCGGCATGAAAAACAGGAAAAGATAATTGATCTTTTAGATGAGGCAGACGGCAAACATAGATTGGTAGCGGGCGTAAAAGCCGTATGGGAAGCCGTATCCAATAATATGGGGCATCGCCTCTTCGTAGAAAGTGATTATATTTTTTCGGCACAACATGGAAGCAACGAGAGTGCCATTGAAGAATTGACTAAACCCTATAATGAATTTTCATATATCAGAGATGCAGTAGATGACATGATAGAAAAGGTGTTAGCCAATGGAGGTGATGTTGAATTTGCAGAACATGATGCCTTAAAAGAGTATGAACATATTGCATTGCTTACTTATTAGCATCNAGGTAAAAGATAACTTCATCATCAGTCACTTCATTAAAATTTTCATAATAGGCACCTACACTGTTAAAACCNGGAGGGATGNCCAAGGTGATCACCTCAACTCCTTCATTCCTTANTTTCTGAACTGCACTGGCAGATGCAACGGGGACGGCGATAATTATATCTGCTGGTTTTTCTTTCTGGATTAGCTGAACCGTACTCAGGATGGTATTTCCTGTGGCCATGCCATCATCAACAACGATAACCGTTTTTCCTTTGAGACTTGTGGGTTTCCTGTGTCCCATAAATTTTTGTTGCATAGCCAGCAGGCGATGCCGGACTGCTATAAGCTCTTGTGCAACGTAAGCCGTTGTTACTTCATGGGGGGAGGAAACAAAATAATCTGTTAAGCTGGCTGCACCTATTGCATATTCTTTATTGCTGGGGTGTCCTATTTTTTTTGTAAGTACAAGTTCTAAAGGGAATCCGAGTTCCCTGGCAACTACATAGGCTACAGGAACTCCACCTCTTGGAACAGCAAGCACAATACCGGAATTATCTCTGTATCTGATAAGTTTCGCAGCAAGCATACTGCCTGCATCAATTCTATTTTTAAACATGACGATTATTTAAATTAAGCTGAAGCTTTCGGTACATGCTGATTGAACCAATCGGCAGCAAGTTCCGATACAATTTCCATTTTACCTGGTTCTTCGAACAGGTGTGTAGCTCCATCAACTATTTCAAGCTTTTTCTCACAGTTAAGCACTTGATAGGCCATCCGGTTATATTGTACTACCTGTTCATCTTCACTACCAACGATCAGCAGTGTTGGCACATTTACCATAGGAAGGTCGTGCATAGCCAGATCCGGGCGGCCACCCCGCGAAACAAGGGCATAAATATATGGCAAGTCAATAACGGCTTTTAAAGCCGATGCAGCGCCGGTACTGGCACCAAAAAAACCTATTGCTGTATCACGTGCTACCGGGAAGTTCTGCAGCCATATTGTTGCCTGAACCAATCTTTCATGCAGCAGGTCGATGGCAAAACGATTATGGTAGTTATGGTCCTCTTCAGGCGTAAGCAAATCAAAAAGCAAAGTGCCAAAGTTTCTTTTCTGTAAATATAAGGCGACCTGCCTGTTACGTGGACTCATGCGACTGCTGCCACTGCCATGAGAGAAAACAACGATTGAACTGGCTTTAATCGGAACACACAATTCACCCCTCAAACGTATGCCGTTTACAGGTATGCTGATATCATTGTGAAACCTTGTTTCCATAGGTACAAAGTTAGCTGAAGTAATTAAGCTGTACAATGATGGTGGTCATTTAAGCTGCTGATAGTAAGTTAAATGTGATTGTTTAGCATCATATTTCCGAATGATTTTCGTCATTCTACCAGGCTTTATTTTTTGTTAACTTTCTATACAATTTGATATACAGGCTGATAAATTAAAGGAAATGAAACTGTGGACACTGACTGAAGGTAACAAAGAGTTTTTTAATGAAACCGGCAGCATTACAAAGTTTGCAAATCGCTTTTTCATAGTAGGTATGAGGCCCCGATACGAATTTAAGGAGTTACTCACCCAATGTTACTTAATCGGTTATAAATCTCTTCCTTTGGTGGCCCTGACAGGGTTTATTATGGGACTGGTTTTAACTATGCAGTTAAGACCTTCACTTATTATATATGGTGTTGAATCTCAGTTACCCGAAATGGTAGGCATTTCAATTGTGAGGGAGGTTGGTCCGGTAATAACAGCATTAATATTTGCCGGAAAAATTGGGAGCAGTATTGGTGCAGAATTAGGTTCTATGAAGGTAACCGAACAGATTGATGCGATGGAGGTAAGTGGAATTAACCCTTTTAAGTTTCTGGTAGCCACGCGGATTATGTCAACAACTTTAATGTTGCCTATACTTACGGTGCTTGCNGATGCTATTTCGCTATTTGGTTCCTATATCGGTGTGAATATCAACTCCGTAACCAGTTTTAGTCTGTTTTTTACACAGGTGTTTCAAGGTCTGGATATGAATGATTTATTACCTGCGGTAATCAAAACATTCTTTTTTGGGTTTGCCGTTGGCGTTGTTGGCTGTTATAAGGGTTTCAATTCTAATAAGGGCACCAAAGGCGTAGGTATTGCGGCAAACTCTGCTGTAGTATTGTCGTCCGTCCTGATTTTTGTTATCGATTTACTCGCTGTCCAGATCGCAGATCTGATGGGTTTAAACTATTAAATAGCTATGGGAGCAATAGAAAGCACGGCTGGCAGTGACAAGGATAAACCTACGGTAATCGTTGTTGAACATTTGTATAAAAAGTTTGGCGACAATGTGGTGCTCGATGACTTCAACCTGAAGGTCTTTAAGGAAGAAAACGTGGTTGTCCTTGGGAAATCCGGCTCAGGGAAATCTGTACTTGTAAAATGCATTGTTGGATTAATGAAGCCTGATAGTGGAACTATTCATGTTTTAGGTGAGGATATTTCCGCTTTGAAGGAGGATGAGCTGGATCTTCTGCGGACAAAGCTGGGCTTTCTCTTCCAAAGTAATGCACTTTATGATTCGATGACGGTAAGGGAAAATCTTGAATTCCCAATGCGGAGACATTGGGAAGGAATGGAACAAGCCGAAATAGATAGTAAAATAACTGAAGCCCTGGAGAACGTTGGTTTGGAGGATACTATAGATATGCTTCCTTCTGAATTATCCGGAGGAATGGCTAAGCGGATAGCCCTGGCCAGAGCCATGATTTTAAAGCCTGAAATCATTTTTTACGACGAACCCACTGCCGGTCTTGATCCCGTTACAGCCAGGGAAATTAATGCGTTGATTTTAAAGATGAAACGAAAATACCATACCTCATCAATCATCATTACCCATGACATGGACTGCGTAAAGCATACGGCCGACAGGGTGTTGTTGTTGTTGGAAGGTAAATGCTATATGGAAGGGACATACAAGGATCTGGAGCAATCGGAAGATAAAAAAATAAAGCAGTTTTTTGAACTGGAATCGTGATGGGAAACTATGCAGAAAATAATATGCGTCTGGGCATTTTTGTATTGGTGGGTTTAATCGCGCTGATATTCGCTTTCTATATGGTTGGCAAGAACAAGAGTATATTTGGCGATAGTTTTGAGCTGAAAGCCCGTTTCAGCAATTCGAACGGTTTAATGAAGGGAAGCAATGTGCTTTATTCCGGAATTCAGGCCGGAACAGTTAAAAGCCTTGAGATAATTAATGATTCTACAATTGAAGCCACTTTATTGATAGACGATGATGTGAAGTCATTCATTCATAGAAATGCCATTGTAACAATTGGTACCGAAGGTTTGATGGGGAACAAAGTGATTCAGATTACGCCATTTAAAGGAAATAGCCCTTTAGTAAAAGAAGGAGATCTATTGGAGAGTAAAAAAGTTGCCAGCATAGATGAGATGCTCCAAACCTTATCAAGGACAAATGAAAACATTGCAGGTATCTCTGATGGATTAAAGCACAGCGTAAATGAAATTAATAACAGTGATGTGTGGAAACTATTTAGAAATAAAGGGGCTGTTGATGAAATCACGTCGACCATAAATCATATGAATCAGGCCAGCATAAATGCCAGTGCATTTACTAAGGATCTTGGATTGATGCTATCGCAAACAAAAAGAGGTAAGGGAGCTGCCGGTTTGTTGCTTAGCGATACAGCTTTTGCTACCCAGCTAAATATGGCGCTTACAAGGATCAAATCGGCAGGGGATAATGCTAATGAGCTGACCGTTCAATTAAATCAAATGGCCAGCGATTTACAAAAGGATCTAAATCAGAGCAATGGCTTTCTCAATTTCCTTGTTAAGGATTCTCTGTTTATAAAGAAATTAAATACAACCATGGACAATATTGAAAAGGGAACCGATGGCTTTAATCAGAATATGGAAGCCCTAAAGCATAATTTTTTGTTTAGAGGTTACTTTAGGAGACTTGAGAAAGAAAAAGAAAAAAGAAAGACAAGTGACTCGTCTTTACGTATAAACAAATAAGGGTAATCAGATAAACTTTATCCAGATGAATTATATTAAAAAATTTAGTGAGATCACGATTAAGGATATTGGTGAGGTTGGTGGTAAAAATGCTTCTTTAGGCGAAATGTTTACACAGCTAAGTCCCGAAGGCGTACTGGTGCCAAAGGGATTTGCAGTAACTGCTGCCGCTTACAGGTATTTTATTCGTTGCAATAATCTGGAAGTGGTGATTCCGGACTTGTTAAAAACATTAGATAGAAAAGACTACAGTAACCTATCGGAAATAGGAGCAAAGATCAGAGCGCTTATTATGGCTGGGCGGCTAACTAACGATGTTGGGATGGATATTATTGGCGCTTATGAAGCTGTTTTTGAGGGGGATACCCAGGAGGTTGCCGTACGCAGTAGTGCAACTGCCGAGGATTTACCTGAAGCGAGTTTTGCCGGGCAACATGAATCGTATTTAAATATAAAGGGTAATTATCCTTTGCTTTATGCTGTTAAGCAATGCTATGCTTCTTTATACACAGACAGGGCGATTAAATACCGTGAGGATATGGGTTTCGACCACAGTAAGGTATATCTTTCTGTTGGGGTTCAAGAAATGATTCGTTCAGATATCGGCTGCTCCGGGGTTGGTTTTACGCTCGAGCCTGAGTCGGGTTTTAGAGATATTATCCATATTGCGGGTGTTTGGGGGCTTGGCGAAAACATAGTGCAGGGGACTGTTACCCCAGATGAGTTTCTGGTTTTTAAGCCCTCACTGGATAAGGGGCTAAAATCTATCATTCAAAAAAATCTGGGTAGCAAAAGTAAGATCCTGGTATATGCCGGGGATGAAGATGATGTGAATGCAACGGTTAACAACGACACGCCTTTTGATATGCGGGATCAGTTTGTACTGGAAGACAAGGAGATCGAGAGGTTGGCAAAATGGGCGTTAATTATTGAAAATCACTACCAGCGGCCAATGGATTTTGAGTGGGCTAAAGATGGAGTTGACCACCAGCTATATATTTTGCAGGCCAGGCCTGAAACAGTGCATGGGCATCAAAAAAAGCTGCAATTGAAGACTTTCCGCTTAACTGAGCAGGGAAGGGAATTGGCAAGGGGGGAAGCCATTGGCAGTAAGATCACCGCTGGGTTTGCCCGGATTCTCCGCACACCGGATGAGGCCGGTAAATTAAAAGAAGGAGATATTTTAATAACNGATACCACGAGTCCNGATTGGGATCCTATTTTAAAAAAGGTAGCAGGTATCGTGACCAACCGAGGAGGCAGAACCAGTCATGCTGCNATTGTTGCCAGAGAATTGGGTACTCCTGCTATAGTAGGTACAACAATTGCTTCTGATAAAATTGTTGATGGCGACCTGATCACTTTGAATTGCGCTGAAGGTAAAACCGGATACATCTATGAAGGGAAACTGGCCTGGAAGGAGGATGTTGTGGAATTAGAGGATATTAAACTTCCTGATACACCAAAAGCTCAGTTGATTATTGCTGATCCGGAAAAGGCCTTCGACCTATCTTTCTATCCTAATCATGGCGTTGGCTTACTTAGGTTAGAGTTTATGATCAGTAATTTCATTAGGATACATCCAATGGCATTGATACAATTTGATAAAGTGAGCAATGCGGATGAGCGGGCTGTTATTGAACACCTCACTAGTCATCATCCTGATAAAAAAAGCTATTTCGTTGATCAGCTTTCAAAAGGAGTGGCCATCATTGCAGCAGCTTTTTATCCTAAAGAGGTGATTGTAAGGATGAGTGATTTCAAATCCAATGAATATGCGGGATTGGTTGGTGGCAAGTCGTTTGAGCCTGAAGAAGAGAATCCAATGATCGGATTTAGAGGTGCTTCGAGGTATTACCACGAGCATTACAAAGATGCTTTTGAACTGGAGTGCGAGGCGATGAAGGTGGTCAGGGACGATATGGGATTTACCAATGTGAAATTGATGATTCCTTTTTGTCGCACAGTTAAAGAAGGTGAAAAGGTATTGGAATTGATGGAGCAATATGGTCTGAAGAGAGGGGGTAACGGACTGGAAGTATTTGTAATGGCCGAAATTCCAAGTAACATCTTACTTGCTGAAGAATTTGCGAAGCTGTTTGATGGTTTCTCTATTGGCTCCAATGATTTAACGCAGCTAACTTTAGGAATAGATCGGGATTCAGCACTAATTGCGGATTTGTTTGATGAGCAAAATGCGGCCAGTACGCAGCTGATACTGCAAATGATTCAAAAAGGGAAAATACTGGGTAAAAAGGTAGGTCTTTGTGGGCAGGCTCCAAGTGATTCTGAGTCATTTACGCGTCTGCTGGTCGAGGCTGGTATTGATAGCATTTCATTTAATGCTGATGCGTTGATTCAAGGGATTAAAAATATCAATAAGGTGCATTAATTTTTCATTTTCACGAGGCGTTCGATATTGACCAGCTTTATCTGCGTGCCATTTTTCTCAATAAGTCCTTCTTCTTTAAAATCAGAAAGGGTTCGGCTAACAGTTTCAATGGCAATACCAGCTAAAGCAGCCAGTTCATCTCTTGTTACATTCAGCAGGTCGCTATCCGAGGCTTTTTTACTCAAACGAAGTAACACCTGGGCAAGGCGCTTTCGTACTGAAAGATAGGCCAGCTCGAGTAATTGTTCTTCTTTTTCATGGATATTATTAGATAATATCTTAATGAACTGGTTGCTCACTTCAGGATATTTATTCACGATATTGAGGATCAGTTCTCTCGGTAGCAAGTATATGGAACTATCTTCAACTGCTTCCGCAGTTTCAGTAAAATCCTCATCTAATAAAAGTGCATCGAGGCCAATGTAATCATCAGGATTGTACAATCCCGTAATAAACTGCCTGCCGTCTGCTGCAAGTTTTATGGTTTTAATACTTCCTTCTACTACCAGATATAAGCCTTGTGGGGTATCACCTTCGTAATAGAGTACCTGCTTCTTTTTGATGTGCCGGATTTTACGGTCTGCAATCAGGGCTTTAAACTCTTTCATTCCGTTGCCGGTACCCATACTAAGTTTCTCCAGGTTTTGAACCGCCGAGCTGTAATACGCTTTTTGCCTTTGGTGTTTCATTATCCTTGTTTCAACAGCGTGAAGCAAGTCCGTGTCGTTGAAAGGTTTAGTCAGATAATCATCAGCGCCCATTTCCATACCCTTTCTAAAATCAAATCTGTCGGCCTTAGCGGTCAAAAATACAAAAGGAATCTCTGCAGTATCGTTGTTTTGGCTCAATAGCTTTAAAACCTCATAACCATCCATTCCAGGCATCATGATGTCGCATAAAATTAGGTCCGGCTGATTTTCAATGGCCAATTCAACCCCATGCTTACCGTTGTCGGATTGCAAAACATTATAACCTGAAAGTTCTAGTATTTCTGCGCAGCTCTCTAAAATATCAACATTGTCTTCAATGATCAGAACAGTTTTCATATTAATTTGCTTAAAAATATAACACATTAATATAGGGGTGATCTGGACTCTGTAGAATGAAGTTAAACATAATTTATTAATAATAAATGTGAGGAATGCCATTTTATGAAATTGTTCAGTTAATAATATGATCTTGCACATGTCAGCCCGTGTTTTTAATCACCGTTTTTGGTGTTCCATGTCATTTTCATTGTAAGATAATCGAAGCAACTTTACGTATCTAATTGATATAGGTAATGTACGAAGTAGTCCTACAATCACTTGGCGCTGCGGAGACAGTGACGGGTTCTAAACACTTGTTAAAAACGCCTGAACTTACTATTCTTGTCGACTGTGGCCTGTTTCAGGGCATTAAATCGATACGTGAACAGAATTGGAAATCATTGCGGATTGCAGCGGCTGAAATTGATCTGATTATTTTAACTCATGCCCATCTGGACCATTGCGGGTATATCCCTTTGCTGGTAAAAAATGGGTTTAAGGGAAAGATTTTCATGACCCGCCCTACCAGTGAACTGGCTGAATTGATATTGCTTGATAGTGCTAAACTACAGGAAGAAGATGCTGAGCATGCCAATGAGCAGCATTTTTCAAAACATGATCCGGCAATCCCACTATACACCGTTGAGGATGCAAGAGCATCATTTGATCATTTTGCCACTATTGAGGTTGGTATTTTTGTTCGTTTAAGTGATCATATCCATTTTCGTTTTAAAACCAGTGCACATATTTTGGGTGCCTGCTCGGTTGAGCTGACCTGTTTCGGGAAGACGATTATTTTTTCAGGTGATATTGGCAGGAATAACAGTTCACTTTTACCTGCTCCCGATTTTTTTACTGCGGCGGATTTTGTTGTGATGGAATCTACTTATGGCGACAGGCTACATGGGCATACAGATCCCTATGATGATTTAGCTGATATGATTAATGAGACGATTGATAAGCGCGGAAATGTGTTGATTCCAAGCTTTGCCGTAGGGAGGGCTCAGGAACTGATTTACATACTCAATACTTTAAAAATACAAAACCGCATACCTTACGATATTCCTATCGTTCTGGATAGCCCAATGGCTGCCGCGGCAAACAAAATACTCATCCGTTATGCTAATGAATTTACCAAAATACATCAAAAGGAATATGAGGAGATGAGTGATCAGGTCCAGATTAATCAGGACTACCTGGAAACAATAGGTACGATCAGTGATAAAAAAAGTAAAATTGTTATAGCAGCCAGTGGAATGTTAACCGGTGGCAGGGTGTTGTCTTATTTGAAAAACTATCTGGGGGATAGCCGGAACACTATTCTGATCATTAGTTTTCAGGCCGAAGGAACGCGGGGAAGGGCTTTAGTCAATGGTTCTCATGAACTTAAGATTCACGGTAAGTATTACGGCGTTAAGGCTAAGGTTGTGGAAATATTAGGCTTATCTGCACATGCCGATGAAAACGAATTGATGGATTGGCTCAAAAAATTTGAAGTGCCTCCACAGTTGGTTATGCTTGTACATGGAGAGCCTTCTGCCCAGGAGGCACTAAGGGTGAAAATCCAGACGGAATTACATCTTCCCGTAAAGATCATGAGGCANCACGAAGATGTGCTTTTGTTTAACTGCAGCAGCATTGCCGANGACCTGCGTCCGGCAGAATGACACGCCCAGTTTTTTACGCTCGTTTATATTTATTAAACTGTTACTTTATGTAAACGGTTTTAATATTTACGAACTCATGAATTCCAAAAGAACCAAGCTCTCTGCCATAACCCGATTGATTGATACCACCAAAGGGTAACCTCGGATCTGATTTTACCAATGAATTAACAAAGCAGGATCCTGCCTGCAGTTTTGTTCTGGCAATCTCTTCACCTAGCGAACCGTTTTTTGTGAAAACTGCAGCGCCAAGTCCGAATGTGGTATCATTAGCTAAGCTGATAGCATGTTCGGTATCCTTTGCAGATAGTATCGCCGCTACCGGACCAAACAACTCTTCATCATAAGCAGGCATTCCTTTTTTAACTCCAGTCAATATTGTTGGTTCATAATAGGCGTGCTTATTTTTAAATGCAGGAATGTTTCCGCCCAGAATGCATTTTGCTCCCATAGCGATATTTTTTTGTACCTGCTCGTGAAGTTGATCCCGCAAATCGGCACGAGCCATCGGCCCCAGATCTGTTGAAACTTCAAAAGGATCACCTGGTTTACGCTGCCTCATCTTTTGCATAAAAAGTTCAGTAAATTCCTTTTCTATTTTCTTTACCAATATGAAGCGTTTGGCGGATATACAACTTTGACCATTATTGATTAGCCTGCTGCTGGCACAAATGTCGGCTGCTACTTCCAGATCGGCATCCTCAAGCACAATATATGGATCGCTACCACCAAGTTCCAGTACTGTTTTCTTTAAGAGTGAAGCGGCCTGCGCGGCAACTTTTTTCCCCGCATCGGTACTACCTGTTAGTGTAACAGCTTTTACATCAGGATGGGCGATTACCTGGCTTACTGCTTTGCTGCCAATCATCAGTGTTTGAAAAACATGGCCTGGGAATCCGGCATCTTTTATCATTTTTTCGATTGATAGCGCGCAGCCGGGTACATTTGACGCATGCTTTAGCAGTCCGCAATTGCCCGCCATTAACGCCGGAGCCAGGAATCTAAATACTTGCCAATAGGGGAAGTTCCAGGGCATGATTGCTAAAACCACACCTAGCGGCTGAAAGCTTACATAGCTTTTAGTCGCCTCGGTTTCAACCAGCTGGTCTTCAAGAAAGGCCGCAGCTTCATTAGCATAATACTGGCAAACACTAGCGCATTTATCAATTTCAGCTAAACCATCTTTTAAAGGTTTTCCCATCTCTGCCGCCATCAGGCTTGCTAAATGAATACGTTCTTTATGTAATTGATCTGCCAGCTTAAGCATCAGGATCGCTCTTTCTTTAAAGCTTGTTTCGCGCCATTTTAACCAGGCTTTTTGCGTTTGGGCTATTTTACGGACAACTATATTTTCGGGATCTTCTTTATAAGATTTAATAACCTTTCCGTTGGTAGGGTTAATCGATTGTATACTCATAATCAATGTGATTGCTTATTAATTTAAATCAACAATGCGGATTAGCTATTGTTTGGGTCATTTTTGACTCAGGATCGTAGCTATGATCAGCATCGTACCAATTTCCTGGTTTTTACGAAGGTATTCCTTAATGAAGCGTATGGAATTTACCATATGGCTATTGACAGTAGCCACTGAAATACCAAGGGCCACTGCAGCTTCC